>Ga0180220_1000754_pt1 | contig 29558 bp, 24 predicted proteins | sample eDN5th37CBELigBY_FD_151335 | JGI IMG/M metagenome (GOLD analysis project Ga0180220, IMG submission 151335) | Enriched backyard soil microbial communities from Emeryville, California, USA - eDNA 5th pass 37_C BE-Lig BY (version 2) (version 2) | ecosystem: Environmental > Terrestrial > Soil >... | reverse complement strand
CACAGGCGGAAGAAGACGATCGCGAACAGGACGAGCGCGATGCCGCCGAGCATGGCGACGCGCAGCGCGAGCTGCGGCGTGATGGGGCGGGGATCGCCGCTGCCGGGCGTCGTCATCATGCGCGCGAGAGCGGGGACAGGCCGCCGGTCGTGTAGGCGCGGCGGCGGCGGCGGGCGGGGTCGTCGGGGAGCGCGCCGACGAGGATGCGGCGCACGATCGCGAACAGCGGGGCGGCGATGATCGTGTTGACGAGGATCGTCGTGATGATGTCGCGCACGAGCAGCAGGCTGACGGGCGCGTCGACGCCGAGCAGGAACTGGATGATCGAGTAGCCGATGGTGGCGACCGCGGTCGCGGCGGCGCCCGTCGCGATGGGGACGAGCGCGCCCTGCGGGTCGCGCAGCTCGCGCAGCCGGCCGGCGCCGTAGCCGACGACCGTGTAGATCAGCGAGTTGACGCCGAGGGTCTGCACGAGCGCGAGGTCGAGGAACAGGCCCATGCCGAAGCCGACCGCGGCGCCGGAGATCGAGCCGGTGAGCAGGCCCACCGAGGCGACCACGAGCGGGGTCAGGTCGGCGCTGACGCCGAACACGGAGATCTGCGAGACCGCGACGATCTCCAGCAGCGCGGCGACGAGCGCGAGCAGCGCGATGCGCAGCGCGAGCTTGGGGGCCGAGCCGGTCGTCACGTGGCGCCCGTCCCCTGCGGGTCGGTGAGCACCTGCACGACGTCCAGCCGCCGCAGCTGCGCGAACGGGCGGACGTGCACGCGCTGGTAGACGTCGACCTCCTCGTCGTCGACCTTGGTCACCTCGCCGACCGGGATCCCGGGCGGGAACAGCGACTCGTAGCGCCGCGACCGCGAGCCGGCCGTGACGATCGTCTGGCCCTCCTCGATGCGGTCGCCGCGACGGATGTACTCGAGCAGGAGGTCGTCGGGCTTGCCGACCGCCGGCTGCACGACGCCGGCGACGCCGCTCTCGTTGACGACGGCGCTGACGCCGCTCGTGTGGTCGGTGATCAGCGTGACGATCGCGGAGTTGCCGGTGGCGGCGGTGACCGTGCCGACGAGCCCGTCGCCGTTGACGACCGGCTGGTCGACGCGCACCCCGTCGCTGGTGCCCTTGTTGATCGACACCGTCGAGTACCACAGGGTCGGCGAGCGCGTGATGACGCGGGCGGTCACCGGGCCCATCTCGTCGAGGCTCAGCTCCTCGTCGAGCCCGAGGAGCTTGCGGAGCTGCTCGGCCTCGCGGGCGGCGGCCGCGTTGGCGATCGCGGCGCGGCGGGCCTCCTCCAGCTCGTCGCGCAGCTTGTCGCGCTCCTCCTTGGCGTCGAGCGTGTCGCCGAACCACCCGAAGAGGTCGCGCACGGGCTTCAGCGCGCGGCTGGCCCCCTCCTGGATCGGGGAGACGACCTGCAGGAACCCGCGCTGCACGCTGTGCAGGGGGCTGCTCGGCGATTCGCCGAAATACGCGGTGAGGAGGATCAGGGAGCAGACGACGAGCAGTGCGAGAACCGCTCGTCGCCGGCGCACCGACTTGTCGTACACGGCGAAGTCTTCTCCACGTTGGTGGTCGCACCGCGTCGCATCGGCTGCACCTCAATCATGGGCGCCGACGGCGGTTGCGTGAGTTCTTGTTCGCGCGATGGATGACCTCGAACTCCTCCAGCGACCGGCCGGAGCCCACCGCGACGCACGTCAGCGGCGACTCGGCCAGATGGGCCGGCATCTGGGTCTCCTCGCGAAGGCGGTCGTCGAGGCCCTGCAGCAGCGAGCCGCCCCCGGCGAGCATGATCCCGCGGTCCATGATGTCGGACGCGAGCTCCGGGGGGGTCCGGTCGAGGGTCTCCTTGACGGCCTCGATGATCTGCGAGAGGGGCTCCTCCAGCGCCTGGCGGATCTCCTCGCTGGTGAGCACCACGGTCTTGGGCAGGCCGGACACCATGTCGCGGCCGCGGATCTCCGCCTGGACCTCTTCCTCCATCGGGTAGGCGGAGCCGATCTCGAGCTTCAGCTCCTCGGCCGTCTGCTGGCCGATCAGCAGCTTGTACTCGCGCTTGGCGTAGTTGATGATCGCCTCGTCGAGCTCGTCGCCGCCGATGCGGATCGACTTGGACACGACGATGCCGCCGAGCGAGATGACGGCGACCTCGCTCGTGCCGCCGCCGATGTCGACGACCATCGAGCCGGTCGGCTCGCCGACGGGCAGGCCGGCGCCGATCGCGGCCGCCATCGGCTCCTCGATCAGGTAGGCGGTGCGGGCGCCGGCCGACAGGCACGCCTCCTCGACCGCGCGCTTCTCGACGCCGGTGACCCCCGAGGGGACGCAGACGACGACGCGCGGGTGCGCCCAGCGGTTCTGGTGCACCTTCTGGATGAAGTGGCGCAGCATCTCCTCGGTGACGTCGAAGTCGGCGATGACGCCGTCCTTCAGCGGCCGGATCGCCGAGATCGTGCCCGGGGTGCGGCCCAGCATGCGCTTGGCCTCGATGCCGACCGCGTGCACCTCGCCGGTGCGCTGGTCGATCGCGACCACGCTGGGCTCGGACAGCACGATGCCGCGGCCGCGCACGTAGACGAGGGTGTTCGCCGTGCCGAGGTCGACCGCCATGTCGCGGCCGCCGAAGCCGGTGAGATAGCTGAAGAAGCCCATGGATCGAGGGGAGCGGGACGCGGCGCTGGGAGCGCGCCACGGGGGGCCGCGTCCGGGGGCAGTGTAGCGGAGGGTCCGGAGCGCTCAGGCGCGAAAAGCGCTGCTTTCCAGAACATCCATCAGGGCCGCCACGGGAAGCCCGACGACGTTCAGGTAGTCCCCTTCGATCGCGCGAACGAGCACCGCTCCGCGGCCCTGGATCGCGTACCCGCCGGCGCGGTCGCGCCACTCCCCGGTGGCCACGTACCAGTCGACGAGCGCGTCGTCGAGGTCGCGGAACGTGACGTTCGTCACAGCCACGGTGGCGCGGTCGTCGAGGACGAGCCCGCCGACGACCTGGTGCGTGCGGCCGGCCAGCGCGCGCAGCGTGGCGCGCGCCTCGTCCTCGTCGGCCGGCTTGCCGTACACGGCGCCGTCGAGGGCCACGACGGTGTCGACGGCGAGCACGTGCGCGTCCGCCGGCGCGGCCGCGCGGGCGGCCAGCGCCTTGCGGCGCGCGTTCTCGACGGCGGTCACGTGCGGATCGCCCTCCTCGAGCTCCTCGGCGTCCGTCGGGCGGACCTCGAACGGCACGCCGAGCTGCTCGAGGATCGCGCGCCGCTGCGGCGAGCGGCTCGCGAGGATCAGATTCCGGGGAAGAACAGCTTCGCCTCGCGCTCGGCCGACTCGGGCGAGTCGGAGCCGTGGACCATGTTCTGCCCCACCTCGACGGCGTAGTCGCCGCGGATCGAGCCCGGCGCGGCCTCCAGCGGGTTGGTGGCGCCGATCACCTGGCGGGCGGCCTTCACCGCGTCCTGGCCCTCCAGGACCATCGCCACGAGCGGGCCCGAGGTGATGAACTCGACGAGCTCGCCGAAGAACGGCTTGCCCTCGTGCTCGGCGTAGTGCTGCTTGGCGGTCGCCTCGTCGAGCTGCTTGAGCTCGAGGGCGGCCAGGCGCAGGCCCTTGCGCTCGAAGCGGGCGATGATCTCCCCGGTCAGGCCGCGCGCGAACGCGTCGGGCTTGACGAGGATGAGGGTGCGGTCCGGCATGCGGTCTCCTTGGTCGTGCTTGCGGCCCGCCACGATATCCGGGGGTCAGCCGGCGGCGCGGCCCAGCGGGATGGGCCAGCGCTCCTCGCGCCACGCGGCGTCCCAGAACATCCACTCCAGGCGGCACCCCTGCGCGAACAGCGTGCGCATGCGGTCGCGTTCGTCCTCGCCGACCTGCGCGGCGACCCGGTCGGTCACCGCGATGACCGCCTCGACGGTGCGCCCGAACGCCTCGTCGGCGTACGTGTCGATCCAGCGCTGGTAGCTGGGATCGGGCGAGCCGCGCTCGACGAGGGCGCGGCCGACCTCCCAGTAGATCCAGAAGCACGGCAGCAGCGAGGCGACCGCGCGCGAGAACGGGCCCTGGGCGGCGTCGGCCAGCATCGTGCTGACGTAGAGCTGGGCGCTGGGCGACAGCGGCGTGGCCTCGACCTCCTCCGTCGTGATGCCGAACCGCCCCAGCAGGTCGCGGTGCATCTCCTGCTCGACCTGGATGGCCTCGATCGCCGAGCCGGTGAACAGCGCGGTGTCGGCCGGCTCGTCGGCGTGCGCGCCCGCGTAGGCCAGCGCCCGCGCGTAGGCGCGCAGGTAGTGGGCGTCCTGCACGACGTAGAAGCGGAAGCGCTCGATCGGCAGCGTGCCGTCGACGAGCCCGGTCAGGAACGGGTGCTCCAGGATCGCGGCGAACGTCGGCTCGATGTCGTGCCAGAGCTCGGCGCTGAACCCGCTGCGCTGCTGCATCGGCCCTCCGGGGTCAGCGGTCGGAGCGGATGTCGAACGCGGCGGTCTCGCCGAGGTCGGGGTAGTCGTCCTCGGCGGCGCGCCGGCGGCTGCGGCGCCGCGGCTCGGGCGCGACGGCGCCCGGCACCTCGGTCTCGCAGTACGGGCAGATCGACCAGGCCGGGTCGAGCGGGCGCTGGCAGTTGACGCACGGGTCCTTCAGGCGCCGCAGGCAGGTGGGGCAGCGCATGAAGTCGCGCTCGATCGGATGGTCGCAGTGCGGGCACAGCGCGTAGTCGAGCTGGTGCAGGCGCGCCTCGGCGGCCTGGATCTCGAGCTCGCGCTCGCGCACGTCGTCGAGGTACTCGGGCGGCCGCACGATCATGTAGACGATCGTCCCGACGAACGGGAACAGGCTGGCGGCGGTCGCGCAGGCGACCAGCATCCGGTCGTCGATGCGCCGGCGCGCGTCCGCGTACGTCCAGTAGATGAGCGCCAGGTAGATGACGACGAGGAAGAGGATCAGCAGGTTGACGGCCAGGTTCAGGCCGTCGCTGTCGATCCCGAAGACCGCGAGCATGGGCCTCAAGGCTAGAGCATCCCCCGGCGGCGTCCCGCCTAGAGGAACATCCGGCCGAACCCGTACCCGATGGCGAAGAACACCAGGATGATCAGCGCCACGCCGATCGCCACGATGGCGATCGCGCCGAGCATCGAGGGTCCGCGATCGTCGTTCACAGCATGGAGCCCGGCCGGCTGCGATCGGTGCGCAGCAGGTCGGCGATGAGATAGATCGAGCCGGTCACGAGCACGGCGCCATCCTCCTGCGCGGCGAGCTCGCGCGCCAGTGCCAGCGCGCGACGCGGGTCGGCCTCCGAGCGCACCTCGCGGGCGCCGACCTGCTCGGCCAGCGACTGCAGCGTCGCCGGCGACAGCGCGCGCGGGTTGGCGTTCGAGGTCGCGACGACGCGGGCCGCCAGCGGCACGACCTCGCCGAGCATCGCGCCCGCGTCCTTGTCGTCGAGGATCGACAGCACGAGCGTCACCGGGCGCCCGCCCAGCTCGCCGTGCAGCGCGTCGGCCAGCGCGGCCATCCCGCCCGGGTTGTGGGCGCCGTCGAGGTAGGTGGGCGGGTCGTCGGAGATCCGCTCGAAGCGCCCGGGCACGCGCGTGGCGGCGGCCGCGGCCGCGACCTGGTCGGCGTCGAGCTCGCCCAGGTACGCCTCGGCGGCGGCGCGGGCCAGCGCGAAGTTGCGCCGCTGGAAGGCGCCGCGCGCGAGGAGCTCCACGCCGGGGGCGTCCGCGGGCGCCTCGATCAGCGTCGCGTCGAGCTTGCGCGCCTCGTCGAGCGCGTCGGGGTGCAGGTCGGCGCCGACGACGAGCGTCGCGCCGGGGCGTACCACCGCGAGCTTCTCGCGGGCGATGTCGCGCACGGTCGGGCCCAGCCAGCGCGTGTGCTCCAGGCCGACGTTCGTCAGCACCGCGACGCGCGAGTCGATGACGTTCGTGGCGTCCCAGCGCCCGCCCAGGCCGGCCTCGATCACGCCCGCGTCGACGCCCGCCTCGGCCATCGCCGTGAACGCGGCGGCGGTGAGCGCCTCGAACTGCGTGACGCGGTCGTCGGGCGGCAGCGTGCGGTCGACCTTCGCGGCCGCCGCGGCCGCGCGGCGCACCGCCTCGGCGAACGCGTCGGGCGCCAGGTCGCGATCGTCGATGCGCACGCGCTCGGTGAACGAGACGAGGTGCGGCGACAGGTAGGCGCCGGTGCGCAGCCCGTGGGCGCGCAGGATCGCGGCGATCATCCGCACGGTCGACGACTTGCCGTTCGTGCCGACCACGTGGACGGTCCCGAAGCGCTGCTGCGGCTCGCCCAGCGCGACGAGCAGGCGGCGCATGCGGTCCAGGCCGAACCGCATGCCGAAGAGCTCGAGCCCGAGCAGGTACGTCTCCGCGTCGCGCTCGCTCCAGCGGCGCGGGGTGCCCGACGGGCGGGGCCGGCGGGTCACAGCTCCGCCAGCTCCCGGCGCAGGCGCTCCAGCTTCTCGCGCTCGGCCTCGACGACCGCGGCGGGCGCCTTGGCCACGAACCCCTCGTTGGCCAGCTTGCCCTCGGCGCGGCGGATCTCGGCCTCCAGCGTCCTGCGCTGCTCGGCGGCGCGCTTGGCGTGCGCCTCCAGGTCGACGTGCTGGTTGGGCAGGATCGCGATCGTGCCGTCGGGGACGCCGGGCACCAGCGTCGCCTCCTCCCCCGCCTCGCCGTCGCGCAGCTCCAGGCGGGCGAGCAGCAGGATGCCGTCGAGGATGCCGTCGAAGTCGCCGCTGACCTGCGCGGGCAGCCGCGGCCCGGGCGGCGCGCCGACCGCCTGGCGCCAGGCGCGCACGGCCTGGACGGCCTCGAACTGGCGCTCGATCGCGGCCTCGGCCTCCGGGTCCAGCCAGCGGTCGTCGGCCCGCGGGTAGGCGGCGCCGGCCAGCAGGCCCTCGGCGTCGGGCAGGTAGGACCAGATCTCCTCGGTGACGAACGGGATCACCGGGTGGGCCATCGCCACGGTCTCGCGCAGCACGTGCAGCAGCGTCGCCTGCACGCGCGCGTCGTCGAGGCGCGGCTTGACGAGCTCGATGTAGCGGTCGCAGAGCTCCTCGAAGACGAAGTCGTAGAGGCCCAGCGCGGCGCGGTGGAACTCGTAGGCCTCGATCGCCTCGCGGGTGCCCGCCTTGGCCCGCTCCAGCCGGCTCAGGATCCAGCGGTCCTCGACCGTCTGCGGCTCCGGCGCGGCCTGCACGCCCTCGCCGATGCGCAGCAGCAGGAAGCGCGAGGCGTTCCACAGCTTGTTGGCCAGCCGCTGGCCCTGCTCCACCTTCTCGGCGCTGTAGCGGACGTCCTGGGTGGACGACATCGCCAGCAGGCCGAAGCGGGTGGCGTCGGCGCCGTGCTCCTCGATCACGTCGAGCGGATCGATGCCCGTGCCCAGCGACTTGCTCATGCGCCGCCCGTCGGGCGCCTGGATGACCGAGTGGATGTACACGTCGCGGAACGGGACCTCGCCGCGGAACTCCAGCCCCATCATGATCATCCGCGCGACCCAGAGGAAGATGATGTCGCGGGCCGTCGAGAGGACGTCGGTCGGGTAGAACGCGCGCAGCTCGGGCGTGTCGTCGGGCCAGCCGAGCGTCGCGAACGGCCACAGCGCCGAGCTGAACCACGTGTCGAGCACGTCGGGGTCGCGCTCCCAGCCCTCGCCCTCGGGCGGCTCGATCCCGCAGTAGACCTCGGACTGGTCGTCGCCGCGGTACCAGACGGGGATCTGGTGGCCCCACCAGAGCTGGCGGGAGATGTTCCAGGGGCGGATCTCCTCCATCCACTGCAGGTAGACGCGCTCCCAGCGCTCGGGCACGAAGCGCACGCGGCCGTCCTTGACGGCCTCGATCGCCGGCGCGGCCAGCGGCTCCATGCGCATGAACCACTGCAGCGAGATCAGCGGCTCGACGCGCTCGCCCGAGCGGTGGCTGAACGGCACGACGTGGGTGTAGGGCTCGCGCGCGCGGATGCGGTCCTCGGCGTCGAGCGCGGCGACGACCCGCTCGCGCGCCTCCTCGACCGTCAGCCCGGCGAAGTCGCCGGCCGCCGCGGTCATGCGCCCGTCCTCGCCGATGACCATGTGCTCGTCGAGGCCGTGCTTGCGGCCGATCTCGAAGTCGTTGGGGTCGTGGCCCGGCGTGATCTTCAGCGCGCCGGTGCCGAAGTCGGTCTTGACGTACTCGTCGGCGATGATCGGCAGGCGCCGCCCCACGAGCGGGAGGATCGCGGTGCGTCCGACGAGGTCGCGGTAGCGCTCGTCGCCGGGGTTCACGGCGACGGCGCTGTCGGCCAGCATCGTCTCGGGGCGCACGGTGGCGACGACCACCTCGCCGCCGCCCTCGAGCGGGTAGGCGATCGAGTACAGCGTGTCGGTGACCTCGCGGTCCTCGACCTCGAGGTCGGAGATCGACGTGCGCAGGCCCGGGTCCCAGTTGACGATCCGGTGGTCGCGGTAGATCAGGCCCTTCTCGTAGAGGGCGACGAAGACGCGCAGCACCGCGTCGGCGTAGTGCTCGTCGAGCGTGAAGCGCTCGTCGTCGTAGTCCACCGACGCGCCGAGCCGCTTGAACTGCTCGACGATCGTCTGGCCGTACTGCTCGCGCCACTGCCAGACGCGCTCGACGAACGCCTCGCGGCCGATCTCCTGGCGGCTCGTGCCCTCGGAGGCGAGGAGCTGCTCGACCTGCTTCTGGGTGGCGATGCCGGCGTGGTCGGTGCCGAGGATCCACTTCGTGCGCTTGCCCTCCATGCGCGCCAGGCGGACCAGGCAGTCCTGGATGGTGCCGTTCAGCGCGTGGCCCATGTGCAGGGCGCCGGTGACGTTGGGCGGCGGGATCGCGATCGAGTAGTTCTCGTCCGGCGTGCCCTCGGGCTCGGGATGGAAGAGGCCCGACGCCAGCCAGCGCTCCGTGATGCGCTGCTCCACCTCGGCCGGCTCGAAGCGGGTGCGGGACTCCAGGTCGCTGCTCATGTGAGCGGTGGAGTGTAGGTCGGACCGATCGACGCGCGCTCGACCAGGTCGACCGGCACGGTCGCGCGGCCGCCGCCCTCCCCGCCGCGCAGCGCGGCGCGGGCGGCGAGCGCGCCGATCCGCTCCGGGTCCTGGCGCACGCTCGTCAGCCCGACCGGCGCCAGCGCGGCCAGCGGCGAGTCGTCGAACCCGACCACCGACACGTCGCCGGGCACGTCGCGGCCGAGGTCGCGCGCGGCCGCGATCGCCCCGAGCGCCATCTCGTCGGAGGCGGCGACGATCGCGGTCGGCGGCCGGCGCAGCGACAGCAGCTGCAGGGCGGCGGCGTGGCCGCTGGGCGCGCGGAACGTGCCGGCGCGCTCGAGCTCGGCGCGCGGGCGCAGGCCCGCGGCGCGCATGCCCGCGCGGAAGGCGGCCAGGCGCTCGCGGCCGGGAACCGTGATCGGGCTGCCGCCGACGTAGGCGATGCGCCGGTGACCGAGCGCGGCGAGCCGGGCGACCGCGCGGCGCAGCCCGCCGTGGCTGTCGGCGCGGATCGTCCAGCCGGGGCGCGCGCCCAGCTCGACGTCGACGCCGACCACCGGCGCCGGCCAGCGGTCCAGGCCGGCGCGGGCCACCGTGTCGTCGCCGAGGCAGACGAGCACGAGCGCGTCGAGCTGGCGCGCCTCGCGGGCGGCGCGCAGCGAGTCCACGTCCTCGAAGGCGAGCACCCCGGCGCCGGCGGCCGTGAGCGCGCGCGTCGCCGCGGCCGCGACCATCCGCCCGAACGGCTGCAGCTCGGCCGGCTCGCCGCAGGGATGCAGGCACACGCCGACGAGCCCGGAGCGGCCGGTGCGCACCGTGCGCGCCGCCGCGGCCGGCCGGTAGCCCAGGCGCCGCGCGGCGTGCGCGATCCGCTCGCGGGTCTCCGGGGCGACGTCCGGATAGCCGTTCAGCGCGCGCGAGACGGTGGCCGCCGAGACGCCCGCGGCGGCCGCCACGTCGCGGATCCCGACCCGGCGCGGAGCCATCTGCGCCGCGGACGTTACCGGCGCAGGCGCCGCCCGCCGAGCGGCGACAGCGCGCCGGCGAGCTGGCCGACCTGGAGCTTGCCGGCGATCGCCTTCAGCTCCGAGCGCTCGCGCGCGGTCAGCGCGAGCGGGTTGCCCTTCGTCCGGCGCACGAGCGCCATGACGCGGCGGCGGTCGGCCGGCGACGTGCGCTCCATGACGTGGCCGTGCGTGACCCGGGCCGCCTCGAACAGCAGCAGCCACGGCACCTTGCGCAGCGCGACGAGCTTCAGCATGGGGTCCGGCTACCCGCGGCGGGCTACGCCGACGCGGCGCGGCCCTCGGACTCGTCCTCGCCGGCGGCCTCGGTCACGAGGGTCGGCGGGATGCCGCGCTTGACGGTCTCGCGGGTGACGACGCACTTCTTCACGTCGCGGCGCGACGGCAGCTCGAACTGCACGTCGAGCAGGATCTCCTCGAGGATCGAGCGCAGGCCGCGCGCGCCGGTCTCGCGCTCGAGCGCCTTGTCGGCGATCGCGGCGAGCGCCTCGTCGGAGAACACCAGCTCGATGTTGTCGAACTGGAAGAAGCGCTGGAACTGCTTGGCGAGCGCGTTGCGCGGCTCGGTGAGGATCGTGATGAGGTCGTCGCGCGAGAGCTGGTGGACGGCGCTGACGACCGGCAGGCGGCCGATGAACTCGGGGATCAGGCCGTAGTTGACGAGGTCCTCCGGCAGGCAGTGCTCGAAGACCTCGCCGGTGTCCTTGACGTGGTGGGCCTCGATCGCCGCGCCGAAGCCGACGCCCTTGTGGCCGATGCGCCGCTCGATGACCTTGTCGAGGTTGGCGAACGCGCCGCCGCAGATGAACAGGATGTTCGTCGTGTCGATCGACAGGAACTCCTGGTGGGGGTGCTTGCGCCCGCCCTGCGGCGGCACCGACGCCGTCGTCCCCTCGAGGATCTTCAGCAGCGCCTGCTGGACGCCCTCGCCGGACACGTCGCGGGTGATCGACGGGTTGTCGGCCTTGCGGGCGATCTTGTCGACCTCGTCGATGTAGATGATCCCGGTCTCGGCCTTCTTGACGTCGTAGTCGGCGGCCTGGATCAGCTTCAGGAGGATGTTCTCGACGTCCTCGCCGACGTAGCCGGCCTCGGTGAGCGCGGTCGCGTCCGCGATGGCGAACGGGACGTTGAGGATCTTGGCCAGCGTCTGCGCGAGCAGCGTCTTGCCGCAGCCGGTCGGGCCCAGGAGCAGGATGTTGCTCTTCTGCAGCTCGATGTCGCTGTCGGCGACCTGCATCATCTGCACGCGCTTGTAGTGGTTGTAGACCGCCACGCTGAGCGTGCGCTTGGCCGGCTCCTGGCCGACGACGTACTCGTTGAGGACCTCCCAGATCTCGCGCGGCTTGGGGAGGTTCTCGATGTCGAACGAGGGCGGAGCGGTCAGCTCCTCGTCGATGATCTCGTTGCAGAGATCGATGCACTCGTCGCAGATGTAGACCCCGGGACCGGCGATCAGCTTCTTGACCTGCCGCTGGGACTTGCCACAGAAGCTGCAGAGCAGCTGCTCGTTTGAGTCGGTCGGTCGAGCCATATCGCCAGCGTCCCCGCTCGTCCCCGAACCTAATGCTCGGAGATCACGCGGTCAATGATCCCGTACTCCTTGGCCTCCTCAGCCGACATGAAGTAGTCGCGCTCGGTGTCCTTGGAGACCTTCTCGTACGTCTGCCCGGTGTGCTTGGCGAGGATCTTGTCCAGGCGCTGGCGGATGTCGATGATCTCGCGCGCGTGGATCTCGATGTCGGTCGCCTGGCCCTGGAAGCCGGAGCTCACCTGGTGGATCAGGATCTTCGCGTTGGGCAGCGCCATGCGCTTGCCCTCCGCCCCGCCGGCCAGCAGGAGCGCGCCCATCGACATCGCGATGCCGACGCAGATCGTCTGCACGTCGGGCTTGATGAACTGCATCGTGTCGTAGATCGCCAGCCCCGCGTACACCGACCCGCCGGGCGAGTTGATGTACAGCGAGATGTCCTTCTCGGGATCCTCGGACTCGAGGTGGAGGAGCTGGGCCACGATGAGGTTCGCGATCTGGTCGTCGACCGGGGTCCCCAGGAAGATGATGCGCTCGTTGAGCAGTCGCGAGTAGATGTCGAAGGCGCGCTCGCCTCGCGACGTCTGCTCTACGACCATGGGGACAAGTGGGCTCATGATCCTCGCTTCGTTCGCTCCGTGTCGGGGCGATTCCTCCCCGAAGTGCAGGTGCCGGAGTCTACCGAGTGGTCGTCCGCGCCCGGGCGGGCTTGAGCGTCCCCGGCCGGATGTCGCTCAGGAACCGGGCGTCCAGAGCTGTGAACCGGTGCCGCCCGGCGACTCCTCCTTGTCGGGCGTCCACAGCTTGTCGCGCGCCTGCGCCTGCTCGACGCTGATCGGCGTGGCGTGCTCGACGAGGAAGTCGATCGCGGCGCGCGCGGCGAGGTCCTCCTTGAGGTCCTCCAGGCGCCCGCTCTGCTCCAGGCGGTCGCGCAGCTTCTCGGGCTTGACGTTCTCGCGGGCGGCCGACGCCTGCAGCGCGTCGAGGACGTCGCCGTCGGACGGCTCGATCCCCTCGGCCTCCACGACGGCGGCCACGACGGCCTCGCGGCGCAGCGCGCGCTCGGCCTCCGGCTTGGCCTCCTCGAGCAGCTCCTCCTCGCTCTTGCCCGCGATCCGCAGGTAGGCGTCCTTGGTGATGCCCTGGTGGGAGAGCGAGTGCAGCATGCGATCCCACAGCTCGCGGGCGCGCGCCTCGACGAGCGACGGCGGGATGTCGACGGTCGCCTCCTGGGCGACGGCGTCGACGACGGCCTCGCGGAACGCCTGCTCGATCGCGCGCTCGTCGGCCTCCCTGAGCTTGGCGGCGATGTCCTCGCGCAGCTCGTCGAGGCTGTCGAAGCCGGCCTGGTCGACGGCGAAGTCGTCGTCGAGCTCGGGCAGGACCTTCTCGCGGACCTCCTTGACGGTGACCGCGAACTCGGCGTCCTTGCCGGCCAGGTGCGGGGCGCCGTAGTCGTCGGGGAACGACACCTTGACGGTGCGCTCGTCGCCGGCCTTGGCGCCGACGAGCTGCTCCTCGAAGCCGGGGATCAGGCGCCCGGAGCCGAGCTCGACCATCTGGTCGCGGCCGGCGCCGCCCTCGAACTCCTCGCCGTCGATCGAGCCGACGTAGTCCATGACGACGAAGTCGCCCTCGCGGGCCTCGCGGTCGGCGGTCTCCAGGCGGGCGGCGCGCTCGCGCAGCGCGTCGAGCTCGGCCTGGACGGCGGCGTCGTCGGCCTGCGGCTCGCGGCGGCCGACCTCGATGCCCTTGTAGGTGCCGAGCTGCGCCTTCGGGCGCACGCCGATCTCGACCGTGAACGTGTACGCCTCGCCCTCGGCCGGCAGCTCGTCGGGCAGCTTCAGCTCGGGGTCGCCGACGGTCGCGATGCGCGCGTCGCCGATCGCGTCCGCGTACCAGCGGGCGATCGCGTCGCGGACCGTCTCGTCGAGCACGGCCTCGCGGCCGATGCGGCGGATGACGACCGGCGGCGGCACCTTGCCCTTGCGGAAGCCGGGGATCCGCATGGAGCGGCCGAGCGCCCTGGCGGTCTTGGCGACCTCCCGCTCGACCTCCTCGGGCGGCACCTCGGCCTCGACGCGGACTCGGGACTCGGGCAGCTCGGTGACGGTCGTCTTCATGGGCGGCTGACGATAGCGGCCGCGCGCCGCACCGGACGTGGGAGCCATTTTCCGCGCGATACGCGGACGAGGGCTCCCACCCCGACGTGGGCCGCGGCCGCCGGCGCTACGACGAGATGCGCGCGGCGCGCGGCGGCGCGACGTCGCCGGCGGCGGCGAGCTGCGCGTACCGCTCGCGCGTCTGGGTCGCCACGTCGTTCCAGTCGAACCGCAGCACGTGCTCGCTGGCCTGGGCGACGAGGCGGTCGCGCAGGGCGTCGTCGGTCAGCACGCGCACCATCATGCGCGCGAGGGAGCGCGGGTCGCGCGAGCGGAAGCGCAGCGCGACGTCGTCGCTGGGCGCCACCTCGGCCAGCCCGCCGGTGTTGGCGACGATGCACGGGCAGCCGCTCGCCATCGCCTCCAGCGCCACCAGGCCGAACGGCTCGTACAGCGACGGCACCACGGTCAGGTCGGCGATCCGGTACAGCGAGTGCAGCAGCGCATCGTCGATCCAGCCGACGAACGTCCCGTGCTCCATGAGCCCCAGCTCCCGGGCCTGGCGCTTGAGCTCCTGCTCGTGCGTCCCCGAGCCGGCCACGAGGAAGCGCAGGTTCGGCACCTTCCGGATGACGGCCGGCAGCGCGTCGAGCGCGAACTGGAAGCCCTTCTCGTACACGAGGCGGCCCACGAGCAGCAGCAGCCGCTCGTCGGGCGCCGCGTAGCGGGCGCGCAGCGCCTCCAGGTCGCCGACCGGCTGCAGGTCGCCCGGGTCGATCCCGTTGGGGATCACGGTCACGCCCGCCTCGTCGACGCCGAACACGTCGGCGATGTGCCCGCGCATGTAGTGGGAGCAGCAGACGATCGCGTCGGCGCGGCGGGCCATCCAGCGCTCGGTCGCGTGGATCGTCGACTGCGGCGGCTTGTCGACCCAGCCCTGGTGGCGGCCGTGCTCGGTCGCGTGGATCGTCGTCAGGAACGGGACGCCGGCGCGGTCGGCCAGCGCGGTCCCCGCCCGCGCCACCAGCCAGTCGTGGCCGTGCACGAGGTCCACGTCGAGCTCGTCGAGGAGCTCGGACCCGACGCGCAGCATGTCGTCGTTCATCGCCTGCACCCAGGCCAGGAAGCGGTCCAGGTCGCGCGGCCAGGCCGGCTCGGGCACGCGGTGGACGTGCACGCCCGCGCGGACCTCGCGCTCCGGCTCCCCGCGCGTGAGCACGTGGACCTCGACGCCCTGGCGCACCAGCGCCTCGCTGAGCTTGCGCACGTGCCGCGCGAGGCCGCCCTCGACGACCGGCGGGTACTCCCAGGAGACGATGAGAACGCGGCCGTTCACGGCTGCCGGAACTGTACGCGCCGCGCCCGCCCGGCGGCGCGCTCCGTGATCAACCGCACGCCGCGTAGACCTAGACCCGCTCCAGGAGGGACAGCCGCTCGTCGTGGACGAGCAGCTCGCGCCAGTCGCCGTCGGGCAGCTCCGCCCGGCACGGCGCGTCCGGGGCGACCGGGACGATCACCGCGACCTCGTCGTCGCCCCGCGTGAACGCGCACACCCCCGCCGGCGACGCCAGCGGCCGGTAGGCGCCGGCGAACGCCTCCGGACGCCGGGCGCGGAGCTGCAGCGCGGTGTGGATCAGCCACAGCTTGCGGTGCTCGGGCGCCGGCTCCGCGCCGTCGCGCAGGGCGTCCAGGGCGGCCCGGCGCGCCGCCCAGTCCACCGGCCGGCGGTTGTCGGGGTCGACGAGGTTGAGCGCGAGCAGCTCGTCGCCCTGGTAGGTGTCGGGCACGCCCGGAACCGTGTGCTTGAGCAGGAGCTGGCCGAGGATCGACCGCTCCCCCAGCTCGGCCACCCGCGCCTGGAACGGCAGGAAGTCGGCCAGGAACGCCTCGGAGGCGACGACGGCGCGGGCGAAGCGGATCACGCTCTCCTCCCACGCCCGGTTCTGCTGCACCCAGCTCGTGTTGACCTTCGCCTCGCGCAACGCCTTCTCCAGGTAGGCGTCGAGGCGCTCGAGCGGCTCGATCGGCCACGCCCCCACGAGCGTCTGGTACAGGAAGTACTCCTCGTCGGCGTCCGGCCCGAGCCCGTCCTCCCGCAGCGGCGCGTTCAGCTCCCGCCACGCCAGCACCCGCTCGCGCCACTCGCCGGGCACCCACGTCAGCGCGCCGATCCGCGCGCGCACGTCGCCGCCGCGCTTGGTGTCGTGCGTCTGGGTGACGAGCAGGTTCAACGGATGGCGCCGCGCCCGCTCCAGGTTGGCGGCGTGGAAGTCGGCGACCTCGAGCCCGAACCGCTCGGGCGCCCCGCCGACCTCGTTGAGGGCGATCAGGCGGTGGTAGCGGTAGAAGGCGGTGTCCTCGACGCCCTTGGCCATCACCGGCGGCGAGGTCTGCTGGAAGCGCTCGACGAACCCGCCGGGGACGCCGCGGTCCTCGAGCAGGAGCGCCCGCGCCAGGTCCCCGTCCATGTGGGCGGCCGCGATCGCGCGCTCGTCCTCGGGCGCCACCAGCCCCGCCCACGGGTCGACGTACGTGCGGTAGACGGGCAGGCGGGCGAGCGCCTCGGCGATCGTCGCCGCGTCGAACGCGCCCTCGCCCTCGCGCACCAGCCGATCGACCTCGCGCGCGAACGTGCCGGTCGCCTGCTCGAGCTGGGCCTCCAGCGCGATCTCCTCGAAGCCGCGCGTCTCGCCGGTGAACTCGACGTACAGGGCGGTGAACACGGGCTCGGCGCGCGCGTCGACGAACAGCGCCTGCACCTGGTTGAGGAACTCGTAGCCCACGGTGCCGGCGACCGGCCACTCCGCGCGCAGCGGCTCGTCGACGGCCAGGATCTTCTCGACCCACACCCGCTCGGCCCCGGCCGCGCGCAGGCGGCGCAGGTAGTCGTCGGGGTCGGCGAGCCCGTCGGGATGGTCGACGCGCAGCCCGTCGATCACGCCGTCGGCCAGCAGCTCGAGCACCTTGCGGTGGGTGACCTCGAACACCTCGCGGTCCTCCTGGCGGATCGCCGCCAGGTCGTCGATGTCGAAGAAGCGCCGGTGGGCGCCGGTCTCCTCGTCGATGTCGAAGAACTTCGCCCGCAGCGCCGGGTCGCTCCACCAGCGGTTCTCGTCGGAGACCCCCATGTGGTTGGGGACGATGTCGAGCACGATCCCCAGCCCCATCGACGCGAGCGCCCGCAGCCCGTCCTCGCCGCCGAGCTCGTCGGACACCCGGGTGGGGTCGATGACGTCGTAGCCGTGCGTGGATCCCGCGCGCGCCTGCAGGGCCGGCGACAGGTACAGGTGCGAGACCCCGAGATCGCGCAGGTAGGGGACCAGCTCGGCCACGTCGGCGAACGTGAGCTGCGGCGAGAGCTGCAGGCGGTAGGTGGCGCGCATCCGCCGTGCCCTACCCCTCGCGCCGCAGGACGAGCATCGAGCGCGACGGCACGAGCACCGTCTCGCGGGCGGCGATCCGGCGCGCGCCCGGCTCCTCGTCGGGGTCGAACGTCGACAGCTCGCTGCACCACGTCTTGCCGAAGCGCTCGCCGGGGAGGCGGAACTCGACGTCCTCGAAGTGCGCGTTGACCAGCAGGATGAACGAGTCGTCGCGGATCTCGCGGCCGCGGTCGTCGACCTCCTGGAGCTGGTCGCCGTTGAGGAACACGCCGACGACGTGGCCGTCGTCGCGGTTCCAGTCGTGCTGGGTCATGCGCCGCCCGTCGGGGCGGAACCACCAGGCGTCGGGGATCCCGGCGTCCTCGACGTCGCGGCCGGCCAGGAAGCGCGTGCGCCGGAACGCGGGATGGTCTCGGCGCAGCGCGATCAGCCGCTTGGTGAAGGCCAGCAGCGCGCGCTGGTCGTCGTCGTGCTCCCACGCGAACCAGGAGATCTCGCTGTCCTGGCACCAGGCGTTGTTGTTGCCGCCCTGGCTGCGGCCGAACTCGTCGCCGCCCAGCAGCATCGGCGTGCCGATCGACAGCATCAGCGTCGTCAGGAAGTTGCGCTGCTGGCGCAGGCGCAGCGCGTTGATCTCGGGGTCGTCGGTCGGCCCCTCGACGCCGCAGTTCCAGGAGCGGTTGTCGTCGGTGCCGTCCTGGTTGTCCTCGAGGTTGGCCTCGTTGTGCTTCTCGTTGTAGGAGACGAGGTCGCGCAGCGTGAAGCCGTCGTGGGCGGTGATGAAGTTGATCGAGGCGAACGGGTCGCGCCCGTCGGCCTCGTACAGGTCCGACGAGCCGGTCAGCCGCGCGGCGAAGTCGCCGATGCTGGCCTGCCCGCGCCAGAAGTCGCGCACCGTGTCGCGGTAGATGCCGTTCCACTCGCTCCACAGCACCGGGAAGTTGCCGACCTGGTAGCCGCCGGGGCCGACGTCCCACGGCTCGGCGATCAGCTTCACCTGCGACAGGATCGGGTCCTGGTGGATCGTGTCGAAGAACGCCGACAGGCGGTCGACGTCGTACAGCTCGCGCGCGAGCGCGCTGGCCAGGTCGAAGCGGAACCCGTCGACGTGGCACTCGGCCACCCAGTAGCGCAGCGAGTCCATGATCAGCCGCAGGACGCTCGGGTGCACCGGGTTGAGGCTGTTGCCCGTGCCGGTGAAGTCCATGTAGTGGCGCGGGTCGTCGGGGACGAGCCGGTAGTAGCTGGCGTTGTCGACGCCCTTGAACGACAGCATCGGGCCGAGGTGGTTGCCCTCGGCGGTGTGGTTGTAGACGACGTCGAGGATCACCTCGATCCCGGCGCGGTGCAGCGCCTTCACCATCCCCTTGAACTCGCGCAGCGCGTCGCCGCCGTTGTCCGCGTGCGCGTACAGCGCGTGCGGGGCCAGGTAGCCGATGGAGCTGTAGCCCCAGTAGTTCGTCAGCCCCCGCTCGGCCAGGAACGACTCGTCGACGATCTGGTGGATGGGCAGCAGCTCGATCGCGGTGACGCCGAGGTCGCGCAGGTAGCCGAGCGCGGCGTCGGAGGCCAGCCCCGCGTACGTGCCGCGCAGCTCGTCGGGGACGTGCGGGTTGAGCTTCGTGAACCCCTTGACGTGGGTCTCGTAGATGACGACGTCCGACCACTTGTGGTTGGGCGGCCGGTCGTCCTCCCAGTCGAAGCGCGGGTCGACGACCACGCAGCGCGGCATCGCCGGCGCGGAGTCCTCGTCGTCGGGCTCGAGGTCCGCGTCGGGGTTGTCGGGGTCGGGCACGTACGGGAGGACGTTGGCCCCGAACCAGTCGACGGTGCCCTCGATCGCCTTCGCGTACGGGTCGATCAGCAGCTTGTACGGGTTGAAGCGGTGGCCGGACGACGGGTCGTAGGGGCCGTGCACGCGGTAGCCGTAGCGCTGGCCGGGGCCGACGCCGGGCAGGTAGCAGTGCCAGGTGTGGGCGGTCTGCTGGCGCACCTCGAGGCGCTCCTCGGCGCCGCCGTCGTCGAACAGGCACAGCTCGACGCGCTCGCCGTGCTCGGAGAACAGCGAGAAGTTCGTCCCCTCGCCGTCCCAGGTGGCGCCGAGCGGGAACGGGCGCCCCGGCCACACCTCGCGCTCGCTCATGCCACGAGCGCCCCGGCCAGCGGCGGCAGGCGCACCCGTCCGTCACGCAGCGCCGCGTCGTGCGTGGCGAGGACGACGCGGTCGCCGTCGACGGGCACGTCGCGCGCCTCGCGGGCGAAGTTCATCGCGAGCTCGTGCTCGCCGCGGCGCGCCACCAGCCAGCGCGCGTCCTCGTCGAACCGGCACTCCGCCTCGCCCCGGACCTGACGGCGGACCCGCAGCAGCTCGGCGTACAGCGACCGGATCCGCTCGTCGACGCGGCCGGCCGGCCGGGAGCGCTCGAACGTCGCCGGATCCTGCGGATCGGGGATCTCCTGGCCGGCGAACTGCGCGAACGCGGCGAACTCCCGCCGGCGCCCGTCGCGCGTCGCGCGGGCGATGCGCTTGTCGATGTGATCCGTGAAGAACTGGAACGGCGCGTCCTCGCCGTACTCCTCGCCCATGAACAGCATCGGCGTGAACCCTGACAGGAGCACGCAGAACGCGGCGAGCGGCTGCGCCTCCCGGGGCAGCCGGTCGCCGAACGCGCGGTTGCCGACCTGGTCGTGGTTCTGGTCGAAGACGACGAACGCCTCGCGGGGCAGGTCGCCGGCGGGCGCCCCGAACGTCTGCCCGCGGTAGCTGGACCAGGTGCCGTCGTGGACGTGCGGGCGGCGCATCGCCTTGGCCAGGTCGGCGACGCGGCCGAACTCCGCGTAGTAGCCGTCGCGCTCGTCGGTGACGAGCGTGCGGACGGCGTGGTGGAAGTCGTCGGCCCACGCGGCGTCGCAGCCCCAGCCGCCGACGGCCGGGTCCCGCATCACCCGCGGGTCGTTGAGGCCGCTCTCGGCGATGACGAGGGCGCCGTCGCGCGCGGCGTGCACGCGGCGGGTCAGCTCGGCGACGAGGTGCTCGGGGCGCTGGTCGAAGATCGCGTGCAGCGCGTCGAGGCGCAGCCCGTCGACGTGCATCTGCCCCACCCAGTACTCGGCCGACTGGCAGGCCCACTCGCGCACCGCGTCGCAGCCCGCGTCGTCGTAGTTGATCGCCTCGCCCCAGAACGTCGAGTACTTGTCGGTGAAGTACGGGCCGAACGCGGACATCGCGCGGTTGCCCGAGGCGCCGACGTGGTTGTAGACGAGGTCGAGGATCACCGCGATGCCGCGGGCGTGGGCGGCGTCGACGAACCGCGCGAACGCCTCCGGGCCGCCGTAGGCGCGGTGCGCGGCCCACAGGTACACGCCGTCGTAGCCCCAGCCGCGGTCGCCGGGGAAGTCGGCGATCGGCATGACCTCGACGGCGGTGATGCCGGCGGCCGCGAGCGACTCGAGCCGCTCGATCGCCGCGTCGAACGTGCCCGCCTCGGTGAACGTCCCGACGTGGAGCTCGTAGACGACGAGGTCGGCCAGGGCGGGCACCCGCCAGCCGTCGTCGGCCCAGGCGTGCGACGCCGGGTCCCACACCCGCGACGGGCCGCGCAGCCCGCGCGGCTGCCAGCGCGTGCACGGGTCGGGCAGGCGCCGTCCGTCGAGCAGGATCCAGTAGTCGTCGCCGCTGCCCGCGGGGACCTCCCCGGCCCAGGTGCCGTAGCCCTCGTCGGCGAGCGGATGGTCGCCGCGGCGCGCCACGCGCACGGCGACCTCGCCGGCGTTGGGCGCCCACACGCGCACGCGCGAGCGGCCCGGCCCGAGCGGGGTCGCGCCGAGCGGACGGCGGAACGGCAGGTCGGGCTCGCTCACCGGGCGCTCTCGGGGACCAGCCACAGCACGCCCAGCGGGGGCAGCGTCAGCTCGGCCGACCACGGCTGCCCGTGCCACGGCACCGCCTCGGCCTTCACGCCGCCGAGGTTGCCGACGCCGCTGCCGCCGTACACGGCGGCGTCGGTGTTGAGCACCTCGCGCCAGCGGCCCGGCTGCGGCAGGCCGACGCGGTAGGCGTCGCGCGGGACGGGCGACAGGTTGCACACGCACACGAGCTGCGTGTCGCCGTCGAGCCCCTGGCGGGCGAACGCGACGACGTTGCGGTCGGCGTCGTTGGCCTCCAGCCACCAGAAGCCGGCGCCCTCGAAGTCGCGCTCCCACAGCGCCTTCTGCTCGCGGTAGACGTGGTTGAGGTCGCGCACGAGCGCCTGCATGCCCGCGTGCCCGGCGTCCTCGAGCAGGTGCCAGTCCAGCGAGCGCTCGTGGCTCCACTCCTGCTCCTGGGCCAGCTCGCCGCCCATGAACAGCAGCTTCTTGCCGGGGTGCGCCCACATGTAGGCGTAGAGCGCGCGCAGGTTGGCGAGCTGCTGCCAGCGATCGCCGGGCATCTTGGACAGCAGCGAGCCCTTGCCGTGGACGACCTCGTCGTGGCTGAGCGGCAGCACGAAGTTCTCGCTGAAGGCGTACATGAGGCTGAACGTCAGCTCGTGGTGGTGGTAGCGCCGGTGCACCGGGTCCTGCTGGAAGTAGCCCAGCGTGTCGTGCATCCAGCCCATGTTCCACTTGAAGCCGAAGCCCAGGCCGCCGACGTAGGTGGGCCGCGACACGCCCGGCCACGCCGTCGACTCCTCGGCGACCGAGATGATCCCCGGCTCGCGCCCGTGCAGGACCTCGTTGAGCGACTTCAGGAACGCGACCGCGTCGAGGTCCTCGCGCCCGCCGAACTCGTTGGGGATCCACTCCCCCTCCTTGCGCGAGTAGTCGAGGTACAGCATCGACGCGACCGCGTCGACGCGCAGCCCGTCGACGTGGTACTCGCGCGGCCAGAACAGCGCGTTGGCCAGCAGGAAGTTGCGCACCTCGTTGCGGCCGAAGTTGAAGACGAGCGTGCCCCAGTCGGGGTGGCTGCCGCGGCGCGGGTCCTCGTGCTCGTACAGCGCGGTGCCGTCGAAGCGCGCCAGCGCCCAGTCGTCGCGCGGGAAGTGCGCGGGCACCCAGTCGAGGATCACGCCCACGCCGGCCTGGTGCAGGCGGTCGACGAACGCGCGGAAGTCGTCGGGCGAGCCGAAGCGCGGGGTCGGCGCGTAGTAGGAGGTGACCTGGTAGCCCCACGAGCCGCTGAACGGGTAGGCCATGACCGGCAGCAGCTCGACGTGCGTGAAGCCGAGGTCGGTGACGTAGGCGGCCAGCTCGTCGGCCAGCTCGCGGTAGGTGAGGCAGCGGTTGCCCTCGAGCGGGTTCAGCCGCCACGACCCGAGGTGCACCTCGTAGATCGACATCGGCCCGCTCAGCGGGTCCAGGGCGCGGCGGCGCTCCATCCACTCGGCGTCGCCCCATTCGTGGCGGGGGCGGTGCACGACGGAGGCGGTCGCCGGCGGCATCTCGGCGGCGAACGCGACCGGGTCGGCCTTCAGGCGCAGCTCGCCGGTCTGCGTGCGGATCTCGTACTTGTAGCGGGCGCCCGCCTCGACGCCCGGCAGGAAGACCTCCCAGATCCCGGAGGCGCCCATCGAGCGCATCGGGTGCAGCCGCCCGTCCCACGAGTTGAAGTCGCCGACGACGCTCACGGAGCGCGCCGACGGCGCCCACACCGCGAACGAGGTGCCGGCGACGCCGTCGATCTCGGTGACGTGCGCGCCCAGCCGCGCGTACAGCTCCTCGTGGCGGCCCTCGCCGGCGAGGTGCAGGTCGAGGTCGCCGATCGTGGGCGGGAACCGGTAGGGGTCCTCGATGCGGAACGTCCCGCCGTCGGGGTAGGCGACCTCGAGTTCGTAGCGCAGCGGCAGCTCGGCGCCCTTGACGACGCCCTCGAACAGGCCGGCGGGGTGGGTGCGCTTCAGCGGCACCGGGTCGGAGCCGTTGCACAGCACGGCGACGCGCTCGGCCTCGGGCCGGTACGCGCGCACCTTGACGCCGCCCTTCGCGGGATGGGCGCCCAGCAGCGCGTGCGGGTCGGCGCTGCGGCCTTCGACGAGCGCGTCGGCGGCCGCCGTCATCGGGAGGCCCCCACGGCCGCGAGAAGGAGCCCCAGGCGAGTTCTCGCTGAGAATCCGAGCCTCCTGGGCGAGGATTCCGCCGTCATGCGATGGGCTCCGCGAGGATCCGCTCCACGCCCGCGACCGGCACCTTGATCCAGTCGGGGCGGTTGTCGAGCTCGTAGCGCAGCTCGTAGACGGCCTTCTCGAGCTCGTAGATGCCCAGCAGCGACTGGATCGCGCTCTGGCCGGGCGGGAGCAGGTTCGTGTCCACACACGACAGGTACCCGTCGAGAAACGCCTGACGCGCGCGCTCCTCCCAGCCGTCGGGCACCGGGTTGCCGCGCAGCAGCGCCGACGCGGACGCGGCGTAGGCGAACGAGCGCAGCATCCCGGCGACGTCGCGCAGCGGGGAGCGCTTGCGGCGGCGGTCGGTGACCGGGCGCGCCGGCTCGCCCTCGAAGTCGAGCACCACCCAGCGGGCGTCGGCGCCGCTCGTGCGCAGCGTCTGGCCCAGGTGCAGGTCCCCGTGGTTGCGGATCAGCCGCCCGCCCTCGCCGGCGTGCGACATCGTCTGCAGCCGGTCGCGGATCTCCTCGCCGCGGCCGAGGATCGGCGTCACCGCCGGGTCGTCCTCGGGCAGGCGCAGGAAGATCCGCTCGATCTCCTCGTCGATCGTGGCGGTCATCAGCGACAGGCCCTCGGGCGTCGAGGACTCGGGCGCGAAGTCCGGGTCGGACGCGTCCGAGCCCAGCAGCGCGTGCATCGTGCCGATCACCTCGCCCAGCTCGTGCAGCCGGGCGACGAAGCGGTCGGGGTCGCTGCCCAGCTCGTCGAGCGCGAGCTCCCAGCCGTCGCGTCCGCCGACCACCAGCTCCTGCGCGATCCCGAGCGTCGTGGACAGCGTCTCGCCGCTGAGCTCGTACCAGCCCCACAGCGCCGCGATGTTGGGGAACTCGCGGGCGGCGAGGAAGCGCAGCATCTCCAGCTCCGGGTTCTTGCCCGGCTCCAGGCGGCGGAACGCCTTCAGCGCGACGCGCTCGTCGATGACGACCGTGCTGTTGGACTGCTCGGCCCCCATCGGGCGCACCGACGGGGAGTCCGGCAGCGCGGGCGCGCCCTCGAGCCAGTGGAACTCGATGGTCCCGGCCGGCGACGGCGCCACGGCGTTGGCGCTCAGCAGCCGCGCGACGGCGGCCGCGTGCGGCTGGCTGGTGAGCGCGTCGAACGCGACCCGGCCGCGCTCGATCCCCAGCAGGAGCTGGTAGAGCTCGTGCGTGCCGGCGTGGAAGCGCGCCTCGATCAGGCCGATCGCGGTCGGCGGGTCCTCGGCGAGCGTCAGGACGTCGACGAGCGTGACCTCCGCCACGTCGCGGGTCTTGGACGCGAACCAGCGCTGCTCGGGCAGCCACTCGCGCAGCGCCTCCTCGGACACGCGCCCGCGCAGGTCAGCCATCGCCGTCGCCCTCCTCGTCGTCATCCTCGGGCGGCTGCTCGAGCGTGAACCAGTAGAAGCCGCGCGGCGCGAGCGTCAGCAGGTAGGACAGCTCGCCGATGCGCGGAAAGCGGGTGCGGCCGAGCATCTCGACCGGGTAGCGGCCCTCGTAGCGGCTGAGGTCCAGCTCGACCGCCTGCGCGCTGCGGGCCAGGTTGTGCACGCACAGCACGACGTCGTCGACGAACGTGCGCACGTGGGCGAAGATCCGCGGGTTGCTGGTCCGCAGCGCCTCGTAGGTGCCCAGGCCGAAGACCGGGTGCTCCTTGCGCAGCATCACGAAGCGCCGCAGCCAGCGCAGCAGCGACGTCGAGGTGCGCAGCTGGGCCTCGACGTTGACGGCCTGGAAGCCGTACACCGGGTCCATCAGCGGGGGCGCGTAGAGCTGGGCGAAGTCGGCCCGGGAGAAGCCGCCGTTGCGGTCGCCCGTCCACTGCATCGGCGTGCGGACCCCGTCGCGGTCGCCGAGATAGACGTTGTCCCCCATGGAGATCTCGTCACCGTAGTAGAGGACCGGGCTGCCGGGGAGCGAGAACAGGATCGCGTGCATCAGCTCGATCTCGTCGCGCCCGTTGTCCAGCAGCGGCGCGAGGCGCCGGCGGATCCCGAGGTTGGACTTCATGCGCGGGTCCTTGGCGTACTCGGACCACATGTAGTCGCGCTCCTCGTCGGAGACCATCTCGAGCGTCAGCTCGTCGTGGTTGCGCAGGAACAGGCCCCACTGGCAGTTGTCGGGGATCTGCGGCGTCTGGTCGAGGATCTCGATGATCGGCGTGGCGTCCTCGCGGCGCAGGCCCATGAACATGCGCGGCATCACCGGGAAGTGGAAGGCCATGTGGCACTCGTCGCCGACCTCGGGGTCGCCGAAGTACTGGACGACGTCGGCCGGCCACTGGTTGGCCTCGGCGAGCAGCACGCGGTCGGGGTAGTCGGCGTCGATCTCACGGCGCACCCGGCGCAGGAACTCGTGGGTCTGGGGCAGGTTCTCGCAGTTGGTGCCCTCGGCCTCGAACAGGTACGGGACCGCGTCGAGGCGGAAGCCGTCCAGGCCGAGGTCCAGCCAGAAGCGCAGCACCTCGATCATCGCGTCCCCGACGGCGGGGTTGGCGTAGTTGAGGTCCGGCTGGTGGGAGTAGAAGCGGTGCCAGTAGTAGGCCTTGGCCTGGTCGTCCCACGCCCAGTTGGACGTCTCGAAGTCGATGAAGATGATGCGCGCGTCCTCGTAGCGCTCGGGCGTGTCGGACCACACGTACCAGTCGCGCTCCGGCGACCCGGGCGGCGCGGCGCGGGCGCGCTGGAACCACGGGTGCTCGTTGGAGGTGTGGTTCATGATCATGTCCGCGATCACGCGGATGCCGCGCTCGTGGGCGTCCTCCAGCAGCGCGCGGAACTCGTCGACGGTCCCGTAGACCGGGTCGATGTTCGTGAAGTCGCTGACGTCGTAGCCGCCGTCGCGCAGCGGCGACGGGTAGAACGGCATGATCCAGATGCAGTCGACGCCGAGCCACTGCAGGTAGTCGAGCTTGTCGCGCAGCCCCACGATGTCGCCGTGGCCGTCGCCGTTGCCGTCGTGGAAGCCGCGCATCAGCACCTGGTAGAAGACCGCGGTCTTGAACCAGAGCGGGTTGCTCTCGAACCAGCGCTGGTGCCCGGTCTGCGGCGTCACCGCGGGACCGCCTCGAAGATGTGGCCGGCCCGGTATCCCGGGTCGAGGCGGACGTAGTTGCGGCCGATCATCCAGTCGTAGCGCTCGCCCGGCGAGAGCAGGTCGCGCACCGCGAACGCGGGCGGCAGGCCCAGCTCGTAGGGCACGACGACGACGCCCTCCTGCGCGTGGTGGGGGTCGATGTTGACGACGGTGATGATCACGTCGTCGCCGTGGCGCTTGGCGTAGGCGACGAGCGCCTCGTTCTCGGTCTCCAGGAACTGGAGGTTCGTGAGGTGCTGCAGCGCCGGGTGGCGGCGGCGGATGCGGTTGACGGCCTCGATCAGCGGCAGCAGCGGCCCGTCGAGCGCGCGGTGCTTGACCTCGTACTTCTCGGAGTCCAGGTACTCCTCGCTGCCGGGCCGCACCGGAACGTGCTCGAAGCGCTCGAAGCCCGAGTAGATGCCGTACGTGGGCGACAGCGTGGCGGCCAGCAGCAGGCGCGGCGCGAACGCGGGCGGGCCGCCGTGCTGGAGGTACTCGCTGAGGATGTCGGGCGTGTTGGCGAAGAAGTTCGGGCGGTAGTAGCGCTCCATGCCCGACCGCGTCAGCTCGGTCAGGTACTCCTGCAGCTCCCAGCGCGAGTTCTTCCAGGTGAAGTACGTGTAGGACTGGTTGAAGCCGACCTTGGCGAGCGCGCGCATCATCGCCGCGCGGGTGAACGCCTCGGCCAGGAACAGCACGTCGGGGTCGCGGCTGCGGATGTCGGCGATCAGCCACTCCCAGAACGGCAGCGGCTTGGTGTGCGGGTTGTCGACGCGGAAGATCTTCACGCCGCGATCGACCCAGAGCTGCACGACGTCGCGCAGCGCCTCCCACAGCCCGCGCCAGTCCTCGCAGTCCCAGTCGACGTTGTAGATGTCCTGGTAGCGCTTGGGCGGGTTCTCGGCGTACTTCAGGGTGCCGTCCGGCCGGCGCTGGAACCACTCCGGGTGCTCGGTCAGCCACGGGTGGTCGGGCGAGCACTGGATCGCGAAGTCCAGCGCGATCTCGACGTCGTGCTCGCGGCACGTCTCGACGAGGTGCTCGAAGTCCGCGAGCGTCCCGATCTCAGGGCTGATCGCGGTGTGGCCGCCCTGAGCGGAGCCGATGGCCCACGGGCTGCCCGGGTCGCCGGGCTCGGCGACGAGCGCGTTGTTGCGGCCCTTGCGGTTCGTGACGCCGATCGGGTGGATCGGCGGGAGGTAGATGACGTCGAAGCCGAGCGCCGCCAGGCGCGGGACCTGCGTGGCGACGCCGGCGAGGCCGCCCCACGAGCGCGGGAACAGCTCGTACCAGCTCCCGAAGCGCGCGCGGACGCGGTCGACGTCGATCTGCAGCGGCTCGTCGAGCACGGCCGACGCGGTGCGATCCGGATAGCGCTCGGTCAGCTCGGCCAGGGCGGGGTCGAGGGCCGCGTCGACGGTCAGGTGGTCGGCGAGGCGATGGAGCTGGCGCCCGTCGACCGTGTCGTCGCCGGCGCGCGTCGCGATCGCGCGCAGCAGCACCGCGCCCTCCGACAGCTCGGGGCCGAAGTCCTCCTGGCCGGCGGCGACCTTGCGCTCGATCTCGCTGCGCCACGTCGCGAACTGGTCGGTCCACGCCTCGATGGTGAACGACCAGCGGCCCTGCGCGGTCACCGGGAAGGCGCCGGCCCAGCGATCGCCGCCCACGTGCTGGTCGATCCGGCGCATCGGCGCCTCGTGCCAGGGGGTGCGGTCGTCGTCGGGGCCGGCCGCGCGGTAGCGCACCACCGCGCGCAGGACGTCGTGGCCGTCCTTGAAGATCGTCGCCTCGACGTCGACGGTGTCGCCGACGCAGGCCTTGGCGGGATGCCGGCCGCAGTCGATCGAGGGCTGCGGATCCTCGATGCGGATCCGCGATGGCGGGTATGTGGGGACGGGCGGCACGGGCGTCGGGGCTCCTTCTTCCGCCTTCTCGCGCTGTCTAACCTCGATCGTGGTGAATCTTCCGAGAACCAGCGGCGTCCAGCTGCACCTGACGTCGCTGCCGCAGGGGCGGCTCGGGGATGATGCCTTCCGCTTCGTCGACTGGCTGCACGATGCCGGTCAGACCTGGTGGCAGATGCTGCCGCTGGGCCCGCCGGACCGGGCCCGCTCCCCGTACAAGGCGCGCTCGGCCTTCGCCGCGTGGCCGGGGCTGCTGGCCGACCCGCGCGCGCCGGTGAGCGCCGACGAGGCGGCCGCGTTCCGGGCGCGGGAGGCGTACTGGATCGACGGGTGGGCGGCGGTCGCGGGCGGCCGGCGGGCCGTGCTCGACCAGGTGCGCTTCGAGCGCGAGTGGGGCGCCCTGCGCGCGTACGCGGCGCAGGCGGGCGTTCGGCTCATCGGCGACGTGCCGATCTACGTCGCGCCGGGCGGCGCCGACGAGCGCACCTGGCCGGAGATCTTCCGCGACGACGCGCAGGCCGGCGTGCCGCCCGACGCCTACAGCGAGACCGGCCAGCTCTGGGGCAACCCGCTGTACGACTGGCCGCGGCTGCGCCGCGAGGGCTACCGCTGGTCGGTGGAGCGGCTGCGGCGCACGTTCGCGCTGTTCGACCTCGCCCGGCTGGACCACTTCCGCGGGCTCGTCGCCTACTGGGCGGTGCCGGCGGGAGCGCGCGACGCGCGCGCGGGACGCTGGGTGCGGGGGCCGGGCCGGGCGCCGCTGGACGCGGCGCGGCGCGAGCTCGGGCGGCTGCCGCTGATCGCCGAGGACCTCGGCGTCATCACGCCGGCCGTCGAGCGGCTGCGCGACGCGCTCGCGCTGCCGGGGATGCTCGTGCTGCAGTTCGGCTACGGCCCGGACGGCACGGCGCTGCACCGCGTCGACCGCCACCGCCGCCGGGCGCTGACGTACACGGCCACGCACGACTCCGACACCGCCCGCGGCTGGTACGAGACGCTCGACGCGCCGACGCGCGCGGCGGTCGACGCGGCGCTGGCGCCGTTCGACGACCGCGAGGCGTGGTGGCGGCTGATCCGCCTGAACGCGTCGTCGGCGGCGCAGGTCGCGATGGTGCAGGCGCAGGACGTGCTGGGGCTGGGCAGCGAGGCGCGCATGAACGTGCCGGGGCGCGCGACGGGCTCGTGGCGCTGGCGGATGGCGCCGGGCGCGCTGACGCCGGCGCTGGCGCGGCGGCTGCGCGAGGTCACCGAGGCCTCCGGGCGCCTGGGGGCATGAGCCGGCCGGGCCTGGTCGCGCTCGGCGACTCGATCACCCACGGCGACGTCGCGCCGATGCTCGGCGTGCGGTCGTGGTCGTGGGCGCAGTGGCTGGCGACGGCGCTGGAGCTGCCGTACACGGGACTGGCGGCGCCCGGCGCGACGGCCGGCGAC
>Ga0180220_1000753_pt1 | contig 29567 bp, 27 predicted proteins | sample eDN5th37CBELigBY_FD_151335 | JGI IMG/M metagenome (GOLD analysis project Ga0180220, IMG submission 151335) | Enriched backyard soil microbial communities from Emeryville, California, USA - eDNA 5th pass 37_C BE-Lig BY (version 2) (version 2) | ecosystem: Environmental > Terrestrial > Soil >... | reverse complement strand
GTTTTGCGGCCCATCAGCATTCGGCCGCGCAATACGCGACGACTTGATCGCCCACGGCCTGAATCCGAATGATTTCCATCAGGAGTTGTTTCAGATGAGATAAACGGCTGGTGAGGGTCAAGCTATTCCGGATGGGTTGTCCACGACTAGTCGATCCTCAGTCCGCTTGAGATGGGGCGGCGGTTGCCTCGCCAGACAGTCCCAAAGAGAATTCAGTAAACACCGTTATGCGCGGCAGCATCAATCTCCTGGCTGCCCGTCCTTCAAATCCTGGCTGGATTGAGGCGCCACCATCGGATAAACACCAGCAGCCTGACACATCACTCAAAGGCATCGGCGAGTACAGCCTGCCCGGGTAAGGCCTGACCAGATCACAGCTCTATGACCTCCCCAATTACTGATGGCAAGAGACCACCGTCTCAAGCCCGTGATGGGAAGTTTATATTGCTTGTCCAAAATTTGAACATTACATATTGTTTTGCCAAACGCGCTGACGCATTATCTGAGCGAGTCCTGAAGTGACTTCTTATTTTTTTGGAGACAAATCATCATGCCATTAAAAATGCGTAAATTATCCCATGCGCTCGGGGCAGAGATTTTAGACCTCAAGATAGGACCGGATCTTTCCAGCGAGGTCATCAAACAGATACACACCGCGTTTCTCGACCATCAAGTCCTGTTGTTCCGTAACCAGAATCTTACACATGAAGAGCATATCGCCTTCAGTCGACATTTCGGGGCGCTGGACCGTCACGATGCAGTAACTGAATACAGGCTGCCGGATTATCCGGAAATCGTCCAGGTCACTAATGAAGGTAAGCCTGCCTCCAAGGTTTTTGGACGGCAATGGCATTCTGACCATTCGATGACACTTACTCCCAGTAATGCATCCCTGCTTAGAGCCTGTGAATTGCCGGAAGTAGGCGGTGATACGCTGTTTTCAAACATGTATACGGCTTATGAGACTCTCTCATACGGGATGAAGAGGCTGCTCGAACCTCTTAAGGCTGTTCACACGGTATTACAGGCCCGTCATTTGCAGGGGCTGAGTGCAGAGGTTTTGGCGGAGAAGACACGCCGTAGTCCTCCGGTGCTCCATCCGGTTGTCAGGATTCATCCAGAAACTGGCCGTCCGGCGCTTTACGTAAGCGAGATGCTGACCAGCCATTTTGAAGATATGACCTATCCGGAAAGCCGCCCTTTGCTGGAGTACTTATTTGATCACTCGACGAAACCAGAACTTGTATACCGGCATCGATGGCAGAAGAACGACCTGCTCGTCTGGGACAACCGTTGCACAATGCATATGGCACTAGCTGATTATGATCACAGCCAGATTCGCCGTATGTTCCGTACAACCATAATAGGTCCCAAGGTTGGCTGGCTGGAAAAGACGGCAAGCGACGAGCGGTTAGCCTCATGAAAAATTCCTCAATAACGGATATGGCCAACGAGAAGCGAAAACGCCTGCGCCGGATCCTGGCGTCGTCGTCCTCCATTGTGACAGCGCCTGGCTGCTATGACGCCATCACCGCGCGAATGATCGAGCGCAATGGTTTCGCAGCAGCTTATATGTCTGGGTTATGTGTCGCTGCTTCGTTAGGGTATCCAGATGTCGGCGTGACTACCGCGGCAGAGATGATAGAACGCGCCGCCAATATTGCCGACAATCTGGGCATTCCGTTGATAGCCGATGCTGATACTGGATACGGCGGTGCAAGCAATGTCGCAGCGACTGTGCAAGGATTCGAAAAAGCTGGCGTAGCAGGTATTCATTTAGAGGATCAATTCAATCCAAAGAAGTGTGCCGCACTGGATGGCAAGAGCCTCGTCGACACCAGTGAAATGGTCGCGCGCTTAAGAATAGCCGTGGACGCAAGGAAAGACGCTGACTTTGTAATCATTGGCCGCACTGACGCCCTGCCAACTGAAGGGCTTGATGCCAGCATAAAAAGGGCCCGTGCGTATGAAGAGTCTGGCGCGGACGCGACGATGATCATGGGAGTCAGGACCAGGGAAGAAATGGTGGCCATTACCTCGGCCCTGACCAGGCCCTCAATTGTACTAATGGCCGAAAAGCTCCGGCCTCTGGTTCATCCTGATATTTTGCGCGACATCGGATATCCACTTGTTTTATATCCGCTAACCACCTTATCCGCTACCGTATTCGCAGTCCGGGAGCTTTTATCCTGCCTCGCCATAGAAGGCACTACTGAAACGATGCTGGAAAAAATATCACCCCTGTCCACAATCAATGAATTGCTGGATCTTTCTTCGTCAGTAAAGAGAGAGATGCTCTTTACCAATCTCTGCCAAGAGCAGAGCAATCTCGGGACTAAATCATGATTCTGCGCAAAAACCTCGTTAAGGTGGCATTGTCTGAAGGCCGGAATGCTATCGGCGCATTTGTCCAGATGGCAAATCCGGAAGTAGTGGAAGTGATTGGTGAGGCGGGATATGACTTTGTATGGATAGACTGCGAGCATGGTTCAATTTATCTTGAAACAGCGATACAGATGATCAGGGCCGCTGAATCGTTTGGAACAAGTCCCATCGTTCGCGTACCAAGCCATGACGGTACTTTCATCATGCGTATGCTGGATGCTGGGGCAATGGGTATCGTCGTACCGCAAATCAACACCGCTGAACAGGCAGCTGACGTGGTAGCAGCTGCGAAATACAGGATATCCGGCCAAGGCAGTGGGCGGCGCGGAGCGTGTCCCCTGATCCGGACAGCCGGCCATCAGGTAACCGACTGGCCGAAATACGCTCAATGGGCAAATGACCAGACTACAGTCTGGCTATTGGTTGAAACTGTAGAAGGCATTGAAAACCTCGAGTCTATTCTTTCAGTTGATGGAGTGGATGCAATTGTTCTGGGTGCATTCGATTTATCGGTATCGATGGGATATGAGGGCGATAGATTGCACCCGGACGTGGTGGCCGTTCTGGATGGGCAAATAGAGAAAGCGAGAGCCCATGGCGTGGATGTGGTTGGCATGCTCTTTTCTCCAGAAGCAGCCGGGATGCGGGCAGCACAAGAAGTGTATGTGCGACAGGGTTGCCGAATCTTCGTGGCCGGTCCTGACCGGCGCATATTGTCCAACAGTTTTAATGAGATTTACAGAACGGTGGCAAAGCCCTTTTAGCAAACGGCCCCCACGTACAAAAATATAAGGAGACTACAATGATTCACTTCAGAATTATGCGTATGTTCGCATCAGTTTTGGTCCTTGCTTTTCTGGCTGTTTTTTCCAGGACGGCAATAGCCGAATATCCGGAGAAGACGATCCGGATCATTGCACCTGCGCCTCCAGGGGGCGGCACGGATTTTTTATCCCGCCTGATCGGCAAAAACCTTGCTGAACGTTGGGGTCAGACTGTTGTTGTGGATAATGTGCCGGGTGCCAGCGGAACTATTGGGTCCCGACAGGCACAGAATGCACGTGCGGACGGCTACACACTATTAATGTCGTACCAAGGGACTCATGCCATAGCTCCAGCCCTTTTAAAGGATTTTCCGTTTGATCCAGTCAATGATTTCCGGCCCATCACCCAAGTTGTCTCACAACCATTTGTGCTGGTTGTACATCCGTCTATCCCAGCCAGGACCATGCAGGAATTCGTTGAGTATGTGCACAAAAATCCCGGAAAACTGAATTTTGGTTCCGCAGGGGCTGGTAGCGGTGGCCACTTGGTAGGTGAGCTATTTAACCTGGTAACGAATAGCAATGCTGTGCATGTTCCCTACCAGGGTAGCGCGCCAATGACCACCGATCTGCTCGCGGGACATGTGCAGTTTGCATTCGATACCGTCGGAACAACCGGGCCACACATTCGTTCAGGTGCCTTGCGAGCGCTGGCTGTCACCAACGATAAGCGTTTAACGACATTACCGGATATTCCTACTGTCGTCGAGGAAGGCTACCCAAAGCTGGTCCGAACGGGCTGGTATGGATTGTTCGCACCAAAGGATACATCTCCCGATATCGTCATAAAAATTCAGAAAGAAGTAGCCAGAATTTTGCAAAAGCCTGATGTTGAACAGGCACTAATCACAGGAGGTTATACCCCCAAAGCGTCCGCATCACCGGAAGAGTTCCGCAACTTTGTCAGACTTGAAAATAAAGATTGGGGCGAGCTGGTGAAATCAAGCGGAGCCCAAGTCAAATAATGCGAATGGCCACAAGCCTGAAGAGAGATCGACATGCCTGAAGTGTGCAGTACTCTTAAAGAAATTCTGTATCGGCACGGCAATATAGCGATTGCCCCCGGATGCTACGACGCTATCGGCGCTCGCCTGATAGAAGAAGCTGGTTTTCCCCTCGCCTATATGTCCGGTTTGGCAGTAGCGGCGTCGCTGGGTTATGCCGATATAGGAATAATTGGTTTGACAGAGATGGTTAAACGGGCCCAGGTCATTGCGGGCAGCATCGATATACCGTTACTGGCTGATGCGGATACCGGTTATGGCGGACCATCAAATATCGCCAGAACTGTACGGGAGTTCGAGCGTGCAGGGGTCGCGGGTATTCATCTGGAAGACCAGTCAAACCCAAAGAGATGTGCTGCGCTTCCCGGCAAAGATCTTGTCAGTATCGCCGAAATGACAGCTCGAATCCAGGTTGCCGTGGCGGCCCGGAAGAACCCGGATTTTATGATAATCGGCAGAACAGATGCTTTTCCGTATGAAGGGCTGGAAGCCAGCATTGCGCGCGCCAGGGCTTATGAAGAAGCGGGAGCTGACGCTACCATGATCATGCTGGTTAATCAGATACCAGATATGCGGACTGTCGTTACGTCATTGCACAAACCCACCCTTGTTCTCATGTCGGAAAAGCTGAATCCACTGATTGGACGGGAGACGCTTCAGGAGATCGGATTTCCAGTCGTGGTGTATCCGCTTTCCACGATCAAATCGGCAGTGCATGCCCAGGAAAATATACTTAAATCGTTAAATTCCAATGGCACAACAGGGCAGGTCCTGGACCAGCTAGTGTCTATTAATCAACTGCACGAGCTCATGGACACTCAGGAAGCAATAGTTAAAGAGCAGGTATTCAGCGCGATGTCGAATACGCGTTGCGCTTGAACACCTTCGATATTTATCGGAGAGGAAATGGGTCAAACTCTAATAGAGAAAGTGCTCGCAAGAGCAAGCGGAAGGCAGACGGTTAGTCCTGGCGAATTTATCTGGGCGGTGCCGGATTTGATCATAGGCCATGATCTGAATTTTCCCCGATATCGAAGAATGATGCAGGAGTCCGGCTTCATGCATCTTGCAGATGCGTCCAAAGTCATGGTTACGATAGACCACACGACGCTATCGGAACAACAAAGTGCACTCGAAGAACACACGTGGATAAGGCGGGACGCAGAAAGTGAAAAGATTCACTGGTTCTTCGATGTTGGACGGCAGGGCATTAGCCATAACCTGCCATTGGACGTGGATGCCGTCCACCCAGGAATGCTGGTCCTTGCCAGCGACACCAGGGCTCCAGCATTAGGCTGCGCAAGCGCTGTCAGCATTGCGGTGGGTATCGGACTCGTGACGGTATTAGCCACCGGCAAGGCATGGTTGCGGGTTCCCGAGACCATACGGGTCAACGTTAGGGGAAGCCTTGCACGAAACGTGATGAGCAGGGATATCGCCCAATGGATCGCCAACCGGATCGGCTATGAAAATGGTGATTATCGCTGTATTGAATTTGGTGGGGAGTTTATTGATAACCTTGATATGGACGGGCGCCATACTCTTTGCAACGCAATGGTCGATATTGGTGTCAAGACTGCAGTCTGTGTACCAGCATCTGCGAGTCATGTACGTGATAAGGGCGTCAGCCAGTGGGTGACGAGCGATGCCAACGCCAGCTACGTAGATGTCTTGGACATAGACGCCGGAACGATAGGCCCGCAAATCAGCATCCCTCCCGATCCGGAAAATGTTGTTCCTGCCAGCCAGATGCTGGGAACACGTATCACTCATGCATTTGTGGGTTCTTGCATAGGCGGGAAAATGGAAGACATGCGAGCAGCTGGCCGCTGTCTTGCGGGCAGGAAAGTGGCGCCAAACGTACGGATGACCATTATCCCGGCGACGCAGGAAATCTATAAAAGGGCATTAAGCGAGGGACTTATCGATATCTTTTCGCAGGCGGGAGCTGTCGTCGCAGCGGGCATATGTGGCCCCTGTTACGGCACATTCTCACCATTGGCTCCGGGCGACGTTTCCTTATGCACAGCGACGCGCAATGACCCAGGGCGTATGGGCAGCGAAGACGCTACTGTTTTCATTGCTAATGCGGCCGTGGTGGCGGCGTCAGCGGTGCAAGGACGAATCAGTATGCCAGAAGATACAGAGGAGTGATAAATGCCGGATCAACACGAAACTCACATGATTCAACGCGGGCGCGCATGGGTATTTGGACACAATGTCCCAAATGACGGCGGCATCATGACAATCGAAATGACGCGCGACCGGATATACGACCCCCCTGCATTGGCAAAAGCGTGCATGAAGAACATTGACGCCCAGTTTGCCGAAAGCGTACGCCCGGGAGACTTCCTTGTTGCAGGCCGGAACTTCGGGCGAGGTCAACTCCATGTGCAGGGTCCGCTGGGTATTTCAGCACTTGGTCTGGGCCTGATTACTGAATCGATGTCGCGCTCTTTTTTCAGGCTTTCAGTTTCCGTAGGCCTCAAGATGCTTCCTTTTTGTTCCGATGTCACACAGCTTATCAGGACAAATGATGAGATAGAAGTGGATTTTCGCGAGGGCCGCATACGGAACCTGACGACAAACGAGAGCCGTTCGTTTCAACCGCTTCCCAAATTCCTGCTTGATATAGTTGCCGCAGGTGGTGAGCGGCCATGGCTGAAAACACTGGCTTTCAAGAACCACCCGGAGGCACAATGAGTAAGTCCGTTACTTCTCCGAATACACCGGTTACGTCGACAAAAAGATGGAAACAACGCCCTCCAGGTTCTACTTGGGGCGATTTTGGCGCGGACGATCAGCGTGGCCGGCTTAATCTGATAACACCAGAAGCCGTCCGGCGCGGCGCAGCCGAGATTCAGGAAGGACTTTCATTCTGTCTGAGCCTTCCATTGGATCTTCCAGGTGGAAATGTTTTGAATCCGCGCCGCTACCCGCCGGTACTCAGACCGACTGTGCGCAATGGCCGGCCCAATATGAACTATCACCTGCGTATTGAAAATCCCCTGCACACCGATATAGTCAGCGATGACCTGGCTATCCTGCATTTGCAATACTCAACCCAGTGGGACAGCCTCGCTCATATAGGCCAGACTTATGATATTAACGGCGATGGATGTCCCGTGCCAACATACTACAACGGCTTTCGGCCCAAGGTGGATATACTTGGTCCGGACGCCGTGGCTGATGCAGGCATCGAAGGCTCATCCATATGCCGCTCGACTTCCGGCGCCCGGGCTCTGGGGGTGGAAAATATGGCTGTTCATTGTGTGCAGGGCCGTGCAGTTATGGTCGACCTGCAGGCGCACTTCGGACAAGGCCGTACCTTGATTGGCTACGACGAGCTTATGAGTGTGCTCGATGCCGATCAGGTTTGCGTCGAGCAAGGCGACATGGTCTGCCTGCATACGGGATTTGCTCAATGGCTGATTGACATAGGAGGACATCCGGATGCGGCAACCGCTGAACGCGTAGGTGCTGTATTAAATGGCAGGGATGGAAAGCTGCTCCAGTGGATAACTGATAGTGGCCTGGCGGCTCTGATCGCCGATAATTACGCTGTAGAAGCACATCCGGCAGTGCATCAAGCGGTGGAATGCTGTGCTGCTCTGCCGCTACATGAACATTGCCTTTTCAAGCTAGGGGTCAACTTGGGCGAGCTCTGGAGCCTGAGTCCGCTCGCACTCTGGCTACGGGAACATAAGAGATACCGATTCTTTCTTACAGCGCCTCCTTTGCGACTGCCCGGAGCCGTGGGTTCGCCTGTCACGCCTGTGGGGACGGTATAGCAGGCTTAGTCGCTCAACCCTCGCAGGTCCACAGCCGCCAGTTCCTTTTTGATGAGATCCACGATAAAACGTTGACGTTTGAGCGGCATTCGCTCCATTGTGCTTGATACGCTAACAGCAAAGACCGGCATCCCCGGGCGTTTGAAAATCGGCACGCCTACACCGAGAACGCCAGGCACAGCGGCGTTTGCTACGACAGCCCATCCACGTTCGAGCGTGGCGCTGATAAGGTGCTCTAGCTGGCCAACGGTCATTCGTCCGAATTTTCGCAGCCTGTCATGGTTTATTCGCAGGATTTCATCAATCTCGTGCCGGGGCAGATTTGCGAGCAGCGCCAGCCCGGCGGAGCCGACTCCAAGAGGTTGCCTATGGCCCAGTGTTACTGAGAAAACCTGTACAGGGTAGGAGCCTACCTCGCGATGGACACACCATGAATCGCCGCCGTCGCGGCGAATCAGAAAAGAGGTATCGCCACATTCCGCACTAATACGCTGAAGGACTGGTTTAAGCCGTTCAACGGACTGATGAAGGAATGACTTCTGTAGAAAGCGGTCGTTATTAAATACATAGACCCGATCCATGCCAGCAGGGTGGACGTAACCCAGCTCCACTAACACGTCAATATAACGATATACGGTGGTGCGCTCAATGCCGCTTAATTTTGCAATTGCCGGAATATCAAGCCCTGATGCGCCTGCGTTGCGCAGGACCTCCATGATGCGCAAGCCGCGCACGAATGTTTTTGGTTCTGGCGTCATCAGGCTTCTCCCGGCCAACTGTCCAGAATATGAACAATTTGGCTATCTTATACCACATGGCGTGTCTTATCATCCATAGGTCAATTTTTGAAGGTATCCAGGAACTATGTTGCCCATTGACTTCTTGTACCGTGCCGCACAGTTGCACGGCGGTCGAGTTGCCGTGGAAGAAGGCTCACGGCAAATGCGGTACGCGGAACTTGTACTCGCCGTTAATGCACTCGCACTGGTTCTGCAGGACAGGGATCCCGAACCCGGTTCCCGGGTTGGGCTTTGCGCTACCAATTCGCTCGACTATCTGGTCGCCATGCTGGCGATCCTTGCAGCAGGCAAAGTCTGGGTACCACTAAATTATCGCAGTGCGCAAGGCGAAGTGCGACGTATCATCGACACCGCCGAGCCTACCACGTTGATTGTCGATGACACAGGCAACACGCTTGTCGGCAACACCGGGCAATTGGCGATCAATTTCACCGAGATCCCAGATCTGGTAGCACCTCATCAAGGCAAATGGCCGATTCGCCATGAGCGCTCCCGCGATGATACGCAAGCCATCAAGTTTACAAGCGGCACGACCGGTACCCCGAAAGGCGTTATGCAACCCTATCGGGCATGGCTCGCGGGTATCATCAACCAGATTGCCGGCTGGCAGATTACATCCGACGATGCCTTTGTGATTTGCGCTCCTATCAGCCATGGCACCGGAACCTATGTGCTTCCCATGCTAGCGCAAGGAGCCCGGTTGATTCTTTGCAAGTCCGGCGCGCCGGCTGATATTGCACATGCCTTTGAACGGCAGGGTGGAACCATGACCTTCATGCCACCCACCCTGATCTACAAGCTTATGGCGGCTCCCGGTTTAAGCCGTGCAAATTTTCCCGGGTTGCGCCTGTTGATCTACGGCGGCGCGCCCATGCCTGTTGAGAAAATCATCATGGCTCAGGATTTCTTCGGCGATGTGGTAGCCACCACTTATGGCCAGACCGAGGTCCCACAGATCGCGACACTGCTGCGTCCGGAAGACTTGTCAAAGCCGGACTGCAAGGCGTCAGTTGGACGGGTTACCTGGCTGTCTGAACTGGCTATTGTGTCACCGGAAGGGGCATTCCTGAATTCCGGTCAGATGGGCGAAGTCTGCATCCGTGGAGATCTCGTAATGTCAGGCTACTGGAAGCTTCCAGACAAGACGGATAAAACCATCAAAAACGGCTGGCTGCACACGGGCGATGTCGGCTATCTGGACGAACGCGGTTATCTGTTTCTTAAAGAACGTATAAGCGATGTAATCATCACCGGAGGCTTTAATGTCTACCCTACCGACGTGGAAAACGCACTATCGTCACACCCGGCGGTGCACGAGGCTTCGGTATTTGGGCTACCCGACGATAAGTGGGGCGAGACTGTCAACGCGGCGATCCAGCTAAAGCCTTTCTGCCATGCCTCGGCTGATGAATTAAAAGCCTACGTAAGAGAACGACTGGGTCCAGTGCTCACGCCAAAGCAATTCTATTTCTACGATAGCCTGCCTCGGTCCCCGGTGGGCAAGATTCTCAAGAACGTTATCCGGCAAGACGTTCGCTAATCCGCCAATAGGCCCCGCCGCCAGTCACTGCAAAGAAAACCTCCATGAGCCAGCAACCTGTTACTGAACTGTGCGCCCACAGCATGAGCGGAATGTGCTACCGTGATAAAGATCTCGTCCATGACCTCATTGGCAAACGCACATTTACAGAGGTCATGTTTACCCAGATTATGGGGCGATCCCCTCGCGCGGTCGATCTGCGTATTGTCGATGCAGTGCTGATAACGCTCATGGAGCACGGTCTGACGCCCAGTGCTATCGCGGCCCGGCTGATATACATGAGTGCCCCCGAGAATCTGCAGGGCGCCGTATCGGCAGGGCTTCTTGCCGTCGGAAGTCAGTTCGTAGGCACTATGGAGAATTGCTCCGGGCTTCTGGAGCAGCTTATGCAGGCCGCAGACAAAGAACAGGCCGCGCTGGATATCGCGCACTCATTCAGACAGCGAGGACAGCACCTGCCAGGATTCGGTCATCATCTACACAAGCCAGACGATCCGCGCTCACTCAAGCTGATTGAAATCGTACGGATGGAACCCGAGCTTCCTCAATCGCATATCCATGCACTGCAGATACTTGGCAAAGCTGTGGACGAAGTCAATGGCAAGCACATCACCATTAATGCCACCGGAGCCGTCGCTGCGCTCCTGGGCGAGATCGGTATTCCGACGCAGTTGATGCGCGGCTTTGCCATTATTTCGCGCGCTGCCGGACTTGTTTCTCATATCGCCGAGGAACAGCGTATTCCCACAGCCCGCTTCATCTGGGACACCATCGATAAGGCGATCCCTTACGTCAAGAAAGATGTACTTTGAAGCATCGCAGAAGGACAGATTATGCGAGACGCGATACTCATCACCGGTGGCTCCAACGGCATTGGCAGGGCCATTATTGACCGGCTCGGATCAGAAGGCTTTCAAACTATCAACCTGGATCGTCAGGCGCCAGTGCAGCTTTCGCCCAATGAATGCCATATCTGCCTGGACCTCATGGACTCCCGGACACTACAGGATGTGCTCGAGGTACTATCCAATGAGTATGAGATCCTGCGCGTCGTCAACAACGCAGCCACAGTACGGCCAGCCTTGCTTGAAGATACTACACTGGATGATATCCGTGCAGTCATGCAATTAAACATTGAAGCTCCCGTGCTGATCAGCAGGCATTTCGTCCCAGGCATGCGCCGCAGGAAGTTTGGACGCATCGTGAACATCAGCAGCCGAGCGGCATTGGGAAAAGAAATGCGCACTGCTTACGCCGCTTCCAAAGCGGGCATCCTCGGAATGACCCGTACCTGGGCGCTCGAACTGGCGGCCTATGGCATCACGGTGAATGCCATAGGCCCAGGCCCTATTGCCACCGAGCTATTTACTGCGGCAAATCCTCCGGACTCGCCCCGTACCAGCCGGATTCTCGAGACCATACCCGTACGCAGGCTTGGACGTCCAGCCGAAATCGCTCATGCCGTCAGTTTTTTTCTGGATGATCGTGCCGGCTTCATCACCGGACAGGTTCTCTATGCCTGCGGCGGCATGACCGTCGGCTTGGGGAATATGGCATGAGCAGCGGCAATCTGACAGGAAAAGTCGTGTTCATGGCAGGCGCCGGGAGCAGCGCTCCTGGATGGAGCATCGGAAAAGCCACCTGCGTCACACTGGCGCGGCGCGGCGCGGCCATTGTCGCCATTGATTCCAGCATGGCAGCAGCCCAGGATGCATGTGAAGAGATAAAAAAATGCGGTGGCAAATCCATCGCCGTAAAGGCGGACGTTACCGACGATGACTCCATCAAGAAAGCCATTGCCCGGGCACTGGAACAATTTGGGGGCATCGACGTTTATGTGGCTAACGCCGGTATAGGGAAACTGGGTGGCCTCATGGAGACGAACACACAGGACCTTGAACGTGTGCACCAGGTCAATGTGCAAAGCCTGCTGACAGCGACACAACAAATCATTCCGATCATGATTGAGCGCGGTGGCGGCGCCATTGTAGGAGTTTCGTCGGTCGCGGGAATCCGCTATCTTGGTTATCCTCATTTGGCATACAGCGTTACCAAGGCGGCCCTGATCCAATTCGTCCGCATGATCGCCCAGGAATATGCAGGCAAGGGAATACGGGCAAACACAGTAATCCCTGGTCTGATCGATACGCCACGCATCCATAGAACAGTAGCAAGCGCTTTTTCTCCAAACCAGAACCCGGATGAAGTGGCTCGCAAGCGTAATGCTCAAGTGCCGCTAGGCCGCATGGGCACGCCTTGGGAAGTTGCCCAGGCGATTGCATTCCTGGCTTCTGATGAAGCATCGTACATTACTGGCACCGAATTGCTTGTCGATGGAGGACTTGTGGGGAAATACTGAACCGATGGATATCAAGCAGGAAGCGCACCATTCCGATGCTACGCTGGAAAGGCCGCAGGCGATGAACATGCTTGCGCCAATTGTTCAGGTGCAACTGAGCATGTCAAGGGTATCAGCCAAGTATGCGCGAAACCGTACAATCTAAACAAAAATACGGTCCAGAGTACCAGGGATATGACGTTCCTCATGGAACGCAGCAGGTCGATACAGTTTGCCTGCGCCGAATCACGGGCAGCTCTGAAATCCATACCATGACTCGCAATGCCCTCCCGCCTCTTATCCATCCCAGCCGCGATTTACATGAGGGACCGACCATTGGGTGACGGCCATCGGCTCGAGCACAGGCTTGCCTAGCAACGGAGCCGAAAGGCAATAAAGGCCGGCATGCGTCGACTGCCAGATCAAATTCCGGTCCCATTCGATGAAAACGGCTTCAGTCGTACCGCGGCGCCAGCTCATGTAGTCCTCGATTCGACCGCCACGCGGCGGCACGAAATATGCGACCTCTTTCGGATCCGCCGGATCCGAAATGTCGAACAGCCGCAGGCCTGCATTGAGATATGAGAGCGCAACCACGTCGGGACGTGATTTCCCCGGCGCGATCCAGTTCTGCATGACACGCGAGCTGAACCGCCCTCGCGCCATCGCAAAGTCCTTGTAAGGCGCATCGGGATGAGGAATCGGACGCGGGAAGAGCCCGATGATACGCGGCTTGGTTGGGTCCTTGACGTCAATAACGTAGCTCGTGTGAAACGGCTCGCGACAGTCGGCTTCAAGGGCCTCGGGTATCGCAATAACGAGATTCTGCAGCTGCGGATAGCGTTCCGGATCGGCGGTTACAGGCACGACATGATGATAAGGAATAGCGCCGAGGGCTTCGAGCGGGTGCGTCACCTTGCCATAGACCTTGGGGTTACGGATGTCGGACAGGTCATGCACATACATTCCGAAATGCCCCCACCCTCCATATCCCACCGTACCGCCATCTTCGACTCTGATCGGAACGATACAGGGAGTCCGATTGCCGGTCCATGAGCACTGGTCGCCGGCGAAGGGATAGGTTGCGCGGTAGTACTCCTCCTCATCGAGCCTTTGGCCCGGCACCCACCACCGCGATACTTCCTCCACCTTGGCGGGATCGGACATGTCGATGATCATCAAGCCGTTGCCATATACGCGCTCTGTGCTTTCCATGCGCAGTCGATCGTCCCAGCCACAGGCCAGGTAGGCGTATCTGCCCCCGTCATAGAAAGGCAGATGAACGCCATGGCCGGTCCGTCCTGTTTCGAATTCGCTCAGCAGCTCCGCCTTTTCCGGATTCGTCACATCGTAAACTTTGATGCCGCGAAAACCGGGGTCGTCGATGGCCTTCCTGGCGTATTCCGCGTGATATTTGCCACGCGGGTACTGTGGCGTCCCCGGCGTCAGCGGCATCTGGTGGGCAGTAATGCGTATCCATTTTTTGAGTTGACTGTTGTATACGCAACTCTGGAATGTAGGCAGGTTGCTTTCGTCGATCACCGTTGCTTTCACTGGATCCGTTATATCAACCCAACCGCCCTGAAACGCGATGAGGCGGCGCTTTCCCTTCGCCCACATGCATGAATGCTCATCACCAAACATCCTCAGTTTGATCGATGGGTAATAAGCGATGATCTCCATATTGGAGATGTACTGGCTGCGGTCGAGGTAATTCAAAGCGCCCGCGGGCAACCTGAATGGCACCGTTCCACCACCCGGCATAACGCCCTGGACCCTCCCGGCGTCGACGTCGGATTCTGGAGGCGCGTCATCATCATTTCGTGCCATTGCAGCATTCCTTCTGAAGTTGTGGCTGTTCATGCTTTGATCAACGCGGCTGATAACCTATATCTTTGACCAATTTAGCGAAGCGCTCGGTATCGTGCTTGATGAGTTCGCCAAATTCTTGCGGGGACTTTGAAGTTGGTATCAAACCGAGGCCTCTCAGCTTTTCCTGTATATCGGGTTCGGCGAGTATCTTATTGATGGCTATGTTGAGCTTTTCTATGATTTTCGGGTCGGTCCCAGCGGGTGCGACAATCCCGTTCCAGCCAGGTACGGAATAGCCCTTCAAGGTGTCGCCTATCGCCGGCAGTTCCGGCAAGTATTTATCTTTCGACGTGATGCCCACCAAATGAACTCTGCCCGACTTTATAGCCGGAGCAAAGCTCGTGTATGAAGAAACGCCCAAGTCCAATTGGCCGCTGGCAACGTCAGTTACTATTTGGCCTAATTCCTTATAAGCAATGTTCTCGACACTGAAACCGTGTTCGTGCGCAATAAGGGCAACGGACATATGCGGCAGGCCGCCTTGGCTGGGGCTACCCAATTTCAGGCTGAGTTTTTCTTTCTTGGCCCAATTTATTACGTCGTTGATATCCTTTAGCGGCCCATCAGCCTTCGAAATGATTGCCAGATAGTTCTCTGCAATCTGGGCCACGGGCGCAAAATCTTCCTGCGGATTGTAAAGACTCTTCTTGAAGACAGAAGGCGCCAGCGCCAGATTGGTGATTTGCCCTACACCCAAGGTATACCCGTCCGGCTTCGCTCTTGCAACGCGGCTCAACCCAATCTGACCGCTGGCGCCGGCATGATTTTCCACAATGACAGTTTGATCGAATTGCTGGTGTAAACGATCCGCGATCATCCGCGCCATAATATCGACCGACGAGCCCGGGCTATAAGGCGCCTCGATCGTGATAAGCCGACTCGGGTAGTCTTCAGCACGTACCAACGATGCGAAGCATATAGTGGCCAATGCTATGAAGAAAGCAAAAATTCGCCGTGTCATCGTAAGTCTCCTCGCGTAATGTATAGCTGCTCCCATTGCAGCGCGAACCCGCCAAGGACTACTCGACTACGGTCATGCGCGCTTTGGTGCAATTTTCCAAGTGGACTATCGCAGGCTAAGGTTGCCCGCAATTTCCTGTCAATTGATTCTGCGCGCTATTCTCGTTAATTGAAATTAATAGGTATAAACCCTAGGAGCAATCGAAAAAGGCTCCCCCATGCGACATACCGCTCTGAAGATGCGCCCTGCGGCGTTATTGTTTATCTCGACACGTGCATCGTCGAGCAAGCACGTCGACGCCTGCCGCTGATCCAGGCTCCCGCCTCACAAAAAAGCGTCATCGATCGCGCCGCAGAGGGCGCTGCTGGCGGCCAGGGCGGGGCTGAGCAGGTGGCTGCGTCCGCCCGCGCCTTGGCGGCCTTCGAAATTGCGGTTCGAGGTCGAGGCGCAGCGCTCTCCCGGCGCCAGCCGGTCCGCGTTCATCGCCAGGCACATCGAACAGCCCGGGTCGCGCCATTCAAAGCCGGCTTCCAGGAAGATCCGGTCCAGGCCTTCGGTTTCGGCCTGCGCCTTGACCAGCCCAGACCCTGGCACCACCAGCGCCTGCCGGATGCGCCGGTGTACGCGCCTGCCGGAACGCGCCACGACGTCGGCCGCTGTCCGCAGATCCTCGATCCGACTGTTGGTGCACGAGCCGATGAATACCTTATCGAGCGCCAGCCCGCGTATCGGCTGTCCGCCTGTCAGCCCCATGTATTCCAGTGCGCGAACCACGGCTGCGCGCGCGGACGGCGGCAACGCCTCGCCATCCGGATCAGGCACGCGCTCGTCCAGCGTCAGCGCCATGTCGGGCGAGTTGCCCCAGGTCACGTGCGGCCGCAGTGTCGCCAGGTCCAGCGTTACCTCGCGATCGAACCGTGCTCCCGCGTCGCTGTGCAGCGTGCGCCAGTATGCCGCCGCCTGTTCCCACAGGCTTCCCGTCGGCGACAATGGCCGCGCCGCCAGGTAATCAAGCGTCGCGTCGTCAACCGCCACCAGGCCGGAACGGGCTCCGGCTTCGATGGCCATATTGCACAGTGTCATGCGCGCTTCGAGGCTCAGCGCCTGGATGCCGGACCCTGAAAACTCCAGCGCATGGCCGGAGGCGCCCGATGCGCCGATCTTGCGGATGATCGCAAGAGCCAAGTCCTTGGCGTAGCAGCCGGCGGGCCAAGGGCCACCGACCGTCACGCGCGTGTTGGCGCTCTTGCGCATCAGCACGGTCTGGGTCGCCAGCACATGCTCGACGTCCGATGTCCCGATGCCGAAAGCCAGCGCCGCCAATGCCCCGTGCGTGCTCGTATGCGAGTCGCCGCAAACCACCGTCATGCCCGGCAGGGTCAGCCCGAGTTCCGGCGCCACCACATGGACGATGCCTTGCCGGCGGTCGGCCATGCCCAGGTGGGGAAGAACATGTCGGCGGCAATGATGATCCAGGGCCTCGACCTGTATGCGTGCGATGGGGTCCTCGATGCCTCGCTCGCGCCCGTGGGTCGGCACATTGTGGTCCGCCACCGCGAGCACCGATGAGCGCCGCCACAGCGGCCGTCCGGCGTCTTCCAGCCCCTGGAAAGCCTGGGCGCTCGTTACTTCGTTGATCAGATGGCGATCCACATACAGCACGGCGGTGCCGTCGGGCTCCACCGTTACCACATGCTCGTCCCACAGCTTGTCATACAGAGTGCGGGCGCCTCGAGCATTTTCCGCCGGCATGCATCAGTCCGCCGTAATGCCGGCCGAGGTGATGACGCGCGACCAGTACTTCGTATCGGCTTCGACCGTCCGCCCCAGTTCCTCCGGCCCCTGGAAGCGCACAGCCACGCCCGCCGCCTCGGCGCTCTGGCGCACGTCGTCGCGCTGCAGTTCCCGTTCCAGCGCCTGCGCCAGGACTTTCACCGCGTCATCCGGTGTGCCCGCGGGGGCGAATAGCGACACCCAGGCGTCGAGTTCGAAATCGAAGCCCTGCTCGGCTGCGGTCGCCACATCAGGCAGCATGGGATGCCGCGCCTTGCCCGCCACGGCCACGGCGCGCAGCTTGCCCTGCTGGATATGGCCGATCACCGACGGCGGCGTCGTCATGAACATCTGCACCCGTCCGGAAAGCACGTCCTGGATGGCGGGCCCCGACCCCTTGTACGGGATATGCACCATGTCGGTTTGAGTCATCTGCTTGAGCAGTTCGGTGCCGACATGCGGCACCGAGCCGCTGCCTTGCGACGCGTAGTTGAGCTGGCCGGGATGGGCCTTGGCGTAGGCGATCAGTTCCTTCAAGTCATGGATGGGCAACGAGGGATGCACTACCACCACGTGCGGCGCCACCGCCACCATGGCGACAGGCTTGAGCGCCTCCTGCGACCACTTCAGGTTCTTGAACATGGTCGGATTGCCCACGTGGTACATCGAGTACGACGCCAGCAGCGTATAGCCATCCGGCTTGGCGCCCGCCACCAGGGCATAGGCGATATTGCCGCTTGCACCGGTACGGTTGTCGACCACCACCGACTGTCCCAACGCGCGGGTCAGCGGCTCGCTGGCCAGGCGCGCCGCCATGTCGACGATGCCGCCGGGCGGCACAGGCACGACGATGGTGATCGGCCGCGTCGGGTAATCCCCCTGGGCCGACACCGCGGTACATACACTCAATCCCAGCCCCAGCAGCCACTTGCGTAATGTTTTCATGGTTGGTCTCCTTCGAATCGCTATGAAAATTTCACATTGCCTGCCATTCTCGATTTACCCAGGATAGTGGTCAAACGATTTTTATGGCGATTTGATTTACTATAAGTAAATCGAAAATCGCCATTCGCCCTCTATGTACCCCTTGCCGCCATTGCATGCCATTCGCGCATTCGAAGCTGCCGGCCGGCTGCAAAGCATTTCGCTGGCAGCCGAACAGCTGCATGTGACGCCCGCCGCCGTCAGCCGCCAGATTCGCCAGCTCGAGGATTTTCTGGGCGTTCAGCTATTCGTGCGCGAACATCGCGCGGTACGCCTTTCGCGGGCGGGGCAATCCTACCTGAAGTCGGTATGCGCCCATCTCGACGGGCTGCGGCGTGCCACTCAGCACGCCTCCACGCTGCGTCCCGCCGTCGACTTGCGTTTGTGCGTGCCGCCCACTTTCGCGGCGCGCTGGCTCATCCCCCGGCTGGCCGCCTTCCACCAGCAGCATCCTTCCGTCGGCGTACAGATCAATACCAACATCGATTGGGTGGAGCTGGACAGCCAAGGGCTGGATGCGGCCATTCGTTTCGGCGATGGACGCTGGTCCGGGCTGAATACACTGCCCTTGGTGCGTAACGTCATCACGCCGGTATGCGCGCCCGGCATGGTGGCGGATGACCATCCGCCGCTGGCGCCCGGATACCTGGCCGGCAAAACCCTGCTGTACTCGCTGACCAGGCCGGACGACTGGCACGAATGGATGCAGGCCGCCCGGCTGACACCCCCGCGGGTGCACAGGCTGGAATATGAAAGCTCCATGCTGGCCTACCAGGCGGCCATGTCGGGCCTGGGTTTCGGCATCGCGCAACGCGCGCTGGTGGCTGAAGAACTGGCGAACGGCCTATTGCTTACGCCCTTCCAGACCGAGATCGACTTGGGCGCCCGTACTTATTATTTCGTATGGCCCCGCCATACGCGCTCCAGCCCGGAGTTCGCCATGCTGCTCGATTGGATGAGGGCGCTTTCGGAGGCGGCGGTTTCCTGAGGCCCCATATCAGTCCACGTCAATGCTACCGATGTCTTCTGCGAAGGCATCCGCAGGCTTGCTGGCGATGGACCGGCAAAGCAGCTCGGACATGCCCTTGGCCAATTGCTTATTGGACCATTTCCCATTGAGGGAATACCACTTGGGGACCCAATTCACCGCCCCGAAGATGGAAAAAATGGCAAGCTTGGGATCGCAGGGAATAATGCTGCCATCTTCAATCCCCTCACGCACGAATCGGCGCAGCGTCGCCTCGAAACGATCGCGCTGCTCGACGATCTTTTCCCGGTCCGCGGGTTCGAGCGCATGCTCTTCGGTGATGATGACGCAGCGGCTCATTTCGCTGAGCGTCACCTGCAAGTACTCTTGTATTGCCATCTGCAATTTCTCGAGCCCGCTGCGCCCCGCTTTGTCGGCCTTTTCCAAAGACTCGAACCCCACCCTGAGCGCCTCGGCAAACGCTTCGAAGAGCAAGGCATGCTTGTTGGGAAAATAGTGATACAAGGCGGCCTTGGTCACGCCAAGACTGGTCGCAATATCACCTACCGACGTTGCATGAAACCCTTTCTGATTGAATGCAGCAATCGCTTCGCGCAACAATGCGTCGCGCTTCAACTGATGCATTGCCGTACGGCTGGGCACTGCATTGTTCCATGTAGCCACTGGCTGATTCCTCCCGGCGGGTCACGTGAACCAACCGCGCAATTTCTAACGTTTCTTCCTGCCTAAATACAACTCGGTAAGCGTGCCTTCATAGGCCTCGGCAGCAAAGGCCAATGTCTCGGACAAAGTGGGATGGGGATGTATCGAGCGTGGTTACTTCTCGCCAATTCAAGTCAACGACGGCAAATGCATTATTGGGAATGGATTACCAGCATGCCGGGAACACTCCACGTGCTGGAGCACCGTAAATCGGCATGCCCTCCCTGCTTCGAAGGGCGCACAGATTTGTGTCGTAAATCTGTTGACGCCCCGATTAGCGTCCTCTAGAATTACGCACACGTGTGCGTAAATTAAAGGAGATGTGCAATGAACCCCATCTGGTCGTTCTTCGGCAGTATCCTGATGGCTGTCCAGACCTATGGACGCCCACTTGCCTGGAACTCGCTCACTGGCTAGCGCGTGCAAATATCATCACGAGTACTTCTTCTCCGTTTACCCCCGCACCGCCTGGTGCGTCTTGATGAGTGCTACCGCAATCCGTCGCATTTTCGCCCACCAGATCCTGGACTCGCGCGGCCGACCGACGGCACACTTTCAGTCATTGAGCAGATCCGATCCCACAGCTACGCATCCACTGTCTCCGCCAGTTCCGGGGAAACGGGAGCAGTTGCTGCTGAAATGTTTGGTGAACCGCTCGCTATCTAAACAGTTTCACCGCCTTCTGCGAGGCCTGCCTGGTTGGAGTAACATGGGAACCCCAGAGGCGCTGGAAGCCAGAGCTGTTTCCCTATTGCCCGCGCTGTTTCCAGGCAGAGTAGACAGCAAATCCCCGGTAGAATATCTTACCCATGAATCCGATAAGAACCTCGTGCGCCGCGTTGCCGCCCTTCTCATCGCCTGTTCGCCGTCCCGCTTGTTCGAAGTGGCTCGGCACTGGGCCGACTGTCTGGAGATGCGCGCTTGAGCCATGCCTCTCATGACGCGCATCGGAAAGACATCCCACGCAGAACCTACAATCCGCGACATTGCCGAGTACTTGCACCTGTCGCATCCCACCGTGTCGCGTGCATTGAGGGACCACCCCTCAATTAGCTACGAAACCAGGCGCAAGGTGCGTGAAGCTGCCGATAAGCTGGGATATGTCCCCAATTCTTCGGCGCGCATGCTGCGGCAGACGCAGAGCGACCTGATAGGCGTCATCTTTCCCGATATTCAGAACGATTTCTACAGCAGCGCTACGGCGACTCTCGGAAAAGCCCTCGTTCAGCGCGGGCAGAAGCTGATGCTGGCAATTTCCGAGGATGACCCCGCGTTGGAGCTAAAACTGGTCCAGGGTATGCGGGAGGCGCGCGTGGCCGGCGTCGTCATTGCTCCGACTGCGGAGCTGCGCCCGGAAACACTGCGGCTGCTGCAGCCTATACCTACATTGCAGTTGCTCCGGCATCATCCTGGCTTGAGTGGCGTACTGGTAGGCGTCGACGAGAGCAAGGGAATCGCGCTGGCGGTCAGCCATCTTGCCAGCCTCGGGCATCAACGGATCGGCTTCATCGTCGGCAACAAATCGCTGAGCACGGGACGAGGCCGTACAGCTGGCTATCGCAAGGGCTTGCTCGCGGCCGGCCTGCCGATCGATGAAACTCTGATTCTGCATGGAGCGCCTCGCCCGGAGTTCGGCTATACGGCCATGGAGCAGTTGCTGGCCCTCTCGCATCCCCCCAGCGCAGTCGTGATTGCCAGCTCTCAACTAACGCTGGGCAGCCTCGACGCGTTGCGGCAGCATTCGATCAGCATTCCAAAGCGTCTTTCCGTGATCGCCTACCATGATCCCGACTGGTTTGCCCTGTGGGGCCCCGGTATTTCAGCAGTACGTCTGCCTGTCAAGGAAATGGCCGACACGGTGGCTGCGCTCTTGCTGCACGAATATCCTGGCACATCGGGACGCGCTGAAGATGTCGGGGCGAATCGTCTGAAGAAAATCATATTTGAACCGCAGTTGATCATCCGAGGAACGACGGCCAGGCCGGTGCTGCGTCAACGCCGACCCGACAGGGCATTATAGACGCAGCGCGCCCCTCGCCGTCGTTGGTATCTCACCGCGCCAGTAGCTGCACGCTCATGGACCTGCTCCCCTGACCGTCCCTTCGCACTACCAACCGCATTCCTTCGTTGCCTCTTCGTTGCCTTTTAGTAGACCGTGCTGCCGGGCTGCGGCTGGCACGGATATAACACACCGTGGGCAAAAATCATCGACGGGTTCAGTCTTGAATCTGTGGCTGAGCCGACGCCGACCTTCTTGTCTTCCTGCCTTCTTGCCTGGAACCAGAGCATAAAGAATGCAAAAGTAAACGCCTTGCAAATCCTGAGTCCCCGCGCGCGTGAAGCTTCTGTGTGGAGGCGGAGAGCTGGTATAAAGCCATTTTTTGTTCAAATAGCATATGACCCGAATAAACTGTGTCCCGGTCACGGAATTAAGCGGCCCGCATCTGGTGGCGGAATATCGCGAGTTGCCCAGGGTATTCGCTCTGGCGGCAAAGGCGGCAGCAGGCGGGAAACTCTCCCAGCCTGGCTGCTATACCCTTGGAAAGGGCCATTTGCTCTTTTTCTACACCAGGCTTTCTTACCTCGCCCAGCGGCATGCCGCCTTAGTGGCAGAAATGAAGCGACGAGGCTACAAACCAACGTTTCCCGGCATACGCCGCGAAGATTTTCCTTCGATCCCGGATGAGTACTGGGGCGAGTGGGAGCCTACCGCCGAAGCCTTGCAACTGAATCGCCAACGCATCCAGGAACGGAGCGCCAAAGGCGCCGCCAGCCGGCTGTAGTGTGAGGGCTCACAATGACACGCGCTGGGGCCGGGGATAATCTACAGCTAGTTGATCTTGATGCCAAGTTCGTTGATCAAATCGCCCCAGCGCTTCCCTTCCGATTTTAAAAACTGGCTAAAGCTTTCAGGACTGTCGGCGACGACTGACAGACCTTGCTTGGCAAAGCGTTCCTGCATCTCGGGGGAATTCAATACGACTTTGGCTTCCGCGCCCCAGCGCTGAAGTATGGGCTTGGGCGTGCCCGCCGGCGCAAGCAAACCTATCCACGACTGGACGTTGAATCCTTCGAAGCCCGATTCATGCAAAGTGGGTACCTTGGGCAATGCTTTACTGCGTTCCGTGCTGGTAACCGCCAGCGCTTTGAGCTTGCCCGACTCAACGTGGGGAATGGCCAAGGCGGAAGATAAGAACATGATGTCCACGTGCCCGCCCAGCAGGTCGGTCTGTGCGGGACCGCCGCCGCGATATGGGATGTGGGTCAGCTCGACGCCGGCGCTCTTGGCGAAAAGTTCCGCGGTCAAGTGGTTGGAGCTGCCAGGGCCCACGGTTGCGTATGAAATGCTGCCAGGGTTGCGCTTGGCGTGATCAACCAGCTCCTGGACTGTATTGGCCGCTATCGAGGGATGAGCGAGCAAGACCAAAGGATTCTGGACCAGGCGCGATACGGGCGCCAATTCATCATCGCGATACGGCAGCTTGTCGTAGATGTAGGGGTTGACCGCATGGCTGTCGAATACCATGAGCAAGGTGTAGCCATCCGCAGGGGCGCGCGCAACATCCGCCGTCCCGATGGTGCCGCCCGCCCCGCCCTTGTTTTCGATGATGATTTGCTTGCCCAAGCGCTCGGACATCAAAGGCATCATCGGGCGCGCCAAGCCGTCGACAAAACCGCCGGCCGGGAACGGAACCACGACTCGGATGGGCTTGTCCGGGTAAGAATCCACATTCGTTTGCGCAAGAACCGGCGCAGCCAGCGTCGATAATGCAAAAGCAGCCAAAATAAGTTTGAACATAGGTGTCTCCATTTGACGGCTCATATGCCGATTTGTCAGTCGATACGGGGTGCAGTGCACGCTCATTGCGAGCACTGATCATTCTCAAGCTGGTGGGCGCCCTGCTCTCGCATGTTCCAGCAGGGTACGCAGGTCGTCCTCGGTGAACGCACGCGGGTTTTTATAAGGGTTGGCGCAAGCGATTTGCGCCGCCCGCGCAGGCCCGTCTTCGGGGAACCCGATATCGCCCAGCGTGGACGTAATGCCAAGCCGGCGATTCAGGTCGAAGAGCAGCCGGCCTATGTCTTCCGCATGTTGACCGCCCAGGGCCTGCGCCGCCGGCGCAAGCGCCATGGCCGCGGAAGACGCGTTGAATTGCATGGTGTAGGGCAATACGATGGCATGCGATTGGGCATGGGGCAAATTAAAACTGCCGCCCAGCGTATGGCATAGCTTGTGATGCAATGCCATTGTCGTGGAGGCCAGGCTGACGCCGGCCAGCCAAGCCCCGTAAAGGGCGTCAGCCCGGGCCTGCGCGTCAGCAATGTCTTGGGCCAAGCGAGGCAATGCCTTGGCCAATGCGCGTACGGATTCGATCGCCATCAGACTGATGATGGGATTGGTGTCCGCTGCGTACAAAGCTTCCAGGGCATGCGCCATGGCGTTCATGCCTGAACACGCCGTCAGTTCCGCAGGCAGGGTGTAAGTCAGCGCCGGTTCATAGATGACGGTGCGCGGTTGCACGATGGCGTCTCTGCCGGTCACTTTGACCCCATTTTCCGTCATGCCCCAGATGGAGGTCATTTCCGACCCCGCATAGGTGGTCGGTATCGCGACAATGGGAAGCCTGGCCGCAAGCGCCACCGCTTTTGCCAACCCTATGGTGGAACCGCCCCCTATGGCGATACAGCCGTCGGCCTGCACGCTTCTGGCATATTCGCACGCCTGCTCGGCGACATCTTTGGGAACATGCATGACAGCGCCCGGAAATACACCCGCCGCGTGTGCGCCAATACGGCGAGCGATGTCCTCGCCCATGGCTTGCTGTTCGGGTGTCGTCAAGATGAGCGCCCGCTGCATTCCTAGACGCTCGAGTTCCACGGAAAGCGATGCAAGCGAGCCGGGCCCGAACACGACGCGTGCCGGCAGCCCTTGAAAGACAAAGGATTCCATATTGGTTCAACGCCTGTAATAGGGCGGGATGTCGGCATCCACATTGACCCACACCGAGCGCGGTTCGGTGTAATCCCGCATGGCCTCGAAGCCCATGTCACGGCCATAGCCCGACTGGCCGACGCCGCCGAAAGGGCTGCCGGGGCTGACGCGCTTGTAAGAATTGATCCAGCACATGCCCGCCCGAATCTTGTCGGCAAAGCGATGGGCGCGCTGCAGGTTGTTCGTCCACAACCCGCTGCCCAAACCATAAGAGGTGCAGTTTGCAATGGCAAGCGCCTCTTCATCGGTCTTGAAACTGAGTACGGACACAAACGGCCCGAACACTTCTTCTTGCGCCACCGTGTCATTCGGCCGTGCACGGACGACGGTGGGCTCGATATAGTAGCCATCGCGCAAGCCCGGCGCATCGGGCGCCTTGCCGCCGGTCAAGACCTCATTACCCTCGCGGCGCGCAGTTTCCATGTACGCCAGCACGCGGTCTCTGTGCATGGCCGAGGTGAGCGGCCCCATTTCAGTCTGCGGGTCCATGGGGTCACCCAGCCTGATCGAACGCGCCAGTTGAACGAATTTTTCCAGGAAGGCGTCGGCAATGCGCTCGTGCAAGATAAGCCGCGAGCCCGCAATGCAGGCCTGCCCCTGGTTATGGAAGATCGCCCACGCCGAGCCGTTGACCGCGGCGTCCAGGTTCGCGTCTTCAAAAACTATGTTGGCGCCCTTGCCGCCCAGTTCTAGCTGAACGCGCTTCAGGTTGCCTTTCGACGCTTCAACGATGCGCCGCCCTGTAGCGGTAGAACCGGTAAAAGAGATTTTACCGACATCCTTATGTTCGGCCAGACGCTGCCCCGCCGTGTGGCCGTAGCCGGGCACCACATTCACCACGCCGTCGGGTATGCCGGCCTCTTGCATCAATACCGCAATCTGCAATGTGGACAAGGGCGTCAATTCCGACGGCTTGATCACGACGCAATTGCCGGCCGCAAGCGCGGGCCCCATCTTCCAGCTGGTGAACATCAAAGGAAAATTCCAAGGCACGATTTGGCCGACCACGCCTATGGGCTTGCGCTGCACGTAATTCAAGAATCCCGAATCGACCGGCACAACCGTGCCTTCCAATTTATCGGCCATGCCGCCAAAATAGCGGAAGCACGCCGCCGTACGAGGCACATCGAGGTTGCGCGTGTCGCGGATGGGATGGCCTGTGTCCAGGGTTTCAAGGCCGGCGAGTTCGTCCGCCTTGGCCTCGATAAGGTCCGCCAACTTCAACAAGCAACGCCCGCGTTCAGCAGCGGCCATGGCCGCCCATTTCGGAAAGGCGCGCTGGGCTGCTTGGACCGCGAGGTCTACATCGGCTGCGTCCGCCGCCGCGATCTCGGTAATTTTGCGGCCGTCAGCCGGAGAAAATACGTCGATGGTCGCGCCGCTGACGGCATCGACAAAACGGCCGTCAATGAAAAGTTTGTTGTACAAATTGCGCTGCATGGTGCCTCGAAGTTATGCATTCAGAATCGCCTGGAGCCTGGCTGCCGCCCTGGACCGTATTGATTCTAGGGTGAGCAACTGTTCGGAACAAGCTAGTTATGAAAAGCAGAAAGTTCGAAAAATACGAACAATCTTCAACGCATACCTCGACGCATATCCTCGGCGCGCACACCGTTTATGAGCGCACAGCGGGCAATACCGCGGGCTTGAGCCAGCCACGCTCGAGCAGCGGCACATCCCAAGGAGGCTCCGCCGGAACACGCTGCTCCAAAAATTCGATCAACGCACGCACCTTGCCCGGCCGCCGTTCCGTTACCGGATATACCGCCCGAAAAATCAAGGGGCTGAGCCGATACCTGGGCAAAACCGGCAATAAGCGGCCCGCCTGCAGATCTTGCGATACCACCAGCGTAGGCAGGCAAGCGATGCCGCCGCCGTTGATGGTGAAATCACGCAGAAGATGCACCGAGCTCGAACGCAGTTTGCCCGGCAGCACAATGTCCACCACCTCGTCTTCGCGCTGGAATTGAAATCGGTATCGGGACGGATAGCCATCGTATAAAGCCAGGGAATGCTGCAGCAAATCGCTGGGCTTGAGGATGGAAGCATTCGATTCCAGATAAGCCGGCGCCGCACAGAACAAGCGCTGGACCGGAAAGAGCCTGCGCTCGACCAAAGTGTCCCCGTTCGGCGGAAAGAGCTGCAAGACGACATCGAACCCTTCGGTAATAGGGTCGGCCACTTTATCGTCCATCACGACATCCATGTCGATGTCAGGATATTGCTCCATGAAGTCGGCAAGCAGGAAGCCGAAATAGTCGATCGCAAAGCCGGGGGCGATACGGATGCGCATCTTGCCGCGAGGCAGCTTGCTGAGCGCCCCCATGCCCTCGAAGAACGCATCGATCGACCGCAGAATTTCAGTGGCTTGCTCGACATGAGCCTCTCCCACCTCGGATAGGCGGACGTTCCGTGTGCTGCGATGGAACACGGGCGCGCCGATGAAGCGCTCCAACTGCTTCACGCGATGCGTGACCACCGATCGCGCCACCCCCAGCTGCCGCGCCGCCTCAATGAAGCTGCCGCTTTCGGCAACCCGGACAAAGGCTTCCAGACTGTGCAGACGATCCATAATCGGGCCTCAATATGCCATTAAAGCGTTTGTTGAGCGTTGGGTTGGGTATGTCGATATCCATCAGCACACCCAACCCTATGTCCGCATCTTACGGCATGAGCGGGCCCGCGCGTCAATGTTCGCGTCGCAACGATGGGCGGCAAGCGGACTTCAGCGCAGCCGCCCGCCCGCACCCCTGATCGTCAGCTCAATGGATAAAAGCACGCCACCTTCCGCCCCGTTGATGTTTCCCGCAATTCCGGCACTTGGGTGCTGCAATTGGCGCGAGCATGGATGCAGCGCGGGTGGTAGGTGCAGCCGGACGGCAGGTTGGTGGGCGCGGGCACTTCGCCGGTGATTCTGGCCAGTGTGATGCGGGCCGCGGGATCGGGCACCGGCGATGAATCGCGCAGTACGCGGCTGTATGGGTGCTCGGGCGCGTCCAGCACTTGCCCCGTTTTGCCGCGTTCGACAATACGCCCCAAGTACATGACGCAGACCTCGTCGCAAAAATGCCGTACGACGCCCAAGTCGTGCGATACAAACACAAAGGACAGTTTGCGTTCCGCCTTCAGCCTTTCCAGCAACTGAAGAATCTGGGCCTGCACCGATACGTCCAGGGCGGACACGGGCTCGTCGGCGACGATCAGTTCGGGACCCAGGACCAGCGCCCGGGCAATGCCGATACGCTGGCGCTGGCCCCCTGAAAACTCGAATGGGTAGCGGTCCAGCGCGGTCTGTGGCAAACCGACTTCATCGAGCGTTCGCGTTATCGTGGCATGAATTTCTTGCGCAGAGCCCAGCCGATGTACCCGCAGGGGCTCGGACAGGGTCTGGCGCACGGTCAGCCTTGGATTGAGCGAAGCAAATGGATCCTGGAATACGATCTGGATCCGCTTGCGCAGCATACGCAGCTGCGCTGCCGAAGCGTTGCGCAGTTCGGTGCCATCGAAAAGGATGGAACCTTCGTCAGGCTCGACCAGCCTCAGCAGCGTACGGGCGACAGTCGATTTGCCGCATCCCGACTCGCCCACCAAGCCCAGGGACTGGCCTCGCGCAACGGTGAAGGAAACGTCATTGACCGCCCGGACGATTTGTTTTGGGCCGCCAAGCAAGCCGCCGCCGCTTTCGAAGCGCTTGACCAGGTTCCTGACCTCCAAGAGCGCGCTCATACGTTTTCTCCGTGTTGACGTGCGCGAACAAAGCAGCGCACAGCCTGCCGCTTTCCGGATAATGGAGTCAAGAGCGGATGCTCCTGTTCGCACCTTGGTTCGCGCAAAGGGCAGCGCGAAGCGAATGTACAGCCTCTCGGCATGGCGGTAATGGCCGGCACGCTGCCTACGATGGGCTCCAGTGAAGCCGCGTCGGTATCCACGCGAGGCATGGCACGCAGCAAGGCTTCGGTGTACGGGTGGGCGGGCTGCTTGAACAAAGTTTCCGCATCAGCCTGTTCTACGATCTCGCCGCCGTACATGACGGCAACGCGGTCGGCGATTTGCGCCACCACGCCCAGGTTATGAGTAATAAACACCACCGACATGCCGTAGGCCTTCTTCAAGTCGTCGAGCAGCGTCAAAATCTGCGCCTGTATGGTCACATCCAGGGCAGTGGTGGGCTCATCGGCCAACAGGACTTTGGGGCGACAGGCAAGCGCCATCGCGATCATGACGCGCTGGCGCATGCCGCCCGAAAACTGGTGAGGATAATCATTGAAGCGCTTGGCCGCCGCCGGGATTTTTACTTCCTCCAGGACTTCCAGCGCCACTTTGCGGGCGTCCGACCAGCTTATCTTGCGATGCTGGCGCACCGCCTCGGCAATCTGGTCGCCGATGGTCATCGTCGGGTTCAGCGAGGTCATCGGCTCCTGGAATATCATCGCGATGTCATTGCCGCGGACGTTGGCCATCTGCCGCTCCGACAGCGGCGTGAGGTCGCGCCCTTCCAGCAATACCCGGCCTCCGCCATGCCGCGCGCCCGAGGCCGGGATCAGCTTGAGTATGGACAGCGCCATCACGCTTTTGCCGCTTCCCGACTCGCCCACGACGGCGAGCGTTTCGT
>Ga0180220_1000752_pt1 | contig 29604 bp, 20 predicted proteins | sample eDN5th37CBELigBY_FD_151335 | JGI IMG/M metagenome (GOLD analysis project Ga0180220, IMG submission 151335) | Enriched backyard soil microbial communities from Emeryville, California, USA - eDNA 5th pass 37_C BE-Lig BY (version 2) (version 2) | ecosystem: Environmental > Terrestrial > Soil >... | reverse complement strand
GCAGGTGGACGGCCGGCCGATCTCCGAATCCGCGATTCTCGATGCTGCCCGACGTCTATGGCCTCGCATCCAGGAGAGCGGCGCCACGTTCTTCGAGGCGACGACGGCGATCGCGTTCCTGGCACTGGCGGATGCCGGCGTGGAATGGGCGGTGGTGGAGGTCGGACTCGGCGGCCGACTCGATTCGACCAACGTGTTGAGACCCGAAGTGTCAGTGGTGACGAACGTCGCCCTCGACCATGCCGAGCTTCTCGGCCGGACACGGCTGGCTATCGCAAGGGAGAAGGCGGGGATCATCAAGGCCGGGGTGCCGATCGTAACGGCGGAAACGGATCCTGCGGTGCTGCGCATCATCCGGGAGCGGGCGGCCAGCGTCGCGGCGCCATTCCACGTGCTGGATCCCGACGACATCGAAAGCGTGAGCTGGGACGAAACCGGCACGCGTTTCACGCTGCGGAGCGTAGCGTGGGGTGGGCTGGACCTCGCGACCCCGCTCATCGGCCGGCACCAGGCCGTGAACACGGCGCTCGCCGTGCGCGCGCTGGAGCTGCTGCCTGAGGCGGAACGACCCTCGGTGGACGATGTGAGAATCGGTGTATCCCGCGTGCGCTGGCCCGGCCGTGTGCAGATCGAGCGGATCGAGGGCGTGACCTGGGTCTTCGACGGCGCCCACAATCCCGCGGCTGCCGGCGCACTGGCGAGCACACTCGAGGGGCTGACGCTCCCCCGGCCGCTCGTGCTCGTGGTAGGCATCCTCGCCGACAAGAACTGGGCGCCAATGCTGTCGGCACTGGGCCGCGGCACGGACCACGTCGTCCTCACGGTTCCGCCGTCGGCACCACCGCACCGGCGCTGGGACCCGGAGCTGGCTGCGCCCCGCGTCAAGGGACGTCAGTCGCCCCTCGTCGAGCCGGACTTCAGCGCGGCGCTCTCCACCGCGCGCTCGCTGGCCGGCGGCGGAACGATCCTGGTCACCGGCTCACTGCACACGGTCGGGGATGCGCTGCTCGCGCTCGGCCGCCCGCCAGCGGATGACCTGCTGGGTCTCGGTGAATCCGCAATGCCGAGCTTGCCCGCCGACGCGGCGCGCGTCTAGATTTCCCGGCTATGCCGAAGTTTGCGAGCCTCCCCGGATTCCGAGATTTCTATCCCGAGACTTACGCGGTGCGCGCGCACATCGCGCAGGCCTGGCGCGAAGCGGCACGGCGATATGGCTACCGGGAGTACGACGGCCCGCCGCTCGAGCCGCTCGAGCTGTACGTCGAGAAGAGCGGCGAGGAGATCGTCCGGCAGCTCTACAACTTCGTCGACAAGGGGGGGCGCGAGGTAGCGCTGCGCCCCGAGATGACGCCGACGCTCGCGCGCATGGTCAGCGCTCGCGCCGGCGCCATGCGAAAGCCGATCCGCTGGTTCTCGATCCCGCAGCTCTTCCGCTACGAACGCACGCAGCGCGGGCGCCTGCGCGAGCACTTCCAGTGGAACGTCGACATGATCGGCGAGAGCGACGTCGCTGCCGATGCCGAGGTGCTCGCCGTGGCGCTGGAGGGACTCACGCTGCTGGGGCTGACCGCCGATGACGTAGTGGCCCGAATCAGCGATCGACGGCTGCTCGAGAAACTCCTCCTGCATGCCGGTGTTCCTGCCGACCAGCTCCTGCGCGCATACGGCGTGATCGACAAGCTGACCAGGGAGCCGGTCGAGAGGATCCGGGCGCGGCTCGCCGAGGAGGTAGGGCTCTCGAGCGGCTCGGTCGAGGCGGTGCTCCGGATCTTCGAATGCCCGGACCTCGGTGCGCTGGCGGCCGTTTATGGCGCAGTGGACGGGATCGCGCCCGAGCTCGAGCGACTGGAGCGGTACCTGGCGCTGCTCGATCAGATGGGCTTCGGCGCGTTTACGCGATTCGACATCTCGATCGTGCGCGGGCTCGCGTATTACACCGGGATCGTTTTCGAGGTGTTCGACCGGCGTGGCGAGTTGCGCGCGGTGTGTGGCGGTGGTCGCTACGATGAGCTCCTGCGCGTCGTCGGCGACGTGGACCTCCCCGCGCTCGGCTTCGGCATGGGCGACGTGGTGCTCGGCGAGCTGCTCGCCGAACGCGGGCTGCTTCCGGAGACACCGGAAACGCTCGACTACTACATCGCGGTGGTGGACGCGTCGGACATGCCGCTGGCCTATCGGGTGGCGCGCGGGCTCCGGTCGGCAGGCTATTCGGTGTCGCACGCGCTCAAGCCTGCGGGCCTCGGCCGGCAGCTCAAGGAAGCGGACGCGAGGGGCGCCGCGAGCGTCGTCGTCCTCGGACCGGAAGAGGTCGCCGCCGGCGTCGCCACCGTCAAGGACATGCGAAGCGGGCGGGAGCGCCGGGTTCCGCTCGACGAACTCCTGCATTGACGGTTGGCGGCCGCGGGGCGCGCCTCGTGGAGCGGCTTGCGTCGTTCTCCACGGCGCCGAGGTCCTGACGGGTGAGAATGCGTGAACGGTACTGACCCGCAACGCGAAAAGCGGCGGCGCCTCGTCCGCCTGGCGACGACGTGGACGCTGATCTATGCAGCGGCCGGTGTCGTGGTGGCGGCCGGCAGTGCGGCGCTCATCGCGTTCATGCTTACGTTCGCGGGGATGCCGTTCCGACAGTCGTGGCTAGTAACCGTCGCCGCGCTCATCGTGGTACCACTGGTCGGCATAGCCGTGCGCGAGCTGCGCGACCGGCTGGCCGGCGGCGGGGATGGACAGGGAACCAATGGCTGATGACAAGGCATTGACTCCGCGCGCGGAGGACTTCAGCGCGTGGTACAACGAGGTGGTCCTGAGGTCGGAGCTGGCCGACTACTCGCCCGTGCGGGGGAGCATGGTCATCCGGCCGTACGGCTACGCGCTGTGGGAGAACATCCAGCGTACGCTGGACGGCATGTTCAAGGCGACCGGCCACGAGAACGCCTACTTCCCGCTGCTCATTCCCCAGAGCTTCCTCACCCGCGAGGCGGAACACGTCGAAGGTTTCGCCAAGGAGATGGCCGTCGTCACGCACACCCGCCTCAAGGCCGGGGATGGCGGGCTGGTACCCGACCCGGAGTCGAAGCTCGAGGAGCCGCTCATCATTCGGCCCACCTCGGAAACGATCATCTACGCGATGTTCGCCAGGTGGGTGCAGAGCTACCGCGACCTCCCGCTGCTCATCAACCAGTGGGCGAACGTGGTCCGGTGGGAGATGCGGACGAGGCTCTTCCTCCGCACCGCCGAGTTCCTCTGGCAGGAAGGGCACACCGCCCATGCCACGGAGGCGGAGGCCGAAGAAGAGGCTCGCCGGATGCTGGGCGTGTACCGGGACTTCATGGACAACTGGATGGCGATGCCGCCCGTCCTCGGGTACAAGTCGGAGTCCGAGAAGTTTCCCGGCGCTGTCCGCACGTACGCGTGCGAAGCGTTGATGCAGGACAACCGCGCGCTCCAGGCGGGAACGTCGCACAACCTGGGACAGAACTTCTCGCGCCAGTTCGACCTGAAGTTCCAGGACGAGGCGGGCGGTGAATCGTACGCCTGGAACACCTCCTGGGGCGTCTCCACTCGCCTCGTCGGCGGGCTGGTCATGACTCACGGCGACGACACGGGACTGGTACTCCCGCCGCGGCTCGCGCCCGTCCAGGTGGTGATCGTGCCGATCTACCGGAAGGACGAGGAGCGGTCGCGCGTGCTCGAGAAGGCCGATGCGCTGGCCGCGGCGCTGCGCGGCATCGGCATCAGGGTGCGCGTGGACGCTCGCGACGGGATGACTCCGGGCGCCAAGTATTACGAATGGGAGCGCCGGGGCGTCCCGCTGCGCATGGAGATCGGGCCGAAGGATCTGGAGAAGGGCCAGGTCGTGCTCGTGCGCCGCGTTGCTTTCGGCGACGAGCCGCGGAAGGAGTTCGTTGGGGAGTCGGCCGCCATCGACTCCATGGGCGACCGACTGGAAGACTTCCAGCGGGCGCTGCTGGCCCGGGCGCTCGAACGCAGGGAGGCGAACTCGCACCGGGGCGTCGGAGACTACGCAACGATGCGGGGTATTCTCGAAGGTGCGGGCGGCTTCGTCTACGCCGGCTGGTGCGGCGGCGAGGCGTGTGAGCAGAAGGTGAAGGAAGATACGAAGGCCACCATCCGTGTGCTGCCGCTCCCGGAGTTCCGGTCGCCGGATGCTCCGGCGCGATGCGCTGTGTGCGGCGAGGCGGCGGCAGCGGAAGCGGTTTGGGCACGGGCGTATTGATCAGTCCATCCGGACGGCCGCCGGATACGTTGGTGGCCGGTAAAGGGGAGCTGAAAGTGATTGCGGAGTGCGAGGCGGCCATTTGACCGAGGCGTTCGTCTTCCGGAATGACAGGCTGTATTGCGAGGACACGCCGGTCGAGGAGATCGTCGCCGCGTACGGCACCCCGCTCTACGTCTACAGCAAGCGATCGCTGACGGAGCGGTTCCGCGCGCTGGACGCTGCTTTCGCGCCGGTCGACCACCTGATCGCGTACAGCGTCAAGGCCAACGGCAATCTCGCCATCCTGCGCCTGCTCAGGCTCGAGGGCGCGGGCGCGGATGTGGTGAGCGGCGGCGAGCTGTTCCGCGCGAGACTCGCGGGTATCCCGGCGGAACGGATCGTATTCGGCGGGGTCGGCAAGACCGTTGCGGAGCTCGCGGCCGGCCTCGACGCCGGAGTGTACGGCTTCAACGTCGAGAGCCGCGGCGAGCTGCTCGCGCTGAACGATCTGGCCGTCACGATGGGTGTGCGCGCGCCGATCGCGCTGCGTATCAACCCGGACATCGAAACGCCCACGCCACACAGATACACGCGGACCGGCCACGCGACCACCAAGTTCGGCATTCCGGCCGATCAGGCCATGCCGCTGTACCGGGAGGCGGCCCGGCTACCCGGCATCCGGGTTCGCGGTATCGACGTGCACATCGGGAGCCAGATCGTCGATCCGGCGCCGTACCAGGAGGCACTGCTGCACGTGCTCGAGCTGGTCGACTCCCTCAGGCGGGACGGCATCGAGCTCGAGTACCTCGACCTGGGCGGCGGATTCGGCGTGGGTTACGACGACAGCGGCGAGGAACCCGACCCGGCTGACTTCGCCGCGGTGGTGCTGCCGCACGTCGCCGCGAGCCGGCTCAAGCTGATCCTCGAACCCGGCCGGTTCATCGCCGGCCCCTCCGGCGTTCTGCTTACGCGGGTGCTGTACGTCAAGGAGATGGGTGGCAAGACCTTCGTCGTGGGCGACGCGGGGATGAACGACCTGATACGTCCCAGCCACTACGAGGGTTATCACCACATCGACCCGGTAGCTCGCGAGGCGGGCCGTGACCTGATCCGGGCCGACGTCGTAGGCCCGGTGTGCGAGACCGGTGACTTCCTGGCGCTGGACCGCACGTTGCCGCGGCCGCGCGCCGGCGAGCTGCTCGCCGTCCGGACAGCGGGCGCCTACGGGTTCGTCATGGCATCCACCTACAACGCGCGGCCGCGACCCGCCGAGGTGCTGGTCGACGGCGACACGTTCCGACTGGTGCGCCGTCGCGAGAGCTACGATGATCTGGTGCGCGGCGAAATCGAACTGCTGGAGGACGCGCCAGCACCCAACGACGGGAGCCGGAATCTCTGATGCGTGATCGGGTCCTCATCATCGACTACGGTTCGCAGTTCACCCAGCTCATTGCCCGCCGCATACGCGAGGAGCGCGTCTACTGCGAGATCCACCCGCCCACCGTGACCGTGGACTGGATCCGGGCGTGGAAGCCGCTCGGCATCGTGCTGTCCGGTGGGCCCGCATCCGTCTACGGCGATGATGTCCCGAGCGCGGATCCCGAGCTGCTCAGACTCGGCGTGCCGGTCCTGGGGATCTGCTATGGTATGCAGCTCATTGCGCACCTCGAAGGCGGCAAGGTCCAGTCCGGGCGCCGGGAGTATGGGCGAGCGGAGATCACGCTGGTGTGCGATGATGATCTCTTTGCCGGCTTCGAAACCGGTCAGCCGATCAGCGTGTGGATGAGTCACGGCGATCACGTGGACGTGCCGCCGGCCGGCTACGCGTCTCTGGCGGCCACGTCCGCGCTCCCCGTGGCTGCGTTCCGCGCACAGGACCGCCCGATCTATGGCGTGCAGTTCCACCCGGAGGTGGCCCACACGCCGCGCGGTGACGAAATCCTCTCCAACTTTCTGTTCCGCATCTGCGGGTGCGAACCGACCTGGACGGCCGGCTCGTTCATCGATCAGACGATCACAAGGGTCCGCGAGCAGGTCGGTGACGCCGAGGTGATCTGTGGCCTGTCCGGCGGCGTGGATTCGTCGGTGGCGGCGGCGCTGGTCCACCGGGCAGTGGGCGATCGCCTCACCTGCATCTTCGTCGACACCGGGCTGCTCCGGCAGGGTGAGCGTGAGGGCGTCGAGCGGACGTTCCGCCAGCACCTCGGTATCCGGCTGGAAGTGGTCGACGCGGCCGACCGATTCCTCAGTCGCCTGGAAGGCGTGACCGATCCGGAGGAAAAGCGGCGCCGGATCGGCGAGACGTTCATCCGCGTGTTCGAGGATGCCGCGAGCGAGCTCGGCGGCCGTGCCCGTTTCCTCGTGCAGGGCACGCTCTACCCCGACGTCATCGAGTCGGTGTCCGTCGGCGGGCCTTCCGTGACCATCAAGACGCACCACAACGTGGGCGGGTTGCCGAAGGACATGACCTTCGAGCTGGTCGAGCCGCTGCGGGAGCTGTTCAAGGACGAAGTTCGCCACGTGGGGCGTGAGCTGGGTCTGCCGGAAGAGCTCGTCGGGCGGCATCCGTTCCCCGGGCCCGGGCTCGCCATCCGGATTCTCGGCGAGGTGACGCGCGACCGCCTGGCCGTGCTTCGCCACGCGGATTCCATCTACCTCGAAGAGATCCGTGCCGCGGGGCTCTACGACGACATCTGGCAGGCGTTCGTCGTGCTCCTACCGGTCCGGAGCGTGGGCGTCATGGGTGACGCGCGCACCTACGAAAACGTCGTCGCGCTCCGGGCCGTGACGAGCCGCGACGGGATGACGGCCGACTGGTTCCCGTTCCCGCACGACGTGCTCGCCACCATTTCGTCGAGGATCATCAACGAGGTGAACGGCGTGAACCGCGTCTGCTACGATGTGAGCTCGAAACCGCCGGCCACCATCGAGTGGGAGTGAAACGCTCCGCGTCCGTCAGCTCGCATCCGTTTCCGAATCGATCTGTGGCGAGCCTTCGGCCGTGAGCCGTCGCAGATATATGCCGGCGTAGTTCTCATCGATCGCTGCCAGGCGGTTCTCCGGAGTCGCCGCGTATCGCGCGTCGCACCGGTCACATCGAATGAGCCGCTCTCCCGCAGTGGAGACCAGTCGCCAGTTCCCCGTGCATTCGTCGTGCGTATGTTCCAATGGCGTCATGATGACGTCCCGTTGGTTCGCACCCATCGTGCTTCGCGATTCACTTCCGGCCACTCCGACCGGCGTCCGAAATCCAAGTGGTGCAAGCTCTAAGCCAATGAGACTCCCGCCGTTGCGAGTCTGAATTAGCATCTTTCCGGAATGGATGAGCGGTGCGGCTGGTGGTAATGGCAGGCGTCTGTCGGGTGTGGCTGTGGGGGGAGGGAGCGGCGAGGGAACGCCACCGCGTCGCAGCGCGGATCGGCCGCTCAGCCCGACGCGGTGTCCGGCAGTGAATACCGGTCGCGGATCTCTTCGAAGAGATCGATCATGCCCTGAATGTCCCGACCCCGAACCGTGACGAACCGGAGGATGTCCTCCTCCGTGACACCGTGGCGTGCGAAAATCTCGCTCTTCATCTCCTCGAACGCCTCTGCGGACGTCGCGCGGTCCTGAGCGTCCTGAAGCTCCACGTACACCTGAACGAATAGCTGCTCCGGGATGACCTCGGATTCGGCTCCGCCGCGCCCTGGTTCGGTGACGCCGCATCCGAGAGCCAGGAACAGGACCGCCATCGGAATCTGTTTGCGCAGCATGTTGACTGAATCCACTATCGCTGTGCGGCAGCGGGGCTGTCCGGACGTGTGGATCGCCCCAATTCGCGCCTGCGTCTACTCCGCGCGGCCGTCCCCGGTTCCAACCGGTCAGTGCTGCCATCCTGGCAGGTATCGGGGGCATGCCGGTTGCTCCTGGGCGGTGGCGAACCGCCGCGGGATCGCGGTGATGGAGCCGAACGAGAGAAGAAGGGCGGTGATCGAGTGCTCAATGCGGATCGATTGACGATCAAGGCGGGCGAGGCGTTGCAGGCTGCGGTGCGCGAGGCGCAGCGACGGGGGAATCCGGCGCTGGAGGACGTGCACCTGTTGTGGGCGCTGCTCGAGCAGGAAGACACGGTAGTCGTGCCGGTGCTCCGGAAGGTGGGCGCCAACATCGACCGCCTGAAGGAGGCGGTGGTCGCGGTGCTGGACCGGTTGCCGAAGCAGTCTGGCGGAGTGACGCCGGCCCCGAGTCGCGAGTTGAACCAGTTGCTCATCGCGGCGGAGGACGCGTCGCGTGAGCTGAAGGACGAATACGTGTCGGCCGAGCACCTGTTGCTCGGGCTGGCATCGCCGAAGAGCTCGACGACGCGCGAGTTGCTCGCGTCGGTGGGGGGCACCCGCGCGCAGCTCGTGAAGGCGATCGAGGGGGTTCGCGGTCCTCACCGCGTGACGGATCCGGAGCCGGAGCAGAAGTACCGTGCCCTTGAACGCTTCACGCGCGACCTCACGGAGCTGGCGAGGCAAGGGAAGCTGGACCCGGTGATCGGTCGGGATGACGAGATCCGGCGAGTCACGCAGGTGCTGAGCCGTCGGACCAAGAACAACCCGGTCCTGATCGGCGAGCCGGGGGTGGGGAAGACTGCGATCGTGGAAGGTCTGGCCCAGCGGATCGTGAATGGCGACGTGCCGGAGTCGCTCCGTGACAAGCGGCTGGTGGCGCTCGACATGGGCGCCCTGATCGCTGGCGCCAAGTATCGGGGCGAATTCGAAGAGCGGTTCAAGGCCGTCCTGAAGGAGATCACGGAGGCTTCTGGCCGCTACATCGTCTTCATCGACGAGCTGCACACCATCGTCGGAGCGGGCGCCGCGGAGGGAGCGCTCGACGCGGGCAACATGCTGAAGCCGGCGCTGGCTCGGGGCGAGCTGAGGGTGGTCGGCGCGACGACGCTGGACGAGTACCGGCAGCACGTGGAGAAGGACGCAGCGCTCGAGCGCCGATTCCAGCCGGTGTACGTGGGCGAGCCGAGCGTGGAGGACGCCATTGCCATTCTGCGCGGCCTGAAGGAGCGCTACGAGGTGCATCACGGCGTGCGGATCACGGACAGCGCGATCGTGGCCGCGGTCAAGCTCTCGGACCGGTACGTGGGTGGCCGCTTCCTCCCCGACAAGGCGATCGACCTGATCGACGAGGCGGCTTCGCGGCTGCGCATCGAGATCGACTCGCTCCCGCAGGAAATCGACGAGGTGGAGCGGCGCATCATGCAGCTCGACATCGAGCGGACGGCGCTGGCGACGGAGGCGGATCCGGCGGCGGTGGAGCGGCGCGACAGGATCGATGCCGAGCTGGCGGATCTGCGCGAGCGCCGAGACGCGATGAAGGCGCGTTGGCAGGCAGAGAAGGAGCAGATCCTCCGGATCAGAGAGCTGAAGGAGCGGGCGGACGCGTTGCGGGTCGAGGCCGAGCGGGCGACGCGAACCGCCGACCTGAACCGCGCGGCGGAGATCCAGTACGGCGAGCTGCCGAAGCTCGAAGCGGAGCTCAAGGCCGCCGAGGATCGACTCGCCGAGCTGCAGCGGGAAGGGAAGTTCCTGAAGGAGGAGGTCGACGCCGAGGACGTCGCGGTGGTCGTCTCCAGGTGGACCGGAATCCCCGTCGCCCGCATGCTGGAATCGGAGCGCGCGCGTCTGACGCGGCTGGAGGACGTTCTGTCCTCGCGGGTTGTGGGGCAGGAGGTGGCGATCCGCGCGGTGGCCGATGCGGTGCGGCGCAGCCGGGCCGGGCTCCAGGACCCGAACCGTCCGATCGGCAGCTTCATCTTCCTGGGTCCCACGGGGGTGGGAAAGACGGAGACCGCGAGGGCGCTGGCGGAGTTCCTCTTCGACGATGAGGACGCCATGGTGCGCATTGACATGTCGGAGTACATGGAGCGGCACTCCGTGGCGCGGCTGATCGGCGCGCCTCCGGGATACGTGGGGTACGAGGAGGGCGGCCAGTTGACGGAGCGGATCCGGCGCAGGCCGTACGCGGTGGTGCTCTTCGACGAGATCGAGAAGGCGCACCCCGACGTCTTCAACCTCCTGCTCCAGATCCTGGACGACGGGCGGCTAACGGATTCGCAGGGGCGGACCGTGGACTTCCGGAACACGGTCCTGATCATGACGTCGAATCTGGGGAGCCAGTACATCCTCGAGCAGCCGCCCGGCGCCGACTGGACCGAGGTCGAGGCCCGGGTGCTCGCCGAGCTGCGGCGCGCGTTCCGGCCCGAGTTCCTGAACCGTATCGACGACATCATCGTCTACCGGCCACTGGGGGCGGAGGAGCTGTCGCGTATCGTGGACCTGCAGCTGGAGCGGGTCGAGCGGATGCTGGCCGAGCGGAAGATGACGATGGTCGTCACGCCCGCGGCGAAGGCGTTGATCGACGAGGAGGGCTTCGATCCGGCGTTCGGCGCCCGGCCGCTCAAGCGGGCGATCCAGCGGCTGATCCTGAACCCGCTCGCGCTCCGCGTGCTGGAAGGGGAGTTCTCGGAGGGCGACACGATCATCGTGGACCGGGAGGACTCGGCGCCGAGGCTCGAATTCCGCCGGGCGGAGTCGTCGTAGCTGTCCGCGCTGGAGCGACGCGGCGCCGCGGCCCGGGTGCCGGGCGCCGCGCCCGCCGGATGGGATATGGCGAAAGCCGGTGCAGTGTAAGCCGTTGCTTGACACGTGCCGTAGGGCGTGTCTAGTCTTTGGCGATCTCACCGGCCTCGCCGGTGGCGCACCGGCGGCTCGCCTGGAGGAAGGTGAATGTCGAGGTTTGCGAACAGCGGCGCCGTCGTCGCGTTCATTGCCCTTTCCGGTCTTGTGCTCGCGGCCGGGTGCGTGACTCGCACCGTGCCCGTGACACCGCCGCCCGCGGCGACCGCGAGCGCAGTGCAGCCCACATTGATCGTCGAGCAGTTCCTGCGCGCGGCGAACGCGAACGATCTGGAAGGGATGGGCCGCCTTTTCGGAACGAGTGATGGATCGACGTTCCGCCTGGACCCGCGTTCGATCGTGGAGCAGCGGATGTTCGCGCTCGCTTCGGTGCTGCGGCACCAGGACTTCAGTATCGAGCGCGCGGCGCCGGTACCGGGCCGGTCGCAGGAAGCGGTGCAGGTATTCGTCCGGCTGCTGATGAACGGCCAGTGGATCCCCGTGCCGTTCACCGTGGTGACGGGTCGGGATGGGTGGGTCGTCGAGCAGTTCGACATAGAGGCGATCACCAACCGCCCCTGACCCCGCCGGCGGGCCCTTGTGCCGGGGGTTACCTTTGATCAGCCCGTAGTGATGGCCCTCGCCCCGGCGAGGCCGTTGCGACGGGCTGAAGTCTCAACCCGCCTGCGCGTCCGGATGGCGCGGCGGGACAGCTTCCTCGACCAGCTCTATGAGGACGCCTCCCGTCGAACGGGGGTCGAGGAACGCAATGCGGTGGCCGTGCGCACCGATGCGGGGCGCCCGGCCGACCGTCTCCAGGCCGGCAGCCGTGAGATCCGACAACGCTGTTTCGATGTCGGGTACGCGGTAGGCCAGGTGGTGCAGCCCGGGGCCGCGGCGTTCCAGGAACCGGGCGACCGCTGAATCGGGCGACGTGGGCTGAAGCAGCTCCACGCGGCCGATGCCCGTGCCGACGAAGGTGAGGATCACGCCTTCGGAGTCCACGCGCACGGGATCCGTGTGGCGCGCGCCGGTCAGGAGCTCATACGTCGGAATCGCGATTTCGAGCGAGGGGACAGCGATGCCGACGTGATCTAGAGGGAGGTGGCGCATGGTCGTGAGGGGGTCGGGTTCTTGCACCGTGTGCGACCTCGTGAAGCCAACGCCCGGCCCGTCACGTCGATGCGGTGCGGAGCCGGAACACTCTGGGGGAAGACATGGCCGACAACGGCAAGCCGATCACAGTCACGGACGCCAACTTCGCTGACGAGGTCGAAGGCGCGGACAGGCTTACGATCGTCGATTTCTGGGCGGTGTGGTGCGGCCCGTGCCGCGTCATCGCACCGATCCTCGAGCAGCTCGCAGAAGAATACGACGGCAAGGTCAAGGTCGCCAAGCTGGACGTGGATTCCAACGTGCAGACGGCCACCCGCTTTGGCGTGCGGTCGATCCCTACGCTGATCTTCTTCAAGGACGGCAAGGTTGTGGATACGGTTGTCGGCGCCGTCCCGAAGCAGCAGATCGAACGCAGGATCCAGCAGCACCTGGGTTGATCTCCGTAGCGAAGGGTTGGACGACCCGGTGCCACCGGGTCGAGCTGGGCAGGAGCGCGCAATCGGCTAGCCGGTTGCGCGCTCGCATTTCGGCGCCCTGCGCCTCCACAGGAGGTCGCAATTCGGCAAGAACGGTCGGCCCCAGCGGCCCGCCACGGGGGTTGCGGCACGGGCGGCGTGACGACCGGCGGACCCGGACCGGCGATGTGCGGTAGCGTATCGGCCGGGTGGCGGTTGCCGGGGCGAGGGCGCCGCGCTGCCCGCCTCGCCGCCAACCGACGGGATACCCTGAGAACCGTGGTCGCCCGCACCTGACCCATTGGCATAAGCCCATGTCACGATTATATATCGTAAGCACACCCATCGGGAATCTCGGCGACTTCACCCACCGTGGCGAGGAGGTCCTGTCCGGCGTTTCACGGATACTGGCGGAGGATACACGCCGAACCGGCGTCCTCCTGCGCCACTATGGAATTCGTACGCGGATGGTCTCGCTGCATGCGTACAATGAGGTGGAGCGCGCGTCTCGTATTCTGGAGTGGCTCGCGGCCGGCGAGGAGCTGGCTCTCGTTTCGGATGCGGGTACGCCGCTCCTCTCGGATCCGGGCGCACGGATCGTGCGGAAAGTCGTGGAAGCCGGGTACGAAGTGGTGCCGGTGCCGGGCGCGTCGGCATTGCTCGCCAGCCTCGTGGCGTCGGGGCTGGATCCGGAGCCGTTCACGTTCTACGGCTTTCTGCCGCGGGGCGGTCGTCGTCGCCGTGAGCTTCTGGATACCGTGGCCCGGCTGGACCACACTGCCGTCCTGTACGAGGCTCCGGGGCGGCTCGTTGCCCTCCTGGACGAGCTCGCGGGTCCATGCGGGCCGGACCGACGGGTGGTCGTGGCGCGGGAGGTCACGAAGCTACACGAGGAGTTTCGACGGGGAACATTGGCGGAGGTGGCCGCTTATTACCGTGAGACCCCCCCGCGCGGCGAGATCGTGGTGATGGTGGCCGGTCGCGCCGCTCCAGCCGATGCGGCGGCCGCCGAAGGCACGGAGGCCCAGGAGCTTGCCCGTACGCTGCTCTCGTCGGGGATGCGCCCGAGTGCAGCGGCCCGTGAACTGGCGAAACGGCTGGGCACCTCACGCAATCGGGCGTACGACGTGGTTCAAGCCATATTGAAGGAAGTCGCTGGATGAGACTGTTGACGTCGTTGCTGCTGGCCGGCGCCATCCTTTCGATCGCGCTGCCGGCGCCAGCGCCGGCACAGGCGCCGGAGTTCACGATCGTCCAGCTCGAGTACGACGGCGGCGGTGACTGGTACGCGAATCCGTCCGGGCTGCCGAACCTGCTCGCATACATCCGCCAGAAGACCGGCATCCCGGTGGCGGACCGGCCGGTCAGCATGAAGCTCACGGATCCCCGGATCTGGTCGTATCCGTACCTCTACATGACCGGGCACGGCAACGTCGAGTTCACGGAGGAAGAGGTTCGGATCCTGCGCGATTACCTGACATCCGGCGGATTCCTCCACGCTGACGACAACTACGGACTCGACGAGAGTTTCCGGCGCGAGATCGCGCGGGTTTTCCCGGATGCCGAGCTGGTGGAACTGCCGGCCTCCCACCCGGTCTACCACGCACATTTCGAGCTCGACGGCGGGATTCCAAAGGTCCACGAGCACGACGGCAAGCCGGCGCAGGGCTTCGGGATCTTCCACGAGGGTCGCCTCGTCGTCTTCTACAGCTACGAGTCGGACCTCGGGAACGGCTGGGAGGACGAGGAAGTCTACGGAGACCCGCCCGAGGTTCGCGAGCGGGCGCTGCAAATGGGGGCCAACCTCTTCCTGTACGCTCTGGCGCAAGGTGTACGATGAGTCCTGCCGGGCAACGACTCTGGTCAGCCATTGCGGCCGCGCACCATAGGGTCCGCCGCGACACCCTCCTGGCGATCATCGGCCTGGCGGCGGCAGTCGTGCCCGTGGTGCTCGTCGTCGCGTGGCTGGCCGGCGGTGGCGAGTTGTGGACCGCGCCGAGTCCCGCACCTCTCGTGCTGGAACTGGTCGGCCTGGCGGTGGCGATCGGAATCGGCGCGTGGGCGGCGAAGCGCTGGCTCGCCGGGCTGGATGAGGCGAGGATCGCCGCTGCGGCCGAAGCTCGTGCGGGCCTCCCGGATGGGAGCGTCCGCGGGCTCCTGGAGCTGCGCTCGAATCTCCCGCCGGGGACGTCGGCGGCGCTCGCTGCGCGGGCAGAGGTGGAGCTGGCGCAGCGTCTCGCGGGTGCTTCTGCCCGGGACCTGGCCGGCGACCTCGGTGTCAATGCCGCACGGCTCCGGTCCCGTGCGCTCATGGCTGTTGCCGGGCTCGCGATCGCGACGCTCGCCCTCGGCTTCGCGTCGCCGGACCGGTCGCGCGAGGTCTGGACACCGCTCCTCAATCCGGTCCGTCACCTGACACCACCGCCGTTGCCGCCGCTCCTGGTCGAGCCCGGAAACGTCGAGGTCCCGCGGGGCGGAGACGTGCAGGTCGTCGTTCGCACGGCCGGCCGCTCGAGCATTGCGGTGCGGTGGGTCGCCCAGGGCGACGTGCCGCAGCAACGTACCGTGCGCGCGGCGGCGGACGTCGCCATCACACAGCTCACGGGGATCGACGCGCCGCTGCGCTACTGGGTGACGGCGCCGGATGGCGCCGTCTCCGACACCTTCACCATCACGCCGGTCGACCCCCTTCTGGTATCCGACCTGGTCGTGGACCTGATCTTCCCCGAATACCTGGGGCGCTCGCCGGAGCGTTACGAGGGCGACGTGCCGCCGCTCCTGATCCCGGCCGGCACGGTGCTCGATATCCAGGGTCGGTCGACGCGCCCACTGGCAGCCGTCGAGCTGCGGCGAGCCGACGCCGAATCTCGTGTCGAGCTGGTCGTTGCGGGTGACCGGTTCTCGGGCCGCTGGACGCCCAGCGCGAGCGGCGTGTACGAGTGGCAGCTCAGCGGCACGGGAAACGACGCGCCGGCCGGCGTGCCGGCGCCGATCGAGCTGGTGCTCGTGCCCGACAGCGCGCCGCGTGTCGAGGTCACGTTCCCCGGGACGGACACGATCCTGGGGCGTGATTTCCGGCAGGCACTGGTGGCCCACGCCCGTGACGATCACGGACTCCGCTCGGCCGCCGTGGTGAGCTGGCGCGTCGGCGCCCTCGGCGGCGCGGAGGCTCCGGTGGAACAGTCGATCGAGCTGTCCGGCTCGCCCGATCGCGCGGCGCTGAACACCGTGCTCGATCTCTCCGATCGCGGGCTCCTCGCGGGAGACACGCTCTACTACTACGTCCGCGCGCTGGACGCGTCGCCCGGCGGACAGGAGGGGCGGTCGCGCACGTACGCGCTGTACGTCCCCGGCACGGACGAGCTCCGCCAGATCGCGCAGTCGGAGGCTGACGCCCTGATCGACGATCTCGGTGCGGCTGCGGCAGCCGCACGGCAGATGGAGCAGGAGCTGCGTGACCATCAGCGCCGTGCGGCGGCGGGCGGGGCACGCCAATCGGGCGTGGCAAGGAGGCCGGGCTCGGCTCCGGGCGGATCATCAACGAGCGGGACGCTCGACCACACGCAGGCGGAAGCCGCGAGACAGATGCTCTCGCGCCAGGAATCGGTGGTCAGCCAGCTCGAGCGACTGCGCGAGCGGACCGAGGCGCTGGAACGCGTGATGGAAGACGCGGGCATCCACGACCCCGAGCTGCAGCGCCGGGTCGAGGAGATGCGGGAGCTGTACGAGCAGATGCTCACGCCCGAGCTGCGTCAGCAACTCGCGGCACTGCGCCAGGGAATCGAGGAGCTCGACGCGGAAGAAGTCGAGCGCGCTCTCCAGGCGATGGCTGAACGGCAGCAGGAACTGCGCGAACAGATCGAGCAGAACCTGGCGTTGATGCGGCGGGCGGCGGCCGAGCAGCAGATGAACGCGCTCGCCGAAGAGGCCCGGCGCCTTGCCGCGCAGCAGGAAGCGCTGGCCGAAGCCATGCGCAGTGAAGGTGAGCCTTCCCAGGAGCGTATCGAACAGCAGCAGCGCCTGGCCGAGGAAGCTGCAAAGCTGAACGAGGCGCTGGCAGCGCTCCAGACCCGTCTCGGCCAGATGGGGGAGTCGGGCGCGGCCGCCCAGACGTCCGAGGCCAGGGAACGCTCCGGCGACGCAACGGACGCGATGAAGCGCGCGGCCGAGCAGGCTGCGCAGCGGCAGGGGCAGCAGGCCGGCGAGGCGGGGGAGCAGGCGGCTCAGTCGCTGTCCGAGGTGGCCGAATCGCTCGACAGCACGCGCCAGCAGATGGCCGAAGCGTGGCGCGAGGAGACGCAGACCGCCGTCCGTCAGGCGGCGATGGATGCCATTGCACTGGCCGAGCGCCAGACGGAGCTGCTCGAAGAGATGCGCCGGGCGCAGGAGCAGGGAATGCAGCAGGGCGGGATGTCTCCACCCGATCAGCCCTCGCCCGGATCCTCGCCGCAGTCCGGATCGCCGCAGCAGGGTGACGCGGCGCGCCCCGGCGAATCGTCGAAGCCGGACGGTCAGGCCGACCCGGCGAAGGGGCAGCAGGACGACGCCGGCACCGCCAGCGCCGCTGATCCGTCCCGGCCAGACTCCGGCGGAGCGCCTCCCCGCCCGGGCAACCAGGGGAGCGCCGGCGACAGCGGCAACCAGGGGCAGCGGTCGCAGCTCCCGCAGAGCGCTCAGGACTCTGGCGACGACGCGGGCGGCGACAATCGGCGGGCGCAACAGGGAGAACAGGGACAGCAGGGCCAGCGGGGGCAGCAGGGAGGCTCCGGGAATTCGGCCGGGGACCAGGGCCAGCAGGGACAGCAGGGACAGGGGCAGGCGGGACAACAGGGTGGTGGTGGCACTCAGGGGCAGCAGGGGCAGCAGACGGCCCAGGCCGACGCCGGCGGGCGTGATGGGGCGGGGAGCGCTTCGTCTGACAGCGGCGGTCAGGGTGGCCAGCGAGGCGGTTCTACACTGGACGAACTCCGGTCGCAGCAGGCGGCACTGGACCAGAGCATCCGGGCGCTGGGGAGGAACCTGGCGGAAGCGGGGCAGGAGTCCGCGTTGATCAACCGGGACGTGAGCGCAGCGCTCGCCCGGGCTCTGCTGAACAGCGAACAGACGCTGGAGGCGCTGAGCGAAGGCGGCGCCGATGGCAACCTCCCCGTCGAGCAGGCTGAACAGAGCGTCGAAGCGCTCAACCAGTTGGCGCTCGCGCTGCTGCAGAATGAACAGCAGATCGCGCAATCCGAGTCCGGCACGGGCGTGCAGGAGGCGTTGAGCCAGCTCGCGGAGCTGGCCCGTCAGCAGGGGGCGCTCAGCGGGCAGGGGCGGTCGCTCTCGTCGCTCGGAGTCTCGCCGGACCATATGCAGCGACAGCTCGAGGCCATGGCGACGCAGCAGCAGGAGATCGCCGGGCGGATCGAGGGCGTGGGGAGCATGCTCGGGGGCCAGAACGACCTGCTCGGGCGGCTCGAACAGCTCGCACAGGAGGCCGCGGCGCTGGCCATGGAGCTCGCCGGCGGACGCCTGACCCCCGAGGTGGTCGCGCGCCAGGAGCGGCTCTTCCACAGGCTGCTGGACGCGGGTCGCACGCTCGAGCGGGATGAGGTCAGCTCCGAGCGGGTGGCGCAGCGGTCCGGCGACGTGGGGACGTCGGAGGGCTCCCCGCTCGACGCCAGTCTGCTCGACGCCGGACTCGCCTATCGGGTCCCGGACGCAGCGCAGCTCAGCGAGCTGCCGCCGGCGCTGCGGCGCCTCGTTCTCGAGTACTTCGACAGGCTCAACGGTATCGATGTGTCCGGGGATGAACCGGCACGGTGACGCGTCCGCGTGCCACGCAACCTGCGGGCAGGCCGGGGCGGGACCGGCTGAAAGGGTGTTCCGCCGTCACTCCGGGCGCGTGATTTTCCGGCGCTGCTTCCCGGTGCTTGTGCTCGCGGCCGCGGTGGCCGTATCCCCGCTACCCGGTCGGGCGCAGGCAGCCGGACAGGGCGGCGAAATGGCGGCTCTCCGGGACGCGGAGTCTCGCCGCGCCCAGGGCGACCTCGAGGGCGCTGCGGCTCTCCTCCGCGGCGTGCTGGAGACGCGGCCGGCGTCAGTGGCGGCGCTCCTCGAGCTCGAGCAGGTTGCCCGCCTCCTGGGCGATCCCGCGCTGGTCATCGAGCCGGCCAGCCGCTTCGTGGAAGCCGATTCGGGTTCCGCCCTGGGGTATCAGGTGCTGCTCCGGACGTACACGGCGCTTCGTCGCCCTGACGACATCGAGCGGACTGCGGAGGCGTGGATCCGGGCCACGCCGGACACTGAGACCCCGTACCGCGAGATCGCGCGGACGTGGGAGACATTCGGCGATCCCGGACGCGCGGTGCGGGTCCTCGAGCGAGGCCGCGAGCGTGTCGGGCGGCCGGATGCCCTCGCCCTCGAGCGGGCGGAGCTCTACGCGCGACTGGGCGACCGGAACCGTTCGCTCGAAGCGTGGGACCTGGCACTCGGCCCCGAGGGTCGAGGGCTCATGGTAGTGCGGCGCAGGCTCGCCACACTCCCGGACGCCGGCGCCGGATACATGCCCGGGATCATCGACCGGCTGGTGGCCCCAGGGTCGTCCCTAGGGCGCCGTCGCGCAGCCATCGAGCTGGCCATTGCCGCAGGGCTGGAGGACCGCGCGCTCGATGTTGCACAGGGTCTGGCCGGCGAGCTGCCGCGATCCGAGCGACAGCCGTTCCTCCTGGACATGGCTCGCCGCGCCGACGGCGCCCGCATGGCGCGACTCGGATACTGGGCGTATTCGGAACTGATCGCGGCGGGCGGGGCGGAATCCAGGAATCTCGCGCTGCGCAGTCGTGCCGCCGAGCTGGCGCTCGCCGTGGGTGATACCGCGACCGCGCGAGAAACGTACGTCGAGCTCGAGCGCGGGGCGCCGGCAGGGTCCGAGGAGCGGCGGCAGGCAATGGTCGTCCGGCTCGAGGTCACGGCGCGAGAAGGCCGCCTCGATGAGGCGATGCGCGGCATCGAAACGTTCCGATCGGAGTTTCCCAACTCGCCGGAGCTGGACGGCCTGGTGGCGGCTGTAGCCGCTGTCGCGCTGGAGCGTGGGGAGGTCGAGCTGGCGCGCGACCTGGTGGAAGGGGCGAGCGGTCCCCGGTCCGCGATGGTACGCGCGCAACTCGCCCTGCGTGCCGGCGATGTCACCGCCGCGCGCGCGGCGTATACCATGGCCGCGGCAGGGCTCCGGGGTGAGGAAGCGACGCGCGCCCTCGCGATGGCCACGTTGCTCGGCCGGCTGTCAACGCCGGCTGCGACGCTCGTTGGCCGGGCGATGGAGGCGCTGGCGCAACGGGCGACAGAAGAGGCGCTCGCGCTGCTCCTCGAAGAATCGGTTGAGCTGCCGGGCGGGGATCGATCGGCGATCCTGGATTTCGCGGCCGGCCTCGCGGACCGGAACCAGATGCCGGTCGAGGCCGAGTCGATCCGCCGGACGCTCATCGAGGAGCATCCCCGGGCGCCTGAGGCGCCGGCGGCGCTCCTCGCCCTGGGTCGTGCTCTGCTCCGCCACCCGGAGTCCGTCGCCGCAGCCCGGGATCTCCTGGAACGGCTCGTCCTGGAGTATCCCGGCAGCGCACTCGTTCCCCAGGCGCGGCGCGAGCTGGATGAGCTGCGTCGCGGGGATCGGTGATGCAAACGCAGTACATGAGAAGGAAGGTCGAGATGTTTCGTCTCCTGCCCATTCTGTTCGTGGCAGTGTCGCTGGTGTTCGCCGGGCAGGCGCGGGCACAATACCTCCTCGTGCCCATGGGTCCGGAGCAGACGGACCACCTGCGCGCGTACGGGCTGACCTACTGGGTGCTGGAGCAGGGGAACGAGGCGGAATGGCTGCTGAACTATCGGTCGGGTTCGTTCCTGCTCCCCGACCGGCCGGAGATCCGCCGTGAAGCCGCGCTCAGGGGCGTGTCGACAGAGCCGGTTTCGGTCGCTGACGTGGTGCAGATCCGCCAGGAGATCGAGCGCTCCAACATGGAGAGCATCATCCTGGAGAAAGCGCCGACCATCGCCGTCTACACGCCGCCCAACACACCGCCATGGGACGACGCCGTGACGCTGGCCCTCGAATACGCGGAGATCCCGTATGACGAGGTGTGGGACCGCGATGTGCTGCAGGGCAGGCTGAGCGACTACGACTGGCTGCACCTGCACCACGAGGACTTCACCGGGCAGTACTCCAAGTTCTACATCGCCTACGCGAACGAGCCCTGGCTGCACGACGAGATCCGTCGCAACGAAGCGATGGCGCAGGAATTCGGTTTCGAGAGCGTGCCCGCACTCAAGAAGGCGGTGGCGGAGGAGATCCGCCGCTACGTGGCCGAGGGTGGCCTCCTCTTCGCGATGTGCACAGCGACGGAAACGCTCGAGCTCGCTCTGGGTGCCGTCGGGGTGAACATCGCCGCGCCGTTCAGCAGCGGGATGCCGATAGACCCGGATGCATCGCGCAAGATGCAATGGGATCGTACGATGGCGTTCCAGAACGCCAAGATCGAGCTGAATCCGGGGGTCAACTCCTTCAGTGACATCGATGGTCACCAGGTCAACACGCCATGGAGTGCTCCGCTGGGCACGTTCACCCTCTTCGATTTCAGCGCCAAGTTCGATCCGGTCCCGTCGATGCTGGTGCAGAACCACGAAAGCGTGCTTCCGGATTTCTATGGCCTGACCACGTCGTTCCGGCGCGACAGGTTGAAGCCGGGTGTCGTCGTACTGGCTGAGGAGGAGGGTTCGCCGTGGGTCAAGTACGTCCACGGAACGTACGGTGAGGGTACCTGGACTTTCTTCGGCGGCCACGACCCGGAGGATCCCCGGCACCGGATCGGCGATGCACCAACCGACCTGTCGCTGCGCCGGAACTCGCCGGGGTACCGGCTCATCCTCAACAACGTGCTCTTCCCGGCGGCGCAGAAGCAGACGTTGAAGACCTGAGGCGGGTCGGTGAACGAGAGGAGGGGGCGGCCGTCCTCACGCGGGGCGGCCGCCCTCGCCGTATATTCCGCCCATGATACGTGAACTGCGCCTGGCCGCCGACGCCGCCGCGACGGTGCGATCGGAGATCGATCGCGCGAATGGCAACGAAGTCTGCTTCCTCGCCCGGGTGGGAGACGACGGGGATGTGACCGAGCCGAGAGTCGTGGCGCGCGGGCACCGGAGCGCGGTCCTGGCCGCGGCAGCCGATGCAGCGGCCGGGATGCTCCTGATCCACAATCATCCATCCGGCGAGCTGGAGCCATCGGATGCCGACCTGGCCGTTGCCGCATCCCTCTACGAGCGCGGCGTCGGGATGGCGATCACGGACAACCGGGCGAGCGAGCTGTACGTCGTCGTCGAACCGGCGGTCCCGCGCAGCTACGAGATCCTGGAGGAAGCCGGAATCGCGGCATTGCTGGCGCCCGGCGGACCCCTTTCACGGGAGCACGATGCCTACGAGGATCGGCCGTCGCAGCGCGATTTCGCGGCGGCGGTAGTGCGCGCGTACAATCGGGGCGGTGTGCTGCTGGCAGAAGCCGGGACGGGAACCGGGAAGTCGGTAGCCTACCTCGTGCCGGCGATCGCGTGGGCTGCGGCGAACAAGGAGCGCACGATCGTGTCGACGAACACGATCAATCTCCAGGAACAGCTCGTGGCGAAGGACCTGCCGCTCCTTCGGCGGATGCTGGGCGTGCCGTTTTCGTTCGCGCTCGTCAAGGGCCGCAACAACTACGTCTCCATCCGTCGGGCGAGGCTCGCAGCGGAATCGGCTCTGACGCTCCTGGACGACGGCCCGCGCGCCGAGCTCGACGCGATCCTGGAGTGGATCCGGTCGACGGGCGACGGCTCGCTCCAGGACCTGCCCTTTACGCCGTCGGCGGCGACGTGGGACGAGGTCATGAGCGATTCGGACGCGTGCATGCGTACACGCTGCCCGCATTACCGGAGCTGCTTCTACCAGCGCGCCCGCCGGGACGCGGCCGCTGCCGACATCCTCGTCGTGAACCACCACCTCCTCTTCAGCGACCTGGCCGTGCGGCGGGCCCAGGGCAACTACACGGGGCCTGCGGTACTCCCTCCGTACCGCCGGCTCGTGCTGGACGAGGCTCACAACATCGAGGACACCGCGACCGAGCACCTGGGCGCCGGCGTTTCGCGTTCCGGCGTGCTGCGCATCCTGGGGCGACTCGACCGGCGGGGCAGGGGCATCCTTGCCTCGATTTCCAGACGACTCGGTTCTTCGCCAGACGATCTCGTGGCCCGGGACGCGCTGCGTCACATCAACGCCGAGCTGCGGCCAGACATCGAACGTGCCCGGGAGATTACGGGGCAACTGTTCGACGCCCTCTCCACGCTCTCGGGTTTGGAAGAAGAGGGAGTTGTCCGGCTGGACGAGCATATCGAAGGATCACCGGTGTGGTCGGGCACGGTCGAGCCGCTCGCCGATTCACTGGTCGTGGCGCTGGAGCGACTCGCGCGCGGCATCGGTTCGCTGCGCGAGCGCATCCGACTGGACGCCGAGTGGGCCCGGGCACTCGAGGAATACACTCTCGAGCTGGCTGGCGTCGTGGGGCGGCTCGAGAACGCGGCCCACGGGCTCGGGATCGCGCTGCGCCCCGGCCACGACGCGGCCGTACCGGTCGTGCGCTGGGTCGAACGGCGAGGCCATGGACCGTCCGCCAACGTCCTGGTTCGGGCCGCGCCGGTCGAGGTTTCCGGGCTACTGCGACAGGAACTGTTCGACCGCGTGGACACCGTCATCCTGACGTCGGCCACGCTCACGACTTCCGCAGGCTTCGGATTCACACGCGACCGGCTGGGGCTCACCACGGGCGGGGTGAAGCTCAGCGAATCCGTCTTCGAGTCGCCCTTCGACTACGAGTCGTCTTCCATGATCGCTGTACCCACGGACCTGCCCGAGCCCCGGGGTGAGGCGGCGGCGATTCACGACGAAGCGACAGCGAGAGTCATTCGTGAGATGGCGGAGATCACGGATGGCGGCCTGCTCGTCCTGTTCACGTCTTACCGCTCCCTGATCGACGTGGCGGCGAGGCTGCGGAGCGATGGAGCCACGGAGAAATGGCCGGTCTTCGTCCAGGGTGAGAATTCACGCGCCCGTCTCCTCGACGCCTTCGCTGCCAGTGGCCGCGGGATACTCCTGGGCGTTGCGTCATTCTGGGAAGGTGTCGACGTACCGGGTGAGCCGCTGCGGGGGCTCATCGTGACCAAGATCCCGTTCAGGGTGCCGACCGAGCCGCTCACCGCTACCCGGATCGAATACATCGAAGCGAACGGCGGGAACAGCTTCCGCGAATACATGCTCCCTCATGCCGCCCTGCGCCTCAAGCAGGGATTCGGCAGGCTGATCCGCACCAGGCGGGATCGGGGCGTCGTCGTCATTCTCGACGCCCGGATCGCGGGGCGATCTTACGGCAGATACCTCATCGAGTCGCTGCCTGCCGCTCCGGCATCCTTCGGGACGTGGGAATCGCTCCGCGAAGAGATACGCGCCTTTTACGGGCGCTAGAGAGCGCGTCTGTGGGCGCCGGCGGGGCAACCTGACGGCGGGTATCGATCAGGCAATCGAGCTAACCGGCGCCGACCCGCGGCAACACGCGCCCGAGGAATTCGCCGGTCACGGCCAGTATCTCGAATCGCCGCACCCGATCGAGCCCGGAAGCCGCCAGCGACCGGGCCAGTGGCGCGTCGCCGAGGAGCCGGAGCAGGGCGTCGGCCAACGCGTCGGGTTGGCCCGGCGGTACCAGGAGGCCGTCCCTCCCATCCCGCACGACTTCGGGCACCGCGCCCGCGGTCGTCGTCACGATCGGCACGCCGGCTGCCATCGCCTCGAGCAGGACGATCCCGAATCCCTCCTGGCGCGTGGGGAGACAGAAGACGTCGGCGCGAAAGTACTCGCGCCGGACCTCGGCGTCGTCCGCTACGGCGCCGAGGAATTCGACGCTGCGGCCGATGCCGAGCCCGTCGGCGTGCGCGCGCAGCGCTTCCAGCTCCGGCCCGCCTCCGACGACGCGCAGCCTCGCCGTCGGGATGTCGGCCAGTACGCGCGGCATGGCGTCGAGAAGCGTTCGGGTATCTTTCCGCGGGTACTGGCGGGCGACGGTCAGAATCGTGGGATGCGGGTCGTCCCGAGGCGGTGGCGAGCGCCGCAGCTCTTTCCATGGCGCCAGGTCGATCCCTTCCGGTACCACCTCGATCGCGCGTGCCGGCAGATCGTAGGCTGCCGATGCGATCCGGGCGCTGTATTCGCTGGGCACCACGACCAGGTCGGCTCGACGGGCGTTGTGCGCCTCGATCGCCGCAATGGTCCGGAGCGCCAGGCGAGGACGTCCGCGTTCGAATCGGGCCTCGTCGGCAGCGACACCCTTGAGGCACAGAACGAATGGCGGCGGGCCGCGCCGGTCGAGGAAGACGCCATCGATGTCGAAGCCGATGACGAGGTCGTAGCCGGAGACCCGGTTCGCGAGACGGAGCCTGGCGTTGAAGAGAAGACGCCTCGCGGTCATGGGCCAACCCGTCCGGGCTGGCGAAACGACAGTGACGTCGTGGCCGTGCGCCGCGAGCGCCTGCGAGAAGAGCCGAATGGATGTCGCGGTGCCGGAACCGAGGGCCGTCGCCCGGTGCCATGAATCCAGCAACGCGATCCTCAGCCCGGAGTGTCTGCGCCGTGCCGTCATTCGGGATGTATACGCGTGCCGTCGGGCACGGGCAACGCGGCCGCGGCACCCCGGGGTCCGGCGTGCCGAAACCCGGAGTCTGAAGGAGTTGCAGGGTGGTTCGTGCAAGAAATTCTGGTCGACCCTCTTGACGCCGGGCGTTCGAGAGCCAAGTATTGAACACTGCTATCACATCGAGGAGTGAGGATCCGGGCGGCGCGTGCAACGAAGTCACCTCACCGGGGCGGTTGCCCGGCGGTGAGCGGCACGGCCGCGATCCGTGCAGGGATGTCGAATGCCGGATGGAGACCCCGTTGGGCGCCGTCGGTTACGCGCCCTGCGGTTCCTCGTCCGACGCGGGGCGCACGGAGACGCTTTCCGGTGACGTCGTGAGGTCGCAACGCGGTACCCAACCCAAACACGGGAGATTCGGATGAAACGACTTGGATTGATGTTGCTCGCGGGGGCCATCGGAGGCGCGGCCGGCTGCGGCGCAGCGGTGGATGACCCGATTCCGGAACAGCCGGAACGTGTCGAAGTAGTCGCGCCGGGATTCCAGGTCCAGCACGTGTACACGATCCCGCTCGAGGAGCAGGGGTCATGGGTTTCGCTCGCGGTCGGACCCGACGGCAGCCTGTACGCGTCGGACCAGGGCAACGCCGGCGTGTACCGGATCCGTATCGGTGGCGACATCGACAATCCGGTCGTGGAGTCGGTCACGCGTCTCGACCTCGACGTGACCGGTTTCCAGGGGATGACGTACGCCTTCGGCGCGCTCTACGGCAACCGCAACTCGAACAACGCGGAGAATGCCGGGCTGTACCGGATCACCGATTCGGACGGTGACGGCGAGTTCGACAGTGTCGAGCACCTCGGCATCTCGGTCGGCGGCGGCGAGCACGGCAACCACGACGTGATCGTCACCGAAGACGGGCAGGGGCTGTACATCGTCGCCGGCAACGATGGCCGCTTCTCGGCGCCGGTGTCGACCACGCAGTCCGGCTGGGAGGAGGACCAGCTCACGCCGCGCATGCCCGACGCGCGCGGCCACGCCCGCGGGCGCCCGCTGCCCGGCGGTTACGTCATTCGCGTGAACCCGGACGGCTCGGATCCGCGGGTCGTTTCCATGGGCTTCCGCAACTCCTACGGTCTGGCGATCAACGCGCACGGCGAGCTCTTCACGTACGACTCGGATCTCGAGTACGACATGGCGACGCCGTGGTACCGCCCGACGCGTATCAATCACGTGGTCAGCGGCGCCGACTTCGGGTGGCGCAACGGCTCCGGCAAGCACCCGGACTACTACGAAGACACGTGGGGCGCCGTCGTGAACGTCGGCCCCGGCTCGCCGACGGGCGTCATCTCCGGCGCCGGCGCGGCGTTCCCGGCCCGCTACCAGAACGCGATCTACGCGCTCGACTGGACGTACAGCACGATCTTCGCGATCCACCTCACGCCCAACGGCTCGACCTATACGGGTGAGCTCGAGGAGTTCGTCGCGGGCAATCACGAGATCAACAACTCGCTCCAGGTGACCGACGCGGAGATCGGCGCCGACGGTCACATGTACTTCCTGACCGGCGGCCGCAACACGCAGGGCGACCTGTGGCGTGTGGTTTACAAGGGCAATCAGTCGACTGAACCGGCGCCTCCGCCGGACAATGCCGCGGCGCGCCAGGCGCGTGAGCAGCGGCGCCAGCTCGAGGCCTTCCACGGCGTGCAGAACCCGGCGGCCGTCGACGCCGCCTGGCCGCACCTCTCGAGCTCTGACCGGTTCCTCCGCAACGCTGCGCGTGTTGCGATCGAGTGGCAGCCGGTCTCGCAGTGGGTGGATCGCGCGCTGAACGAGACGAATCCGCAGGCCAGGATCGCGGCGATGGTCGCGCTGGCTCGCGTTGGCGGGCCCGAGCACCGTGAGGCCGCCACCCGTGCGCTCCTGGATCTGCCCTGGGCGCAGCTCACGGCCGATCAGAAGGTCGGCGCGCTCCGCGCGTTCGGCCTCGTGTTCCTGCGGCTCGGCGACCCGACGGAGGCGGAGCGGGTCCAGATCGCGCAGGCGCTCAACCAGTACTTCCCGGATGCAAGCGGGGACGTGCGGGTCAACAGCGAGTTCGTCCGCGTCCTCGTCCACCTGCGCGATGATCAGGTCACGCCGAAGGCCGTCGCGCTGATGAACGACCTGGCCTCCGCGCAGCGCACGGCTCCGTCGTTCTATCAGTACGCTCGCATGCTCCGCAGCAACAACTACGGCCAGAACCCGCTGGCGATCATCGAGAACCCGCCGCCGAGCGAGGCCCTGGGGATCGCCTGGGCGCTGCGCTCGCATCGCGAGGGGTGGACGGAGTCGCTGCGGCGCGACTACTTCACTTTCCTCAACTCGGCGCGGGAGTTCCGCGGCGGCGCGAGCTACTCCGGCCACGTGGCGGACATGTACGCGGAGGCGCTCCGCAACACGCTCCCCGAGCACCGGGTGGCCGTCGAGGACATCACGGGCCGGACCTTCGTGTCCGAACCTGGCTTCGCGGTCACGGGTCCGCGCGGACCGGGCCAGCAGTGGACGCGGCAGTCGCTGCAACAGGCCGTGCAGCCGATCCAGAATGGCCGCAACTTCGAAGCCGGGCTCAACGTGTTCTTCGCGGCGGGGTGCGCGAATTGCCATCGCATGAACCAGTTCGGGAGCGACTTCGGTCCGGATCTCACTTCGATCCCCAACCGGTCGTTCAACCTGGGCCGGGTCATCGAGAAGCTCGTCGAGCCGAACGCCCAGTACGAGCAGCAATGGTCGGCCTGGGAGTTCACGCTGGCGGATGGCCGCACGGTCGTTGGCATCCCCCTCTACACGGGTGACCGCGTGGCGATCAAGCCGCTGACCGCCGCGGCCGACGCCATCGAGGTGGCGGTCAGCGACGTTACCTCTCGACGCCGGCTCGACCGGTCCGGTATGCCCGAGGGGCTGGCGAACCGGCTGAGCGCCGAAGAGATCGCCGACCTCAATGCCTACCTGCTCTCCGGCGGTAACCCGGATGCGAACCAGTACCGACCGGCTGGCCAGGGCGGTGGCCCGGGTGGCGGTGGCGGCTTTGGCGGCGGCCAGGGTGGCGGCGGTGGCCAGGGCGGCGGTGGCCAGGGCGGCGGAGGCAACTGACGCCAGCCAGCCGAGCTGATGGCGAATGAGAGTGGGCAGGCCGGGCGCAAGCCTGGCCTGCCCGTTCTCATTTCTGTGCGCACAGAACCTGGGGGGCGGAGCGTTGCGGCCTGGGCACCAGGTGCTGGAGGTTCCTGGACTACGGTAGACTGTTCCGAAGCGAATGAATGAACCGACGGACCGGAATCGGGCTGGGAACCGGAGGGGAAGGGGCAGATCAGCCGGAGGGTGCGATTGCCGGGCTTCTACGCATGGGCCACGCGCGCCTCATTCGTTCGGCACGACCGGCCTGTACGTCCAGACGTCGAGCAATGGCACGAGCTGCCCGGTCATGGAGTAGCTGCTGAACACGAGGTCACCGTCGATCATCGGAAAACCGGCGCTCCGCTCCGACCTTGCGACCTCCCTCGTCCCGGGGTCCAGGATCTCGATGATCTCTTCCGAAAGCGACCTGTCCCGGAAGGCGCCGACCATTCCTACTTCTTCGGGCTTGCGCCGCATGATCAGGATGACTACCCACAGGTGCCCGTCCACATCTTCATACATGGCCGCTATGTACGGCTTGCCCTGGGCGGTCACGGGATAGGAAGCCCGGGCGGCTGAGTCGAGTGGCGGGAACCAGTCATTCCATGTCGGCATCTGATCAACCGAAGCCTCGGATCCCGAGCAAACACCGATATCGAGCCAGACGACGGGCCCGGAGAAAATGGGGCAAGGGTGCTGTGACCATTGATGTCCGGCGTGTCGCCGAGACGTGGATCACTGCTGCTCGATGACGCCGATCACGCGCCCGAGGAGCTTCAGGGCGTAGAGCGCCATCCGCTCGCGAAGGAGGTCCAGGTCCTCCTCATAGACCGGCAGGTCCATGCACACGCCGCGCACGAAATACGCAGCGCTGTACTCCTCCGGCTCCTCGTTGGTGGCGATCCAGTACAGGATGCGGGACAGCTCGTCTGCCGGGACCGTCGACCTCAGGTAGTCGAAGACGACGAGAGGCACCGTGCGTTCGAGCGCTTCGATCTGGAGTACATCGGGCACTGCGGGTATGTACAGAATGTTCCGCACGCGAGCGACCGGGTCGTCGACGTTGGTGAACGGCCAGCCCGGAAGGTTTCCGCGCATACATTCCAGCATGGAGGCGTCTTCGGGGGAGAGGGGATCCTCGAGAAATCCGACCGGCGCCTCCACGCCGATGTCGAGGGGGAGGGACCTGTAGTCGACGGCGAACATCTGTTCTTCCGTGACGGTTCTCCACCGCTCGAAGTAGGGGAGGGAATCAGGCGGCGCGGGTGGCTCTGCCATTCCGGCGGAATCAGGCGGCGGCTCTGACCGGGGCGGCGTCGCCGTGGCGGTG
>Ga0180220_1000749_pt1 | contig 29709 bp, 16 predicted proteins | sample eDN5th37CBELigBY_FD_151335 | JGI IMG/M metagenome (GOLD analysis project Ga0180220, IMG submission 151335) | Enriched backyard soil microbial communities from Emeryville, California, USA - eDNA 5th pass 37_C BE-Lig BY (version 2) (version 2) | ecosystem: Environmental > Terrestrial > Soil >... | reverse complement strand
AGGGGTTGCGGTAACGCAGTTCACGCTGGCGGTAGACAGACCGTTTACGTCGCAAGGCGGAGAGCGGGAAGCGGATTTTATTCCAGTGGTGACTTGGAGACAGCTCGCTGAGACCTGCGCAAACTACTTGCGCAAAGGCCGTTTGACGGCCGTTGAAGGTCGCATCCAGGTGCGGAACTACGAAAATAACGAAGGTCGGCGCGTATACGTCACCGAAGTCATTGCCGATAACGTACGTTTCCTGGAATCGAACCGCGAAGGCGGCAGCGGCGGCGGCCAAGGACCGCGTGAAGACTCCTCTCCCGGAGGCGGAAGCCGCGGGAATAACAATTACTCCCGGAGCAATTCCAATCAAGATCCTTTTTTCGATGACGGAAAACCGATAGACATATCGGATGATGATTTGCCATTTTAACTACGGAAAGGACTGAAACAGCATGGCTTTTAAACAAAGAGAAGGCGGAGACAACGATAAAAGACCGGCTCGCCGCGGCGGCCGCAACAAACGTCGTAAAGTGTGCTACTTCACTGTGAACAAAATTACTCACATTGATTATAAAGACACGGACCTGCTTAAAAAGTTCATTAGCGAACGCGGAAAAATTTTGCCTCGCCGTGTAACCGGTACGAGCGCAAAATACCAACGCATGCTGACGATTGCGATCAAACGCTCCCGTCAAATCGCTTTGCTGCCATACACGACGGAATAATTCCGTTAGGCATAAAAGGACCAGTATTCTGGATTTACCAGGGTACTGGTCTTTTTGTCGTTTAAATTGCCTTCTGAGCATGATTTTAAATTTCCCGGGCAATGACCTGGCGCTAACATAAAGTTCTGAAAAGGCGCCACTTTTCAAAGGAACGAGTTGACGTAGGAGAAGGTCTGAAGGCGTCCGGTAGCATGCCGCGAGGCGGAAGAAGGAGATCTGGGCACCCTATGTTATAATAATGAGGATCAGCGTATGTTCTGATGGACAAGCGGCAGGAGGGGACCTTCATGGGAATCGGAAGAATATACAGAAATTATTTTAAGAACAATATGTTCATGAAGATTCTTTTGATCTTCACTTTCATCGCCATTGTGACGATTGTAATATTGTCGTACTTGATGATTTCCTCCTTGTCGCAGTCGATCGTAAACAAAGAATTGGATAATCAAAAAGCCGCCATGGAAAGTGTAAGCAGGTACATCGACAATCGGCACAATGCGATAGAGAATATCGCAAGGGATATGTACCGGAACGAAACACTGTTTTCCAACATTTCGTTTTTAATGGAAAATCCTTATGCTGAATACGTGCAGCACCGCATGGATCAATTTAATGTTCAGTCCAATGGGTATTCGACGGACGTGCTTCAGTATTTTCAAAATATCATGGACGAAAACGGCGATATCCGCAACATCATGCTGTACGGATCGGAGCATCAATATCTGTCGATTTTCAGATCGGACAAACAGTTTAAGCAGCTCTCCACCAACTTCGCCAATTCTTACATTCCCGAGGTCATGGCCATGGAAACGAAAGGCATTACGGCTCCGAACGTTTGGGTTCGTAAAGCGGCCGATCAATGGGATAAGGAATTATATGCGATCCGAGTGTCCATCAATAACAAGCAGCTGAAAAATGCCGGGCAATTTCTGGTTTATCTCGATTCGAACGGCATTTTGAATGCGCTTGAAACCTATAAAAACAGCTACAAAGGGAGCATCGTCGTCCTTTCTTCGTCGGGAGACGTCCTTTTTGATTCGGAAGGGAAATACTATGGCAAAACCTATCCTTACGTCGACGTCACGGACTCGCTTTTTGATGATCCGCAAGCGGGACTGACGAAAAGCGGGGAAAGCATGTATATTAACAAGCTGATATCCGCCGAAGGGGGATACGTGGTCATTGGCGCGGTTCCGAAAAATGAAATCGCATCAAGTTATTCGGGCGTTCGGCAAACGATCATGACGATCAGCGCGATTTGCATCTTGTTTGCGGTTCTTTTCCCGGCGTTGTTCATCATTAATTTTGCCAATCGGACCAACCGTATTATCAAATTTACCCGGAAAGTGAAAAACGGCGATTTTGCCGCCCGAATAGACGATCCTCGCGAGGACGAGCTGGGGCAAATCTCGCGAAGCTTCAACGATATGCTGGACGAGCTGAATGCTTACATCGAACGGGTGTATAAGGCGGAGATCAAACAAAAACAGACGGAGCTTGTCGCGCTTCAGGCGCGCATCAACCCCCATTTTCTGTATAACACGCTGGAGGTTATCCGTATGAGGGCGATTTCCCAGGGAGCCAAAGACGTTGGGGAAATGATCTATAGCTTGTCCGTCCTGTTCAAAAGCCTTGTGCAGCAGAAAAAAAATTACACGCTTAAAGACGAGATGGAAACCTGCCGTCTATATCTTGAGTTGTTCAGAATACGATACAAGGACAAGTTCGATTATACGATCACCTATGACCCGGCATTAGCCGGAAAATCGGTCATGAAGCTTTCGCTTCAACCCATCATAGAAAATTACATCATTCATGGCATCCGAACGGAGAGGGACGATAACCGATTGTCGATCGAGATCAGGGAAGAGGGCGATATGCTCATCGCCGAAGTAAGCGACAACGGAAAAGGAATCGAGCCGGCCCGCTTGAACGAAATTCGGGAGGAGCTGGAGAAGCCGGAGGAAAGCGGCAACATGTTCGGACTCCGAAGCGTGCATAGCCGCCTCCGTTTTCTGTACGGGCCTGCATACGGAATCGAGATTGAAAGTCGGCCGGAGGAAGGCACGGTCATTACCGTGCGATATCCGAGCCGGGAAGGAACGGATACTGAACATGTATAAAGTATTTATTGTGGATGACGAACCGTTTATCATTGAAGGATTGTACGATATTTTGGATTGGGCTTCGTTTGGTCTGGAAATCGTCGGTCACGCGGAAAACGGGCGGCAGGCGCTGGATGCGCTGGCTTCGGTCCCCGTCGACTTGCTGATTACCGACATTTCCATGCCGGTGATGAATGGCCTGAACCTGATCGCGGAAGCGCGGAAGCTCCACCAGGAGTTGAAAGTGATTATTCTCAGCGGGTTCAATGAATTCGACTATCTCAAAGAGGGAATGAAACTGGGGATCGAAAATTACCTGCTGAAGCCGATCAACGTGGAGGAACTGGAGTCCACGCTGCGCAATACGGTGGAAAAAATGAACAGCATGAAATCCAATGAGTTGTACGGCGCTTTTGATATGCAAATTTTAAAGGACAACACGCTTTACCGGTGGTTGACGGGGCAAATCGGGGAGGCGGAATTTCGGGAAAGGGCCGATTTGCTGGGGCTTGATGTGGACAAACCGTATCTGGTCGCGGCGGTCATCCGGACCAAAGGGGAAACAAACGAGGAGTTGAACCGGATCGTAGAGCGATGGAGCGAGTCCGAAGGGATCACGTCTTTCCGCGATGTGGAAGGCGACCTGGTGTGGATCGGCAGCATGCAGCATTGGACCGAAGGGAAAAAGAACTTTACAAGATTGCTGGAGCGTCTTTCGGAAGAACTTGCGCAAATAGATGTTCCTGTTCAAATCGGGGTAGGCAGCGTGGTTCAGCTTTCGGAGGAATCTTCGCTCAGCTATGAGCAGGCTAAAAAGTGCCTGGAGTATTTTATGGTGTATCCGGAACGGTCCATCCTGGATTACGGAAATCTTGAAGGAAGCGGCGAAGGCGGCGACCGCGGGTTATCCATCCATTGGGAGGAATACGGCAAGCTTATTTTGGCCAGAGACCTTGAAGGGTTGGAGCGGAGAATCAAAGAGGATTTTCTGCAAATGCAGGGGATGGAGGGCATTCGGCCGGAAGACCTGCGCAACGCCGGCCTGGAGCTCGTCATCCGGTTCAAAATGGAACTGGAGCAGATCAAACATACGGACGAGTCGGATATTTTCAAACAAGGGCTGACCAACGTCCGAAACAGCGAAACCTTCGACGATCTGGTCGCTTCGCTTCAATCGGTGGCCAAAGCGACGGTGTCCTCGCTGCTGCAGGACGTTAAAAATCCGGTGGTCAGCCAGGTGCTTGGTCATATTCACGATCATTATGCCGACGAACTTTCGCTGAAGACGCTTGGCGCGCAATACCATATCCATCCGGTCTATTTGGGGCAGCTTTTCCATAAGGAAACCGGAGAATCGTTTGCGGAATACATCAATAAATACCGGATCGAAAAAGCAAAGGAACAATTGAAAAACACAAACTTGAAGGTGCACGAAATCGCAAGAAACGTAGGCTACTGGGAAACGGGGTACTTCTATAAACAATTCAGGAAATACGTCGGGATCTCCCCGACCGATTATAAAAGTTTGGGATAACTTAGCTGCATACTCTGGATGAAAATGGACTTTGCATCAATATTCGGGTCCGCTTTCATTCAGAGTATTTTTGTTTATTTTCAGGAAAATTAAGAGCGTTATCATCTGCGGCATAGCGGGAATTAAAAGCGGTTTCAGCTAAATTGACAGAATCATGCAATATTCGAATCTTTTCTTTAATTTGTACCCTGATTTATTAAGTTTATCTTCTTTTTGAAACTGCTTTCATCCGGTAAGGTTAACTTAGTTAGTACAGACAAGCCAGAGCGCTTACAAAGAGAAACGAATCTGGCGCCTGCCCGCGAGCCGGGCCGGGAAGAGAAGGCTTGAAGCATTCAAAAGGGAGGATTATACATGAGCAAGAGTAAAAAAAGCTTCTCGTTCGCACTGGCCATGTTGACGGCCTTGACGCTTGTCCTCAGTGCCTGCGGGGGAGGAAGCAACAGCGCCGAAAGCGATTCCAGTTCCGGAGGAAAAGATTCCGACAAACCGGTCAACCTGATCTGGTACACCATCGGAACGCCGCAAAAAGACGTGGACAAAGTAATGGCGGAAGTCAGCAAATATACCAAAGAAAAAATCAACGCAACCGTCACGATGAAAATGGTCGACTGGGGCGATTACGCGCAAAAGATGCAGGTTAACGTAGCATCCGGCGAACCGATGGACATCATGTTCACGGCGGCAGGCGGATTCGATTACGTGCAAAACGCAAGAAAAGGCGCGTTCATGGAACTCGACGACCTGCTTGAAAAATACGGAAAAGGCATCAAGGAAACGATCGATCCCGCCTTTTTGGAAGGCTCCAAGGTCGACGGCCACAACTACGGCATTCCTGCCAACAAAGAGCTTCCTCAACAAGAGGTATGGCGCTTTAACAAAAACCTGTTGGACAAATACAAGATCGACACGACGAACGTAAGATCGCTGGAAAGCATCGAGCCGCTTCTGAAAACGATCAAGGAAAAAGAACCTGGCGTGACGCCGTTTGCCATGGACAAAAACTTTGTGCCATACGTTCCTTACGATTACGTCATTCAAAATCTGCCGATGGCAGTCAAGCTGGATACGACCGATTATAAAATCGTAGACATTTTGGAAACGCCTGAAATGAAGCAAGCGCTGACCACGATGCACAAGTACTACCAAGCCGGTTATATCGCGCCTGAAGCCGCAACGACGGGTTCGACGAACGACTTGATGACATCCGGCAACTGGTTCATGGACCGCGCTCAAACTCAGCCGCTGGCCGACAATAGCTGGTCCGCAAGCTACGGATATCCTGTCGTTTCGACGCCGGCAAGCGATCCGATCATTACGAACACTTCCGTACAAGGTTCGATCATGGCGATTTCGTCCAACTCCGAACATCCTGAAAAAGCGATGGAATTCCTGAACCTGTTGAATACGGATCCTGTGCTTCGCAACATGGTCGACTCCGGTATCGAAGGCGTTCACTACAAGAAGGTTGACGACAAGCATATGGAAAACCTTCCGGAATCCAAAAACTACGACATGCCGTCTTACTCTTTGGGCAACAACATGCTGCTGAACCTTAATCCGAATGATCCGGACGACAAATGGGATCAATTCAAGAAGTTCAATGCATCGGGTAAAAATTCTCCAATCCTGAGCTTTAACTTCGACAGCACGAAAGTTGCAACCGAAATGGCTGCCGTTCAAAACGTGAAAGAACAATTCTGGGCATCCTTGATGACCGGTACCGTAGACCCTGAAACCTACCTGCCGAAAGCGATTGCCGCCTTCAAGCAAGCCGGTCTTGACAAAGTCATGGCCGAAGCCCAAAAACAGCTCGACGAGTGGAGAGCTGCTAATAACAAGTAACAATTGAACGACATTTTTGGGATCGGGCGGGTGATGATATCGCCCGATCCTTTTTCATTTTTAACATTCAGGAGGGAACACGATGGCTGCATTTTTTAAAAACCTCTTAAAGAACAAGGTCATGCTGTTTATGGTGCTGCCCGGTGCGATATGGTTTTTCTTCTTTTCCTATCTGCCGCTTGTGGGCACGATCGTCGCTTTTAAGCAATACCGTTTTAGCCGCGACGGCTTCTGGGCCAGCATCTTTAACAGCAAATGGGTAGGCTGGGACAACTTCAAGTTCCTGTTCAGCACCAGCGATGCTTACACCATTACGCGCAATACGTTATTGTACAACATCGCATTTATCTTTATAGGACTCGTGCTTTCCGTAGCGATGGCCGTTTTGCTGTCCGAGCTCGTCGGCAAAACGATAGCCAAAATTTATCAAACCGGCATGTTCCTCCCGTATTTTCTGTCCTGGGTCATCGTCGGCTATTTTGCGTTCAGCTTCCTGAGCATGGACCGCGGGATGCTGAACCAGATTCTAGGCTGGTTTGGCGCAGAGCCCGTTCAATGGTATTCCGATCCTAAATACTGGCCTATTATATTGATCTTCGTCAGTTTGTGGAAGTCGGTCGGTTACAACAGCGTCGTGTATCTGGCTTCGATTATGGGCATCGATAAATCCCTTTACGAAGCGGCCATGATCGACGGCGCTAGCAAATGGCAGCAAATTCGCAATATTACGATTCCGATGCTTTCGCCGATCATCATCATTATGACGCTGCTTGCGGTAGGCCGCATTTTCTATGCCGACTTCGGCCTGTTCTATCAAGTTCCGAGAGACTCCGGTACGCTTTACTCCGTGACGAACGTTATCGACACTTACGTTTACCGCGGACTGAAAACGACAGGGGAAATCGGCATGAGTACGGCTGCAGGGCTTTACCAATCGGTCGTCGGTTTTGTTCTTGTCATCGTATCCAACTTTGTCGTGCGCAAAATCGATAAAGACAGCGCCCTGTTCTAAAACATTTGAAAGGAGTGTCAGATTGTGGCGAAGCTCATCAGAAAAAAACGAGATTTTCATCATGTGTCCCCGGGTTGGAACGTCGTTCTCAACATCATCGCGGGATTGTTTGCCTTCATATGCGTCTTTCCCTTTTTGTTCGTCGTCATCATCTCCTTAACGGATGAGAAGACGCTGGCGACGGACGGCTACCGGCTGTTTCCGGCCAAATGGAGCCTGGAAGCCTACCGGTTCGTATTTCAAAGCGGGGATACGCTGCTCCGTTCCTACGGGGTAACGATCCTTGTGACCGTGGTAGGTACGATCGTCAGCTTGATCCTGATTTCGCTATACGCTTATGCGATTTCGCGGAAAAGCTTCCGCTATCGCAGATTTTTCTCCATCTTTGCCATTTTGACCATGCTGTTCAACGGCGGTATGATTCCGACTTACATGGTTGTATCGCAGCTGCTCGGCCTGAAAGATAATCTATGGGCGCTCATTTTGCCTCTTGCTATGAATGCCTTCTATATCATGATTCTTCGGACGTTTTACAGCACCAGCGTTCCTGAGGCGATTATCGAGTCGGGACGGATCGACGGTGCGGGCGATTTCTACATCTTCTTGCGAATCGTTCTGCCTTTGTCCTTGCCTGGCCTCGCAACGATCGGTTTATTCAGCACGCTCGGCTACTGGAACGACTGGTTTAATGCCCTGCTGTACATCGACAATCCGAATTTGGTGCCGCTGCAATCCATGCTGATGCGGATCGAATCCAGCATTCAATTCATTCAGCAAAACTCGGCGAACACCTCGCTCAGCATGGCGGCGCTGCAGTCCATTCCGCAGGATACGTCCCGGATGGCGATGGTCGTTCTGGCTACATTGCCGATTATATTTGCATATCCGTTCTTCCAGCGTTACTTCGTTCAAGGCTTGACCGTAGGTGCCGTAAAAGAATAACAACATCACTATAAACGGATAGGGAGAGTGGAGATGTTGCTTTATAAGGACAAAACGAAATCGGCTGAGGAAAGGGCCGGGCATTTATTAGGCCTGATGACTTTGGAAGAAAAGGTGGGCCAGCTGGTGCAACCGTTCGGCTGGCAAACCTATGAATATAAAGACGGCGCCGTGACATTGACGGAAACGTTCAAAGAGCAGGTGAAAAACGGCGGCGTAGGTTCCCTCTACGGGGTGTTGCGCGCCGATCCGTGGACCGGCGTCACGTTGGAAAACGGCCTTTCGGCCAAAGAAGGGGCGGAGGCCGTCAATCAAATCCAGCGTTATGCCGTGGAACATTCGCGTCTCGGCATTCCGATCCTGATCGGGGAAGAATGCTCGCATGGGCATATGGCCATTGACGGCACGGTATTCCCGGTGCCGCTGCTGCTGGGCAGCACATGGAACGTGGAACTGTACCGCGACATGTGCCGCGCGGTCGCGAAAGAAACCCGCGTCCAAGGGGGAGCGGTGACGTATTCTCCGGTGCTCGACGTCGTGCGTGATCCGCGTTGGGGTCGAACGGAGGAATGTTTCTCCGAGGACCCGTATCTGATCGGCGAATTTGCCGCCGCTGCGGTTCAGGGGCTTCAAGGGGAACGTCTGGACAGCGAAGGCAGCGTAGCGGCAACGTTGAAGCATTTTGTCGGATACGGCAGCTCCGAGGGCGGGCGCAACGCCGGTCCGGTGCACATGGGCTGGCGCGAGCTGCTGGAAGTGGACCTGTATCCGTTCAAAAAGGCCGTCGAAGCTGGAGCGGCATCGATCATGCCGGCGTACAACGAGATCGACGGCGTGCCTTGTACGGTCAATACCGAGCTGCTCCAAGAGGTGCTGCGGAAGCAGTGGGGATTCGACGGCATGGTGATCACCGATTGCGGGGCCATCGACATGCTGGCTGCGGGACATGACGTGGCGGAGGACGGGCTGGACGCATCCGTGCAGGCGATCGAAGCGGGCATCGACATGGAAATGTCCGGGGAAATGTTTGGGCGTTATTTGCTCGAAGCCGTGGGCCAAGGGCGGCTGAACGTCGAAGTATTGGACCGTGCGGTGCTGCGGGTGCTGACCCTGAAGTTCAAGCTGGGCTTGTTCGATAATCCTTACGTCGATGCGGATCGGGCCGCGCACGTCATCGGCAGCGAAGAGCATGTGAATTTGGCGCGCAAGCTTGCCGAGGAAGGCATCGTGCTGCTGAAAAACGAAAACGGAGCGCTGCCGCTCGATGACCGCTGCGGCAAAATCGCGGTCATCGGACCGAATGCCGACGCCGGATATAACCAGTTGGGCGATTATACGTCGCCGCAGCCGCCTGAAAAAGTAGCGACGGTTTTGAAGGGAATCCGGGCTAGGCTAGCGAAAGAGTCTGAGCGCGTGCTGTACGCTCCGGGATGCCGGATCAAAGGCGATGACCGGGAGGGCTTCGAGAACGCGCTCGCTTGCGCGAAGCAAGCGGATACCGTCGTGATGGTGGTTGGCGGTTCCAGTGCCCGCGATTTTGGAGAGGGCACCATCGACCTGAGAACCGGGGCCTCCAAGGTTTCGGACAATTCCTGGAACGACATGGACTGCGGCGAAGGGATCGACCGCATGACGCTCGGTCTTGCCGGCGTCCAGCTTGAGCTGATGCAGGAGATCCATAAGCTTGGCAAACGTTTCATCGTCGTTTACATTAACGGGCGTCCGATCGCCGAGCCGTGGATCGATGAACATGCCGACGCCATTTTGGAAGCATGGTACCCCGGACAGGAGGGGGGACATGCGGTGGCAGGGATTTTATTCGGCGACGTCAATCCGTCCGGCCGACTGACCGTGTCCGTTCCGAAGCATGTCGGACAGCTTCCGGTTTATTACAACGGCAAACGGTCGCGCGGCAAGCGTTATCTGGAGGAAGACTCGAAAGCACGGTATCCGTTCGGATACGGGCTCAGCTACACGACCTTCGGTTATGACCGCCTGAAAATAACCAGGGATTCCATCGGTGCGAACGAATCGGCGATCGTATCGGTAGATGTGACCAACACCGGCCCCATGGCTGGAGCCGAAGTCGTACAGCTTTACATCTCGGACGTGGTCAGCAAAGCCAGCCGGCCGCTGATGGAACTGAAAGGGTTTGCCAAGGTTGAGCTTGCGCCGGGAGAAACCCAAACGGTTTCCTTTGAAATAGGAAAAGAGCAATTGCAGTACATTGGACGGAATATGGAACCGGTTGTTGAACCAGGTCTGTTCCAAGTCCACATCGGAAGGAACGTGAACGATACGCTGAGTACGTCTTTGACTGTACGGGAGGATGGATGATGGAACGGATCAGACGTTTTGTCCGCGAACTGTCGGAAAACCAGTGGCTCGAGCAAATGGAGTACCGCCATTGGGAAATTACTCGTTCTTATTATAAGCTGCCGGGCGAATACGAGAATTCGGCCCCTTATCCGGAAGGGAAGGGCTTGGACTCGTTTCCGAGCAAGCAGGGGACGACTTATTTTTTTCATACGAAGCTGCAAATACCGGCCGAATGGACGCAAGAGCCATTTGGCCTTGTGTTCAGGTCGGGCGGAGAAGGGTTGCTGCGAGTCAACGGAGCTTCCTATCAAGGGTTGGACCGGAACCATACGTACGTTACGCTCGATCCGCGCGTCGTCGGTCCGTCTCCGGAGCTGGAGATCGAACTTTTTGATCCGGTGCCGGAACCCGTGGATCCGCTGAACCAACAGGCCGTGATCCAGCCCCCGATCACTTCGATCACAAGCCAACTCGTCAAACCGAATCATGCGGTACAAAGCTTGATGTATACCGTTACGATCGTTCGGGATTCCACCGCGCTGCTGCCCCAGGAGGATTTCCGGCGGGTGAGGCTGATGGAAGCGTTGTACCGGGCCATGGACCGATACGTGAACCTGGACGCGGCTGCGATCCGCGAAGGCAGCGGGATTGCCGACATCGAAACCGAGTTAAAACGGGAAGTTCGGGACATCGGCGGAAACGCCGAAGGGTTGGAGCATATGGTCGGCCAGTCGCATATCGATATCGCCTGGCTGTGGCCCGTGCGGGAAACGGTACGAAAGGCCAGCCGGACGTTTTCGACCGTGGACAGGCTGATGGAAGAATATCCGGAGTATCGGTATGCGCAAAGCCAGCCGCTCCTGTTCGCCTTTTTGAAAGATAACGATCCTGAGCTGTTCGAACGGGTGAAGGCGCGCGTAGCGGAAGGGCGCTGGGAGCTCGTCGGGGGCATGTGGGTCGAGCCCGATCTGAATCTGCCGAGCGGAGAATCCCTTATTCGTCAAATGTTATACGGACAGCGCTTTTATCGGGAGGAATTCGGCAAAACGTCGAACATCGAATGGCTGCCCGATACGTTTGGATATTGCGCTTCTTTGCCGCAAATTTTAAAGCACGGAAAAGTGGATTATTTCATGACGACCAAGCTGGGCTGGAACGACACCAACCTGTTTCCGTACGATTTGTTCCATTGGGTTGGCATCGACGGGACGCCGATTTTGTCCTATCTCAACCATGGCGTCAACGAACACACGCTGCCGAAGGATATCCACGACCATTGGCAGTCTTACCGGGAAAAATCCAGGCATAACGAGCAGATGCTGCTCTACGGACACGGAGACGGCGGAGGCGGCGTGACCCGCGAAATGCTGGAGTATATCGACCGGTCCGAACTGATGGTCGGACAACCCGCAAGCCGCTATAGCACGGCTGCAAAGTTTTTTGAAGGCATTGCCGACGCGAATCCGGTGCTGCCGACGTGGCGGGGGGACTTGTACCTTGAGCTTCATCGGGGAACGTATACGACCCATGCCCGCAACAAACGAAACAACCGGAAAGCGGAAGCGTTATACCGGGAAGCGGAAATATGGAATTCGTTGGCGCAGCCGGACATGGCTGCAGCGAAGCGGGAAGCCGCGCTGCAGCAGCTTCATGAAGGCTGGAAGCTGATTCTGTTGAACCAGTTCCACGATATTATTCCGGGCTCTGCCATTACGGAAACGTACGAAACCTCCGATAAAGAATACGGAGAAATTTTCGATAAAGGGAAGTCGGGGCTGCAGGAAGGCGTTCAGGCAATCGCTGCGACGATCGACACGACCGGGCAGGATGGAATCCCGTATGCCGTGTTCAACAGCCTGGGCTGGAGCCGAAGCGCCACGATCCGCATTGAAACGCAGCAGGGCGCGTTGGAGGCTTATGATGAACAGGGTACAAGGCTCGAAGCCGACCGGGTCGAGGACGGCATATCCGTCCATGTTCCGGAAATTCCCGCCTTCGGCTATAAGACCATATGGTTGAAGGATGCAACGGACGCGTCGTCCTCTCAAAAAACGGAAGAGGCCGTCACGTTCGGAGATACATGGGAGACCTCTTATTACATTGCCAGCTTTAATGAACGCGGGGAAATCAGCGGTCTCTTCGATAAAAAGGCCGGACGGGAGATCGTCAAGTCGGGTGAGAGAGCGAACCGGTTCCACTTTTTCCATGACCGTCCGACGTTATGGGACGCATGGGATATCGATACGCGTTACGAGCAGCAGCCGGCCGGGGAAGCGGAACTGCTTGAGAAACGTCTGGTTTTGTCCGGACGTACCAAGGACGTTCTTCGCTTCCGTTGGCGGATCGGCCAATCCGAAATCACGCAGGACGTCATTTTTTATCATCATGATCCGCGGATCGACTTTCAAACGCATGTCAGCTGGCATGAATCGCACAAGCTGCTGAAAGTAGGTTTTCCGATCGACGTGGTGACGGAAAAGGCGACCTATGAAATTCCGTTCGGATCGCTGGAGCGGGCGACGCACCGCAACACGAGCTGGGAGCAGGCGCAATACGAGGTGTGCGGTCACCGCTTCGTGGACGTATCCGAGCATGGTTATGGCGTCAGCCTGTTGAACGACTGCAAATACGGGTATGACGTTCAGGGCAGCACGATCCGCTTGTCCCTGCTCCGTGCGCCGAAATGGCCGGATGTAACCGCCGATCTCGGCGAACACGACTTTACGTATTCGCTGCTTCCGCACAGCGGCGATTGGAGAAACGCCCATACGGTCCGCCATGCGGCGGAGCTGAACCAGGAGATGCCCGTGCTGCCGCTGCAAGCAGGCAAGCAGGGAACGCGCGCTGCTGCGCAGTCGCTCATATCCCTTGATAGCCGCCATGTCGTGCTGGATACGGTAAAACCGGCGGAAGACGGTAGCGGCGTGATCCTGCGGTTCTATGAATCTTCCGGCGGCCGGGAACAGGTTGAACTGCAATGGCCTTATGATTTTGAAGAAGCCTACCTGTCGAATGCGCTGGAAGAGCCCGTACAGAAGATGGAATCGGAGAAAGGGGACCTGACGCTGTCCTTTGCTCCATTTGAGATTAAAACCGTACTCCTCCGATAACCGAATTTATGTATAATGGTTTTTATGCCGGATTCCCGCAAGGATTTTGCGCGGGTTGCGCGTCTTCATCCGCGGGAATGCCGGTCTTATGATTTTTTCGTTAACGATCTGACAGTGCTTTATATTTCATTTTTGCTTACAAAGGAGCGTTCTTCAATTGGAACAATTCAGACTTCCGAAAATACCGATGCCGAAGCTTGAACTGCCGCAAGCCATTCAAGACGTAATCAAAGAAGCCGAGGAAAAGCTGGCCCATCGGCCCAAGCTGCTTCAGCTGTTCAAAAACTGTTTTCCGAATACGCTGGAAACGACGACGAAACTGATGGACGATGGAACGACCTTCGTGATCACGGGCGACATTCCGGCCTCCTGGCTTCGGGATTCTGTCGAGCAAGTGATTCATTACGTCCCGTTTGCCAAAAATGACGCCGATCTGCAGCGCATCATCGGAGGATTGATCAAACGCCATATCCACTACGTTCAAATCGACCCTTATGCAAATGCGTTCAACGAATCGGCGAACGACTGGCATTGGAATACCACCGACAAGACCGAGATGTCGCCGTGGGTATGGGAACGCAAATTTGAAATCGATTCCCTTTGCTTTGTGATCCGCCTGGCCTATATGTATTGGAAAGAGACGGAGCTTACCGATATTTTCGATGCCAACTTCAAAGCGGCGTTGCGTAAGATCGTCGACGTATTCAAAACCGAGCAGCGCCATTTCGAGCTGTCGCCTTACCGGTTTACCCGCAACAACGGCATTTTGACCGATTCGTTGCGTAACAACGGACTTGGGTTGCCGGTGAATTACACGGGCATGATCTGGTCCGGATTCCGCTCCAGCGACGACGCCTGCGACTTCCATTACAACATTCCGGGCAATATGTTTGCGGTGGTTGCCCTGCGCCAAATGCAGGAGTTTGCCGAGTGGGTATTCCGCGACATGGATCTCCTTGAGGAGCTCAAAGAGCTCGAAATCGAAGTCAATCATGGCATTCAGCTGTACGGCATTTACCGCCATCCGGAATTCGGGCCGATTTACGCCTATGAAACCGACGGCTTCGGCAATTACTGCCTGATGGATGACGCGGGTACGCCGGGACTGATGTCCATTCCTTATCTGGGCTACACGACGGCCGACGATCCGATTTACCAAAATACGAGACGCTTTGCGCTCAGCAAGGAAAACCCGTTCTATTTCGAAGGCAAGGCGGCCAAAGGCATCGGCAGTCCGCACACGCCGGAGGATTATATCTGGCACATGGCATTGTCCATGCAGGGATTGACGGCGCAAACAGCCGAAGAAAAACTGGAAATGATCGCGATGCTGGAGGCAACCGACGCAGATACGGGCTTTATGCATGAAGGTTTCCATGCCGACGATCCGACCGTTTTCACGCGGAAATGGTTCGCCTGGTCCAACAGCCTGTTCTCGCAGTTGGTCTATAAAGCGATGAAGGAAGGATTGCTATGAGCCAAAACCGAGTCATCATTTTATGCGATTCCGAATTTCCGGCGGCGGGTTTGATCCCGCAGGCCGGGGTATTCGGGAAAGCGGACGGCGTGAAAGCCGTCAGCGCGGGCGAGCTTGCCGATGCCCTGCGCGGGCTTGAAAACGGCTGTTTCGTCAATTTGCACGCCCCTTATTTTCCGAAAAACGCGTGGACGGAAATATCGGCTTTCCTGCATCGAGGGGGAAGTTTGATCAGTGCGGGAGGGGCACCTTTTAAACGTCCGGTTTCCTTGGAAAACGGATCCTGGGTTCCCGAAACGGAACAGACGGCGTACCATCAGGAGCTGTACATTCATGAAGCCCTGCGGGTGGATACGGCGAAGGTCGCCTCGCTTGCGGCTTCCGACATCATTCCGCTGCTAGCGGGACAAGAAGGGCTTTTCGAACAGGACGATGTGTGGAACCTCGTGCCGCATACGACCAAAAGCAGCGACCTGCCTCACCAGATGGGATCGGCGGGCCCGATGAGCACGCAGATTTATCCGCTGCTTAAAGGGGTCAGCGCCGAAGGGCGCGAGATCGCCGCTCCTGTCGTGCTGTGGGAAAACTCCCGCGTCACCTTTGCCGGTTCGCGCTGGATGTTTGTTTTCCTGCCGCTGAAGGCGGCGTTCTGGGACAATGGCGGCGCAGAGCGGTTATTGGCATGGGCGCAGTTTAGCGCCAAAGGGGTCACCGAGCTGTCGCTGAAGCCGAATTATGCTTCCTATGAAACGGGCGAACATGCCGTGCTGACGCTTCAGACGCAAATTTTGCAGCGCGGCGCCCTGCGGGCCCATGCCCCTGAAACATGGAGCTTTGCGCTGGAAGTCCGTCATGAGGGAGACGGCGGCGAGGTTTGGAACCACCAATTCGAAGCCCAAGTGAGCAAGGAGCAAAATTTTGTCCGCATTCCGGTTCCGATGGACGTTCAAAGCGGTCTGTACCGAATCGTCTGCCGCGCGGAAGGACCCGACGGCGAGGTGCGGGTATTGCGCCAAGGCTTCTGGGGACGCGACGACCGCTTGCTGGCCGAAGGAGAGCCGATCAGCCGCAGCCGCGACTATTTCGTCAAGGACGGACGGCCTTTGCCTGTCGTGGGTATGACGTACATGACCTCCGACGTGGCCCGGAAGTTTCTGTTCCTGCCTAACGTAGATGTTTGGGAGCGGGACATGGCCCAAATGGCCAAAGCCGGCATCAACTGGATCCGTACCGGCGTATGGACGGCGTACCGGAATATTATGCAGGTTGACGGCCATGTGTCGGAGGAAGTTCTGCGCGCGATCGACGCATTTTTCCTGACGGCCAAACGCCACGGGTTGCAGGTCACCTTTACATTTTTCTCCTTCACGCCGGAAACGTGGGAAGGAGTCAATCCTTATCTGGATCCGCAAAGCGTGGAGGCTCAGAAGAGATTCATCCGCAGCATCGTCAGCCGCCATACGGCAACGACGCATGTGGATTGGGACTTGATCAACGAACCTTCGATGTTCGACCCGCCGCGCATTTTCTCGGAAGGTCCGCGTTCCGCAAGGGATCCGTTCGAGCACCGGGCGTTCGTGAAGTGGCTGAAACAGCGTCACGGCGATATCCGCAGCCTTCAGGAAGCTTGGAACATGTCGCCGGACCAGCTGCCCGATTTCGAGTCGGTATCAATTCCCGAAGCGGAGGACATCAACTTCGACGTCCAGGACATGCACAAGGCGAAAAAAGGGACAAGATGGCTGGATTATTGCCTCTTCTCGATGGATATGCACAACGTATGGGCAGAGCAGCTCGTAGGCACCATCAAAGAACTTTGCCCGAACCATCTTGTGACGGTCGGCCAGGACGAAGCGCTCGGCGCTCAGCGTCCTTCTCCGTTTTTTTATGAAAAGGCCGTTGACTATACGACCGTGCATTCCTGGTGGCTGAACGATTATTTGGTTTGGGACGGCATTTTCGCCAAAACGCCCGACAAGCCGAACCTGATTCAGGAGACCGGCATCATGTACGTGGAAACGCCGGACGGACGAGCCAAAAGATCCGAAGCCGAGCTGCGCAACATTTTGGAGCGCAAATACGCGTACGCCTTCTCGACGGGAGGAGCGGGAGCGATTCACTGGATCTGGAACACGAACTTCTATATGGACAACGCAAACGAGTCGCATATCGGCGCCCTGCGGGCAGACGGCACGGAAAAGCCGGAGGCCGACGTCTCTTATGACTTTGGCCGTTTCATTGCGGAAACGCGTGACTTGTTCACGGATCGCGAGCTTGAGGATATCGCCGTCGTCTTCCCGTATTCGAATGATTTTTCCAACCGGGCTTTTGCGTTCCAATCGACGACTCGCCTGACGCGACTGATGTCCTATGATCTTAAAATTCCGTTCAGAGGAGCATCCGAATATCATTTGGACGCGCTGCGGCGGCAAACGCCGAAGCTGATCATGGTGCCGAGCCCGCATAATATGGATAGCGGCGCTCTGGAAGAATTGATCGCACTGGTTAAGGAATCGGGCGCGACGCTACTCATAACGGGACCGCTCGGTCTTGATGCTTACTGGAAGCCTAGTGATCGCATGGATGAGATGCTGGGCGAACGCAAGCTGACCAATGTCCGCAGAGAGGAAATGCTGGGTCTTAATGGCCGTCCGATGGCCGTTTCTTTCGGTCACCGGCGGATTGCGGAGGTCGTCAAGGAAAGCCCTGCTGCGACAGATACAACAAGTTCTATGGACCATGTCGTGGACATGCCGCTTGGCAAGGGACGCCTCATCTGGAGCAACCTTCCGCTGGAGCTGAACGGCCGCGACGAGCCGATTATTGAACTCTACCGCTATGCAGCGGAAGCGGCAGGCGTAGGGCAGGACATGCATTGGATTGCCGGCGGCGAGCTTCCGGGGGTATACGGACGGAAATTAAGCTTTAAGGAAGGAAACCTGTACGTGTTCGTTTCCGAGTTCGGCTGGGATGCTTCCGTCAAGGTTCAGGATCCGCATACCGGCGCGATTTACGGCTTTACGCTGGAGAGCGACCGGAGCGTATTGTTTGCCACGGACCGGGAAGGCCGCATGACGGCGGTGTACCGTCCTGACGAAGTCGAAATCCATGTAGAGGGCGTCTGAGCATAGAAGTACTTTTGGATAACAAAACCTCGCTTCAAAGTCGACAGATGAAGATTTGACAGAGGGTGTTGCGGGGGCCGATGAAGACTTCCGGGCATGAAGCAACTGTCCTCCTATGGCGGACAGTTGTTCTTCATCCCGTTTTAACGGGCTTAAGGCTGGAACATCGCTTATCCTTATAAACGCCGCCCCGGGGGATGAAGGTATCCGGAGGAATATTTTGCGGAAAAATCGCAGGTTTCTCTATACGATGAGGACATATTTAAGTATAATATGTGACGTGGCAAGACGAAGGAATTTTTTTGACTTGAATGAAAAAAAGGGAATTACTCCCTGATTTGTGATATAGAGCATAACCTGTCATTGTTCGTGTGGAATGGACAGTCGAAAGGCTTCCGTACTGTCTGAAAGAAGCCGAAAATGCAAGCGATCAGTATAAAACGAAATGTATATTGGGCAAGCACATGAGCTCACTACGGGGATTCCTCAGCCGGTCGGCCGCATGACGCGGCAGGCCCGGACTTACAGAAAAGGGGATTGACTTTCATGACTTCACAACCTAAACGAACCGCGCATATCATTTCGCATACCCACTGGGACCGTGAATGGTATTTGCCTTATGAAAAACACCACATGCGCCTGATCCGCCTGATGGACGTGCTGATGGATACGCTGGAAAAGGATACGGAATACAAGAGCTTTTACCTGGACGGCCAAACGATCATTTTGGAAGACTACCTGCAGGTTCGTCCCGAGCAAAAGGAACGCCTGGAAAAATATATTCGCGAAGGGCGCATTTTCATCGGACCATGGTACATTTTGCAGGATGCGTTCCTGACGAGCGGCGAAGCAAATATCCGCAACATGCAGGTCGGCCATAAGGACGCCGAGCGTTACGGTCAAATTTCCAAAATCGGCTATTTCCCGGACACCTTCGGCCTGGTAGGGCAGACGCCGCAGCTGATGCGCCAGTCCGGCATCGACAATGCGGTATTCGGCCGCGGCGTGAAGCCGACCGGCTTCAACAACACGGTTGCCGATTCCGATTACGAGTCTTCGTTCTCCGAGCTGATCTGGGAAGGACCGGACGGTTCCCGCGTGCTGGGCATCCTTTTCGCCAACTGGTACAGCAACGGCAACGAAGTTCCGGCCGATCCGCAAGAAGCCAAGGAATTCTGGGACAGAAAGCTGGCAGACGCCGAGAAATATGCTTCGACGCCTGAGCTGCTGTACATGAACGGCTGTGACCATCAGCCAATCCAGACGGATTTGGCGGAAGCGCTGGAAACGGCCCGGAAGCTGTACCCGGATACGGAATTCGTGCATTCCAATTTCCCTAAATACCTTGAAGCCGTGAAAAAGGCGAAGGAAGGCGAGCTTTCCGTCGTTCGCGGCGAGCTTCGCAGCCAGCGCACCGACGGCTGGGGAACGCTCGTGAATACGGCTTCCTCGCGGGTGTATCTGAAGCAGATGAACCAGCTCGGACAGACGCTTTTGGAGAAAGTGGCGGAGCCGCTGGCTACGTATGCCCGCCTTGCAGGGCAAGAATATCCGCATGATCTGCTGACTTATGCGTGGAAAACGTTGATGCAGAACCATCCGCATGACAGCATTTGCGGCTGCAGCGTGGACGAGGTCCATCGCGAAATGGTGACCCGTTTTGCGAAAAGCCGCGACGTTGCCGAATCGATCATCGACGAGAGCAAGCAGGCGGTAGCCGATGCGGTGAATACGTCCATATTCGGCAGCTATGGGGAAGATGCGGTTCCGTTTGTCGTGTTCAATACGACCGGCTGGAAACGCAGCGGCACCGTGTCCGTCGATGTGGACGTCAAACGCGTATACTTCCGCGAAGGCCACTCGTTCGAAGACATGAGAAGCCAAATGAAGGACTTCGACCTTGGCCTGCGCGCTGTCGTGGATGCCGACGGCAAACCGGCAGCCTTCAGCCTCGAGGATCTTGGCCTTCGTTTCGGTTATGACCTTCCGGACGATAAGTTCCGTCAACCGTATATGGCCCGAGCCGTGCGCATTACAATTGAGGCCGACCAAATTCCTGCGCTTGGCCTGAAAGCTTATGCGCTTATCGCCGGAGAAGCCGCAAAAGGACTCCAGGCGCAACAGGATTCGCTGGTGAAGGACGGGAATGTCCTCGAAAACGGCATCCTGCGCGTGGAAGCAGCTTCGAACGGCAGCCTGACGATTACGGACAAGCGTACCGGCCGCGTGTTTAACGATCTGATGATCTTCGAGGACACCGGCGATATCGGCAATGAGTACATGTACAAGCAGCCGGAAGGGGAAGAAGCGCTGACGACAAAAGATCTGACGGCTTCGATCCGCGTCGTGGAGGACACGCCTTACCGTGCCGTGCTCGAAATCGTGCATGACTGGGAAGTTCCGGCATCTGCAGAGCAACTTCTCGATCAGGAACAGGTAGAACTGATCTATTACCCTGTGCGCAAAGCGCAGCGCGTCAAAGAAACCGTTCCGATGAAAATCCGTACGCTCGTCAGCCTGGAGCGGGAAGGTCAGGGCGTTCAGATCGAAGCCAGCTTCAACAACCAGGCAAAAGACCATCGCGTGCGCATGCTGATGCCTACCGACATCGAAGCTTCCAAGTATCAAGTCGACTCGATGTTCGAAGTGGCCGTTCGCGATGTCGAACCTGCGAAGGAATGGCAGAACCCAAGCAATACGCAGCACCAACAGGCATTTGTCGACGTCAGCGGCGCCGGCGCCGGCTTGACGGTCGCAAACCGCGGGCTGAACGAATATGAGGTTCTGCGCGACGGACGCAACACGATCGCCGTAACGCTGCTTCGTTCCGTCGGCGAGCTTGGCGACTGGGGACATTTCCCTACGCCTGAAGCGCAATGCCTCGGCGAGCATACCGTCCATCTCGAAGTCATCCCTCACAACGGCGACGGCATCGAAGCGGGCGCGTACCGGGAAGCGTATCAGTTCCAAATTCCTTGGACGGCCGCGCAGACCGGACTGCATGAAGGAAGCATCGCCGCCGTCCATGCGCCGTACGCCTGGGAAGCGGACAACGGCTTGGCATTTTCGGCCTGGAAGGTCAGCGAGCAGACCGGGGACGACATCCTGCGCTGGTACAACATGAAGCGCGAGACGGCCGACTTGAAGCTCGAGTTGACGCAGGGCACGGCTTCCATGTACAAGACGACGATTTTGGAAGAGGACAGCAGCGACAAGCTGGCAACGGCTGCCGCCCATGCAGAGCTTGCTGCAGGTCCTTGCGAGATCGTATCCGTTGGAATCAAGCGTTAATAGATCGGAAATAGAAGAGGACCGGAGAGATGCTCCGGTCCTCTTTTTCATGCATTTATGCCGTTTTCTGGAGAAAACATGTTGTGAAAACGGACTATTTTCCCAAATAAAAACATTTTATTAAAACCTGTCTTTCGATTCATCCTATCTTTTCATCCTCTAAAACTCGCGTTTTCATCTTATTTAACCCTTCGACTTTAACGTTAAAAAAATGACAAAAAACGACCGTTATTTTTCTTTTAAAACCTTATATTTAGGGTGTTTATTACATTCAAAAAAATTAAATTGCATCGCCTAAAAAAGTTGTTGACTAGGCATATATTTGCACGTATTATTTACATTAAATTTACGAGGAAAAATTACCCATAGTAATTTAATCCTTCCATTCTTGCCCGATTCAATTGACCGATGGTCATTTAATGCATTAATGCTTTATTGCAAGTGTGCAATGAATGGCGGCAAGAAATCGATTCATCATCCGAAAGAAGGAGTGATCGCACGGTTCGTTTGCAGTACCCGTTTTTTGGAGTAGTTTCACTAAATCTAAGGGGGATTTTATTTTGAAGAGGAAGCTTTCGATATTTCTATTGACGCTTGCGATGTTTGGCGGATTGTTGGCCGGATGTGGGGGCGGCGATGAGAAAGCGGCAGATCCTGCGCCGACAGAGCAAGGAACGCAAAATAAAACCGATGACTCGCAAAAGACCGACGATACGGCAAAAACCGACGATACCGCAAAAACGGATGACGCCAAACAGGATGATGCGGCAACCGATCAAAACGATGGCCTGTTCCCGGCAACGGATCCGGCATCCAGCCCCGCGACAGCCATGAACCGGAAAGATACGCTGATCGTGGGCATGACCGCGCCGAAGGGGATTTTTAGTCCTTTCTATGGGGAAACCGCTTATGACCAATATGTCGTTAAAGCCATGTTCGACAGTTTTACGGAGGTGCAAAAAGACGGAACATACGGAAATTCGCTGGCAGAGAAGGTTGACGTATCGCCGGACGGCTTGAAATACACGTTCCACTTGAAGCCCGGCTTGAAATACAGCGACGGTACGCCGATGACCGTAAAAGACTACGTGTTTGCGCTCAAAGTACTGCTCGACGGCAGCTATGACGGCCCGTCCGATATGCTCAGCGTGAAGATCAAGGGCGCCCAGGAATACCACGATGGAAAAGCGAAGGATATTTCAGGGGTAAAAGTGATCGACGACAACACGGTTGAAGTAACCGTGCTCGAACCGCAAGCCATGACGAAGGATAATCTCGGAACGGTGTATATGGTACCGGAGGCATATTACGGAAAAGGTTACAAGCAAGGCAACGTTGAGTCGATCAAAGCCTTGAACAATAAGCCGGTCGGCAGCGGACAATATGTGCTGACCAAATACGCTCCGGGCCAAGAAGTGGATTTAACGGCAAATCCGAATTACTTCAAAGGAGCTCCAAAAGTCAAAAATATCGTGTTCAAAACCACCACGGAAGAAACAAAAATGGCGATGCTGCAATCCGGCGAAACGGATATGGACATGGTCACCGTCAGCGAAGACAACGTCGAAGAACTCAAATCCTACGGCTTCTTAGACGTTAATATCTTCCCGACGAACGGTTACGGATACGTCCAATTTAATCATAAGTTAAAGAAATATCAGGACCTGAAAGTGCGTCAAGCACTGGTATACGGCTTGAACCGTGCTGAGATCGTCGAAGGCGTCTACGGGAAATATGCCGACGTTATTAATATTCCTCAGTCCAAAGTCTCCTGGGCTTATACCGACGAAAACATCGAGAAATACGAATTCAACCTTGATAAAGCTAAACAATTGCTTGATGAAGCCGGATGGAAGGTCGGATCGGACGGCATCCGCGAAAAAGACGGCGAGAAATTCAAAATTAATTTCTCAGCTACGGCAGACAATTCGGTTGTAAATGCTCTCATTCCGATTATGACCCAAAACTACAAAGAACTCGGCGTCGAACTGATATCCGAAACGCTTGATTTCAATGCCGTCATGGATAAAAAGGATAAAGGCGACTACGATATGTTCTTTGCGGCATGGGGTTTGTCAGCCGATCCGGACAATACGATCTTTATCACAGACGGGGCTCAGAACAAAATGGGCTACTCCAACAAAAAAGTCGATGAGTTGATGGAAAAGGCCAAGGTTGAGCTGGACCAAAACAAACGCAAAGAGCTTTACAAAGAGATGTACCAGGAGCTGAACCGCGACCTGCCGATGATCTTCATGTATCAAAGAAGAGACATGTGGCCGATCAATGCCAGAGTCAAAGGCTTTGACCTTTCCCCGTACAAAGATTTCTCCTATGGCCTCTATAACGCGGAACTGTCGCAATAAACGAATGGTATGCACGATGCTCGGCTCCCGGCTTTCAGGGAGCTGAGCATATCCACATATGAAGCCGGGAGGAATCGCTATGAAGCAGTACATTATCCGGAGGCTGCTGCAGATGATCCCGACCCTGATCGGGGTTTCGATCATCATTTTCGCCATCTCTTCGCTTGTTCCCGGAGATTATATTACAGCCCAGAACAATCCGAACATGACCCAGGAAAAGGCGCAGCAGCTCCGGGAGATTTATGGACTTGACAAGCCGGCGGTACAGCGGTATTTCATTTGGATCGGAAACATGCTGACAGGCAACATGGGCGACTCTTTGGTCCACAAAGAACCCGTCACCACCGTCATCGACAATTACGTGTGGAACTCGTTTATTATCGCATTTTTCAGCTTGCTGTTTGCGTGGATCATCGCCATCTTCGCCGGCGTGTTTTCGGCTAGATTTCAGTATTCGTTATTCGATAAAATTGTGACCCTGCTTATATTTCTATCCATGTCGCTTCCATCGTTTTTTTTGGGGCTCTTTTTGATTAAAACGCTTTCATTAGGCTTGGGTATTACCCCGGTAGGCGGCATGACGACTGCAGGTCTGAACGCCCACGGCTGGGCATATATGGTGGACGTCCTTAAACATGCGTTTCTGCCCGTCTTGGTATTGACTATGCTGAGCACAGGCAGCCTAACCCGTTATTTCAGAACAAGCATGCTTGAAGTCATCCATATGGATTATATTCGGACGGCGCGCGCCAAAGGGCTGCACGAACGGGTGGTTATATTTAAGCATGCTCTGCGCAACGCCATGCTGCCGGCCATTACGCTGCTCGGCTTTGAATTGCCGGGGCTTTTCGGGGGAGCGATTATTCTTGAGAAGATTTTTATATGGCCTGGGGTTGGGCAAGTTTATCTCGAATCCATCAATATGCGGGACTATCCTTTCATGTTGGGCTTTACGATCTTCATCGCGCTGCTGACTCTGCTCGGCAACTTGTTGTCTGACGTATTATACGGGATAGCAGACCCGAGAATTCGCCTAAAGTAAGGAGGATAACCCGTGTCCGTTCTTGATGTCGCCAAAACAGATCATATAGCCGGTAAACCGTTAAAGGCACCTGATTCTCCTTGGAGAATGGCCTTTCGGCGTTTTTCCAAGAACAAATTGGCGCTGATCGGCTTTTTTATATTGCTGTTTATGCTTTTACTCTGTTTCATAGGTCCGTTTTTTTCGCCGTATAAACTATATGATTACCAGATCTCAATGAAAAACAAGCCGCCGAGCGGAGAGCATTGGCTGGGTACCGACTCTCTCGGACGCGACGTTTTATTGCGGATGATGCTTGCCGGACGAATTTCGCTTGTGGTAGGGATTATTTCGACGACCATTGCCGTTATCGTAGGCGCAACGTTAGGCTCCATCGCAGGCTTTTACCGTAGGGGTGCAGATACCATCATCATGCGGATTGCCGATATTTTCATGTCGATGCCGACCCTGCCGATCTTGATTATTTTGGGCGCCGTTTTGTCCGATTTGAAAGTTGACCCAAAATACCGGATTTATTCCCTTATGCTGATCATCGGCATTCTAGGTTGGACGTCTTTGGCGCGTTTGGTCCGTGGACAAATTCTTGCTCTGCGCGAAATGGAGTATATGCAGGCCGTCGATGCGCTCGGAATCCGGGATCGCCGCAAAATTTTCAGACATCTGCTCCCAAATACGATTCCTATTATAATCGTTGCGGCCACCCTGGGCGTGGCCGGCGCAATTTTGTACGAATCCGTGCTCAGCTACCTTGGCATCGGAGTCGTCCCGCCGACACCGTCATGGGGCAACATGATTTCCGCGGCCAACAATATGATTGATTTTAAAAAGAGGCCATGGCTTTGGATTCCTCCGGGCATGTGCATTCTCATCACGGTCGTGGCGATTAACTTGATAGGCGACGGATTAAGGGATGCCTTAGATCCGAAAACGAAAAAATAGGGGATTCGAATATGGCGAAAAATCTGGTTGAATTTCGAAACTTACAGACCCATTTCCGAACTTCCGCAGGCGTCGTCAAGGCGGTCGATGATGTCAGCTTTACGATTCGCGAAGGGGAGACGTTATGCGTCGTCGGCGAGTCGGGCTGCGGCAAAAGCGTGACGGCCATGTCGCTGATGCGCCTTGTCGAGTCGCCTCCGGGGAACATCGTGGGCGGGGAAATCGTTTTTGAAGGCAAAGACCTGCTGAAACTGAACAACAACGAAATGAGAAGAATCCGCGGCAATGAAATCTCAATCATATTTCAGGAGCCGATGTCGTCCTTGAACCCGGTCCTTACGATCGGCGAGCAGATTACCGAACCGCTGATGCTCCATCTCATGCTGGATCGCAGAGCGGCGAAGAACCGGGCCATCGAGCTGATCGATCTGGTCGGCATTCCGAGAGCGGAGCAAATTTTTCATTCATACCCGCATGAGCTCAGCGGGGGCATGCGCCAGCGCATAATGATCGCCATCGCCCTCAGCTGCAATCCGAAGCTGCTCATCGCGGACGAGCCGACAACGGCGCTGGACGTTACGATTCAGGCTCAAATTCTCGATCTGATGCGGGACATCAAGAAGAAGCTGAATACATCCATTATGCTCATTACCCATGATTTGGGCGTCGTTGCGGAAATGGCCGATTTCGTCGTGGTCATGTATGCGGGGAAAGTCATTGAAGAGGCGCCGGTCATCGAGTTGTTTAAGAACCCGAAACATCCGTATACCCAAGGGCTTTTGAAAGCAAAACCGGTGATCAATCAATCGCAGGAACGGCTGTATACGATTCCGGGGCAAGTACCCAATCCGATCGAGCTCGGAAACAACTGCCACTTCCATGACCGCTGCCAGTTTTGCATGGATATCTGCAAAGTGAAGGAGCCGCCTCTCCGCGCCCATGAATCGGGCCACAAAACGGCATGCTGGCTCTATGAGGAAGAGGGGAGAAGGTAAGCGATGGGTGAACCGATGATTGAAGTCCGCAACTTGAAAAAATACTTTCCGATCACCGGGGGCGTTTTCCAGCGCACCGTCGGGCACGTTAAAGCGGTCGACGACGTATCCTTCGATATCGAGCGCGGCGAGTCGTTCGGACTGGTTGGCGAATCCGGATGCGGGAAAAGCACCATCGGCCGGACGATTCTCCGATTGCATGAAAAAACGTCCGGCGAGGTTAGGTTTAAAGGCCAGGACCTGTTCGGACTGCCCAAAAACAAACTTCGGGAGCTGCGGCCGGAGCTGCAAATCGTATTCCAGGACCCGTTCAGCTCTTTGAATCCCAGGATCAAAGTCGGTGAAGCCATCGGGGAAGCGCTGCTTGAGCACGGCCTGATCGAGAAGAAAAAGCTGAAGGAGAAAGTCGTCGAAACGCTAGAAATCTGCGGGCTGGCAAGCTATCATTACGACCGTTACCCGCATGAATTTTCGGGCGGTCAAAGACAGCGGATCGGGATTGCGCGGGCGCTGATCCTGAATCCGGATTTCATCGTCGCCGATGAGCCCGTATCCGCTTTGGACGTGTCGATCCAGGCGCAGATCATCAATCTCCTCAGCGATTTGCAAAAAGAGCGGCAGTTGACTTATCTGTTCATCTCCCACGATTTAAGCGTCGTCGAGCATTTGTGCGACCGGATCGGCGTCATGTATTTGGGCTCCATGGTGGAGATGACGGACAAAAAAGCGCTGTTTTCAAAACCGCTGCACCCGTATACGAAAGCCCTGCTTTCGGCAATCCCGGTCCCCGACCCGACGTTAAAGCGGGAGCGAATCGTACTGCAAGGGGACATTCCGAGTCCGGCCAATCCGCCTTCGGGATGCAAATTCCATACGCGCTGCCCATTGGCATCGGATATTTGCAAAAAGGAAATTCCGGTTTTCCGCGAAGCGGAGCCGAATCATTTCGTGGCATGCCACTTTGCCTGATCATCGAACTTATCGAGTCTTTTTTCCAAGAAAAGATTCGGTAAGTTCTTTGGCATTTTTAGGAACAGAAGGGAACCCGATCAATTATGTAAATATTGATATGGCAAGTTCCCGGAACAATTGAAAATCCTGAGCAAATGCATGAATGTTAATGATTACATTTACAAGAATTATTGTATATTTTTGACATTGACAGATGTATCTGTTTCCAGTAAATTTGATCGTATTATATTGGATATTTATCATGTTAGGTAACCTAACAACGAAATGGACGTCTATTTCGCGTCCAGTCATTGTAAGCGAATTCAATTTTTACATCACTTCCGAACACGCCATTTCTTGATCAGGCATCCTCTGCTCTTTAACATTAAAATTCGAAAAGAAATGGTTTCTATTTTCACGATAAACCCTTTGCACCGCTTGTTTTGCGTCATTAAAAAATTTAATTCGATGTGCCTAAAAAAATATTGACGTGAGTTTAATTTACACGTATCATTACATTAAATTTATGTAGGAAGTTTTACCCAGCATACATCGACACCCTTTTTGCTGATTTCAATTGACCGATGGTCATTTAAAGCATTAATGCTTTATTGCGTTATTAGGTATCCGTAATTATGTCCGGGTCGTTCACAATTTCATGCTTCTCCCGGCGAAGGATTCGGTGCCGCAATCTCCTAACATTTGGATATATTAAAATTTTAATATATTGCTTCACCTGTAGCCGTCACCCTGTTTATTACATTGCTATAACACTAGAGGGGGAAATGTCCAGGCGCAATTCGGGGCAGTAGAACGAATTCGACACAGGTGTAAAAGTCCCTAATAGCCAGGCGGACAAGCTTCGTTTGAACTATTAGTCAGGTCTTTGGGATGTTCCATGCAAAATATTGCAGGTATCCATCATTTTATTTTCAAAGGGGAGGAATATGGTAATGGCAAGTAAGAAAAAGTGGTTGTCCTTATTGGTATCATTGTCTGTTGTCAGTGCTCTGTTCGTAGGCTGCGGCGATTCCAAAACTGCCGATGCGCCAAAAGACGAGCCGAAGAAAGAAGAGCCGGCGAATAACGAAGGTGACAAAAAAGAAGAACCGGCGACCGGTGAACCTAAAGACGGCGGCACGCTGACTTTCGGAAGCACATCCGACATCGTTAGCATAAACCCGATCTACGTGCAAGACACGGCTTCGGGCGACGCTGAGCAATTTTTGTTCGCCAAAATGTTCGACATCGACCGTTCCGGTAAAGTGGCTGTCGAGCCTTGGTCCTTGGCTGCAGAGCCGATGACGATTTCCGAAAACGGTTTGGAATACACCGTCAAGCTGAAAGACAACGCGAAATGGAGCGACGGACAGCCGATCACGGCCGACGACGCCATCTTCACGATCGAAACCATTCGTAACCCTAAAGCGGGTTCTCCTGGCATCACAGGATTCGACAAAGTGAGCAAAGTCGAAAAAGTTGACGATCATACGTTTAAAGTTACGCTGAAAGAAGTATATGCTCCATTCCAATACGTACTTGCCATGGATATCATTCCGCAGCACGTCCTGAAAGACGTGAAGCCGGAAGAAATGCAAAAGCACGTATACGGTACCGATCCTGCCAAAACCGTGACAAGCGGCCCTTGGAAATGGACGGAGTGGAAGCAAAAAGAATATTTGACCTTTGAAGCGAACCCGGATTACTGGGGTCCTAAGCCTCACATTCAAAAAGTCGTTTACAAAATCTATGCTGACCAAAACACGCAAGTCCAAGCCCTCATCAAAGGCGACATCGACCTGGCGAACGGCGTTCCTGTAACTCAGTTGGAAGTGCTGAAAAGCAAAGACAACCTGACGGTTGATCCGACTCCGGGTCCTCAATACGAATATATCGGCCTGAACCACAAAGCCGACAACTTCAAGGATAAATACGTTCCTTGGTCC
>Ga0180220_1000748_pt1 | contig 29732 bp, 24 predicted proteins | sample eDN5th37CBELigBY_FD_151335 | JGI IMG/M metagenome (GOLD analysis project Ga0180220, IMG submission 151335) | Enriched backyard soil microbial communities from Emeryville, California, USA - eDNA 5th pass 37_C BE-Lig BY (version 2) (version 2) | ecosystem: Environmental > Terrestrial > Soil >... | reverse complement strand
AGACGTCCGGCCGGTTGCGAAAAAAAGCCCCCGGAATCCCGGGGACAGACCGCGTGCATTAGATCAGTTCGTTCCTTCTCTTTAATCTTCGATACAAAACAAAGCTGCAGATCGCGCAGACGGCCGCGCACAGCCCGATAAACCCGTACCCCGCCTGCAGCCCGCGCACCAAACCGGCATGGGTTTCGGCCCCGAATATCGCTTTGGTTCCTTCGATCACGCCTCCGATCAGGTAATTGCCGATCACGCTGCCAATGCCCATGAGCGTCACCGTAAACGTGATCGCGGTATCGCTGCCTCCCGGAAACCTTTTGGCGATAAAGGCCATCACCGTAGGATAAATCATCGCCACGCCGATGCCTGCCGCCGCGAACAAAAACGCAAAAGATTCCCCGCCTGCAATCGCCGCAAACGTACAAACGGCCGAAAACGCCGGAAAAACGACAAGCGATAAGACAAAGCCGATTTTATCGGTAACAGGTCCCAAAAAAAGCCTCGCCAGCGCAAAGCATAAAAAAAACACCGACAGCATGCCTGAGGCTTTTACCGGCTCCCAGCCGTATGCCTTCTCAAGAAAATTGACGAGCCAGCCGCCGACGGCCAGCTCCGAAACGACGCCAAACGAAAGGATCAGCACGGTAAACCACAATACCCGGTCCTTCATCAGCGTTTTTAACGGAACCCGCTCCTCGTGAGAAATCCCGTCGCCCGGGAACGTCCCTAATAAAGCGAAGATCATCGGCAAAACGGAAAGCGACAGCATGAACAGGTACATGCCGCGCCAATCCAGGGCATGGCCGAAAAAGCTTGCCGACATGAACCCGGTCGCGATCATCGGGGCCACGGTCGAGCTGAGCCCATAAAATCCATGAGCCAAGTTCATCATCGTTCCGGTATTTTTCACGAATATCCTCGCTCCCAAAATGGCCAGCGCGATCTCCAGCATGCCGTTGCCGATATACATAAAGAAATACGACGCGGAAAAAGCCGGATAGCTGCGGGAAACATAAATGAAAAACCCGGAAAGAATCATCGCTCCGAAGGAAAGGCTGCTGACGGCTTTGATCCCCCACCAACGCGTCAACGCATTCGTAAACGAACAAGCGATCAAATATCCAAGCGCATTTAGCGACAGCAAAGTGCCGATCTGGGACTCATTCAAGGCAAAATCGATCTGAATCCGGGGGATGGCCGGCCCTTTGATGTTTTCCGAAAACCCAAAAATAATAAAACCTAAAAATATGGTAGCTAATTGCATGACATATATTTTACTTGTTTTTTCCAAACGTTTCTCCACTCCGAAAAACCTCCAAGCCGACTGTAAACTGCCGCTCACCAGACTTTGCTTCGTACAGCAGGAACGGCAAGCGTGCAATCTCTCTTTTTTGCGGTTGCGTAAACCGCTCCGGTTTGTGTCCTCCCTTCGAATGGAATGCATGAACGGCTTTTGCCTAGATGTACATAATGGAACTAATGATAAAAGAAAAACAGCGGTATGTAAATAAAAGATATAACAAATATAACGAAGTGCGTTCCAACCCAAATAAAAACTCCGGCGAAGAAGCGATCCGCCGGAGAATAAGTATTTTATGGATACAAACCGATTTCCGCGATTTGAAGCTCCGCCCCGCCGTTGTTCGCCGTCACGTGGAGCCGGTAATATTTGAAGGCGGCCGGATTGTTAATGGCATAGGTTTTTGTCAAAAACCGGCCGGCAAAAGATTCGTTCGATCGGGTATCGAGCGTCGTCCAATTGCTGCCGTCATTGGAACCGAGGAGCGTCCAGTTTTTCGGGTCTCTTGCCGGAAAATCATTGGCGGACGTGATCGAATACGTTGCGGCGGCATGCGCGGCATTGTTTCCGAATTGATATTGAATCCATCCGGCGTTCGCGAAAATAAGCCATTTCGTTGCGCTGCTGCCGTCGAACGCTTTCTCTTTCCCTTCCCCGGACGGGCTATCGGAAGAACTTGCTGTCACCGTTCCGCCGGTCGTCAGCGATCCGGAGTTTGGCGAAGCCAGCGCGTTGTTGATCGCAGCCGCATAATCTGCGGCCGAACCTGCACCAGGGTTATTCAAAATCGCGTCATAATACCAGATGAATCCGCCATGAATGCCCGCCTGAGCCTTCCATTCGGCCATCCGGCTTGCGACTTGGCCCGGCGTATGGCCTCCGCTGGACGTTTTGCTGTCGAGTCCCGGCATCACGGTCATCCCCATTTGACTGTTCCAATAGGCCGGGTCATTGCCCGCGCCTCCGTCATACACCTGCAAATAAATGCGGTCCACGCTTGCACCGAGCTGGGATTTGACGCTTTTCCAGTAGCTGACGTTAGTATAAGGGCATAAGGTAATTTTGTATCCAAGGTCGGCCAGCATCTTGCCGAATGACACGGAAGAATTGACGTCATACAAGTCCTCGTTGTCGAAGCTGACGGCATCCGCCATGGTTGCGGTTTTCAATGCCGCAAAGTTTTTGTGCAAGATGCTGTTCGTCCCTGTGCCCTGGGAGGCGATCAGGTTTTTGATGTTCTGGAAATCGCTGACGCCCCAGGAGCCGACGCTGATCTCAAGGCGTTTCACCGAGGTCGGGGCTTGCTTGAGCGTGGCAAGTTCGCCCGGCCAGGCCGAATTGCCGACGTAAGCTCCATTCGAAACGACAAGCTGATCATTGTAATAAAGATCTCCATTGCCATGGACGTGAATCGTCCATAACATGACGGTCGTGAAGCCGGATTGCTTCAAAATGTCCATGGTCTGCGTTCCGCCGGAATAAAACGGGCCGCCCCCGTAGATGACGGACTCCGGTTCCGTTTGGGCCGATGCGCCCGCGGGAAATAACCCGATCAGGATCAGGCAGCTGAGCAGCCAATAAAGCGGTTTTCTTTTCATTGATTCACCTCGCTGGGGATTTGTAAAAATGTTCTGCAGAAACAGAACGGAAGCTATCTAACGATATGTGTCAACTCCCGGGTTTTAGAATCGAACCGCTTGCACATATTTTCGATATTTTTACAAATCCGGCCGGCGAATGCGCAAGACTTCCTTGAAACAAAGCGATCGGCCCAGCCGTCGGAAACACGGCGATGCTGCCACGCCGATGGCTTCTATTCGCTCGATTATCAGCGTCCCGCGATAGGCGCCCAAACGGCCCGCGTCCAGGCGATCCGCATCCCTGCCCGTTCCATGTTGTTTTGGCTCGAGCTTCCAAAAGCGGCTTGGGCGGCGACCAGCTCGCATTCGGCTTTATAGGCTTCATGCAAACGCCATTTCAAAAGAGCCGTCTGAAGGCCCTTATTCCTGAAGTCGGGATGCGTTGCCGCTAATGTTAACGAAGCCGTCCGGCCGCTGATATGCATCACGCCTACGGCCGCGGGTTCGTCTTCCCAGGATGCCATAAACAAATTCCAGCCGGGCCGGTTCAGCAAACCGATGTTGTTTTCGATGAAATGATGTTTATGCGCGATATCCATGCCGGAGCCGACGCAATGAATGCCTGCGTAGATATCGAAATCGGCATCGTTTTCGACCGGACGAATCGTAATGCCTGAAGGCAGATCAGGAGCTTCAATGGCGGGCAGCCCGTATAACACGGAATGGAAATGCTGCTGAGAAAGTCCGTTTTCGGCCAAACGCCGAAGCAGCTTCGGGCTTACCCCTACCGGATCTACATCCAGCTGAAACGGGCGATCCCGTTCCCGGTAAAATCGAATGATTTCTTCGATGCGGTCGACATCGTCGTCGGACAAGCCCTTGACGGAGTTAAACACGCTCCACGGCATCGTACGGATATATTAGGACACCGCGTTTCCGAACGTCTGAATTTCGACGCCTTGCGGGTTGCCCTCCTGTTCGCCTATGGACCCGATCCGCGAAGTCGTGAAGGCGATTTCGGACTGCTGGATTCGTTTGGCCGATGCTTCTTGGATTACCGGCAATGTGTGCAATTTGATCCCTCCTATTTACAAGTGAAGATTCTGTAAAACTCCAATCGAATTTTGCAAAATCCTGATGTCATGATATCGCTGCATCGCGCGATGAAAAATCATAGAGCGGCGCAGCCAAAAAAGCCGCAGATGAACAACGGTCCATCCACGGCTTTAGACATCAGGCAAACACCCATGATGAAAACACCATTCTGCCATTTCACATATTTGCCTATATTGTATTTCGTTGCATTTTTTGCGTCAATCCATTTTTGCGCCTCTTATTTCCCGACTTACGCATGCTTCAGCAAAAACTGTTTGCCGTATTCCCCATGGTCATGAATCGACGGATGTTCGATTTGAATCGTCGAATGCGCGATGCCGTATTTCTCTTGAAGCAGCTTATTGATATTCGAAATTACTTGGAACGCCTGCGCATCCTTCCGAATGAACACATGGGCCGTAAGCGAGTAATGTTCGGTCGAAACGGACCATAAATGAAGCTCATGCACGTCATTGATCCCTTCCAGGGCGCGGATATCGCTGCGAATGGCGTCCAAATCGAATTGATCGGGCACGGATTCCATCAGCACCAGGTAAGACTCGCGGATTATTTTGGCGCCGCCGGTAAAAATGATTCCCGCGATGACCATGCTGATGAGCGGGTCCAATATGTGATAGCCGGTAAAATAAATCAGCACGGCAGACACGATAATGCCGACGGAGCTTAGCAGGTCTCCAAAAAAGTGCCAAAGCGCGCTTTTAACGTTAAGATTCTCTTCTTCCTTCATGCTGCGGCTGAGCACGACCGTAAGGACGATGTTGACGATCAGCCCGATCACCGCAATGGTCAGCATTGTAGGCAATTCGACTTCCACCGGATGGATCATGCGCTGAATGCCTTCCACAAAGATGCCCAAAGCAATGACGGCCAAGGCCAAACCGTTCAGGAACGACGCAATGATTTCAAATCGGAGAAAACCAAACGTATATTTCCGGTTCGGCTTCCGCGTGGCCATGTAAATGGCGGCCATGCTTAACCCCAAAGCCAGAACGTCGGAGATCATATGCGCCGAATCGGATAACAAGGCCAAGGAATGGGAGATCAAACCTCCGGCGACTTCGACGACCGTAAAAAACAAAGTCAGCAGCAGGGTGATCCAAAGCGTTTTTTTCGAGGTTTGCTGTTCTTTCACGTGGTCCAGGTGGTGATAATCGTAATTTTTCATGCTGCATTCCTCCTGTATCTTAATTATAATAATTCTAATCTAATAATTTATATAATCAATATACACGTTATTATTGCTGTCGTCAATTGAACTTTTCATGGATCCCAGGAATGATTTTCATTGCCATAAACACAAAAAAAGCTGCCAGAGATTATTCTCTGACAGCTTGAACTATTTATGACGAATGACACTTATGCGGCATTACAATGCCCCGGTCTCGGTTACTTTCTGAAGGTCCGAAATTCCATTTATGCGTAGATTTCCAATTCCGCTTCAATACGCTGCCTGATGAGTTCCAGGCATTCCGCAGCCGTTTTGGCAAAAACCCGTTTGCCGTTCACGATCGCGTAAGGCCTTCGCGCGCATATTCCGCAAAACGAGAGGCAGGTGCTTTCGATGACGGCAACCTCCGGATATTCAGCCTCCAAAATTCGTTCGATCTCGATCTCTTGAATGAGACTGCCGTCGCAAATTTCGACGATAATGATCCCCATGGCCGTTCGCCTCCCTTAAGCAGGTCGATCCGCCGATTTAGGCAGGGCTTGCGCTAAGCATTTTTCTTGCATTCACTTCATCTTGTTTCATTTGCTCGATTAACGCGTCCAAGCCCGTGAATTTGATTTCGCCGCGCAGATAATGCTCGAAGGTCAGCGTCACCGTCCGATCATACAAGTCGCCGGAGAAATCTAACAGGTAGCCTTCGATCAAATAACCCTCGCCGTCCACCGTCGGCCGATACCCTGCGCTGATCAGGACGTTATATCGGCCTTTCCCTTCAGGTTCGCCGTGAATTTCGGCCGTACCCACGTAAACTCCGGGTTTCGGAAATACGTAGGCATCGACCCCTCCCATATTAATGGTAGGAAAACCGAGCTTTCTCCCCAGTTTCTGGCCGTGAATGACGATTCCCTTAACCGAATAGGGACGCCCTAAAAGGGAAGCCGCCGCTTCCACGCGACCTTCGCCAATATCGGCACGGATATCCGAGCTGGCGATTTTGACGCCATGATCGGTAACAAGCGGTATGACCGTCACCTCTGCACCGATCCGGGCACACAACTCGCTCAGTTCCCTCGTTCCGCCGCCTTGCCCATGTCCGAAACGAAAGCCTTCGCCTACGACGATCCGTTTGACGTTCAGTCTTGAAAGATGTTCGGTCACGAATTCCTCTGCCGAGATTCGGGCGTATGCCTCCGAAAAATGAATCCGGTAAAAACGCTCAACGCCAAACTGCTTCAGAAGGCGGATTTTTTCCTCGTCGGGCGTGATTTTTCGCTTGAACGCTTCATCCTGCTTCAACACCCAAAGCGGATGCTGCGAAAAGCTCATGACGGCCAGCGCCTCCCCTTCCTTCTTCAGTTTGTTGGCCGTTTGGAGAATCGCCTGATGCCCTTGATGGATTCCGTCGAATTTTCCGATCATAAGAACGACCGGTTTGGAATCGACGGGCGGCTGCGACGTGATGTCGATGACTTCCATGGAAAATACCCCGCTTTGTACTTATTATGATGGATTGTTTCTTAAAAGCGAATATCGTATTCAAAAAATATACTACACTTAGTATAGTATAATGTATAAAAAGTTTGGTGATATCATTAGAACATATTGGCATAAAAAAATCAATCGCTTTTCAGCAAAGCGGTTCGATGACTTCGCCGATTTATCGGCGGACGAAAATTTCAACGTACATTTCGTTAGCCGCTAATGATATTAAACCGGTAATTTGAATTATACTCGTTAATCGGCAAAAACTGAATACCGACTTTTTTGACCCGAATATGAAAAACGTCCAGCGACGCACTTCAAACCAAGGCATACGGCATGCAGCAAATGCTTTCTTTAATGGAAAACGAAGTGCCCGTAAACTTGAGCTTTCCAACAAAAAAAGAAACCCGCAAAAATGCGGGTTTATCAACTTTATCAACGCGCCCCTGTCTTATTAGACTTGTACGGCATACTTTTCGCGCGAGATCTTGGTCGCTTCCACCATGTTGCGCAAGGAGGCGACCGTTTCCTCCATCCCCCGGGTTTTCAGCCCGCAGTCCGGATTGATCCAGAACAGCTGGGGATCGAGGACGCGCAGCGCGCGGTCGATCATGCTTGTCATTTCCTGGACGCCGGGAACGCGCGGGCTATGGATATCGTACACGCCAAGTCCGATGCCGAGCCCGTAAGTGTTCTCCTCGAAGCTATGGATCAGTTCGCCGTGGCTGCGGGAGGTTTCGATCGAAATGACGTCCGCGTCCATCGCCGAAATCGAATCGATCATGTCGTGGAACTCGCAATAACACATATGCGTGTGAATTTGCGTCGTATCCTGCACCGTGCAGGTGGTCAAGCGGAATGCTTTGACGGCCCATGCCAAATACTCCGCCTGATCCTTCTCTTTCAAAGGAAGCCCTTCACGAACGGCAGGTTCATCCACCTGAATCATGCCAATGCCGGCCTTTTCCAGCGCTTCGACCTCTTGCCTCAACGCGTACGCCAATTGGTAAGCGATTTGTTCGCGGGAAATATCCTCCCGGACGAACGACCAGTTCATGATCGTGATCGGACCGGTCAACATCCCTTTGACGGGCCGGCTCGTCTTCGACTGGGCGTACTTCGTTTCCTCGACCGTCATCGGGTTCTCAAACGCGACGTCCCCGAAAATGATCGGCGGTTTGACGCACCGGGAACCGTACGATTGCACCCATCCGTACTGCGTAAATGCAAATCCCGCAAGCTTTTCGCCGAAAAATTCCACCATGTCCGTCCGTTCGAACTCCCCGTGCACCAGAACGTCAAGTCCGATGTCCTCCTGCAGGCCGACCCAGGTGTCGATCTGGTCGCGGATGAAGCCCGCGTACTGTTCGCCGCTCCATTCCCCTTTTCGCCACAGCTGCCTTGCCTTGCGTACCTCCACGGATTGAGGGAAACTTCCGATCGTCGTCGTCGGCAGTACCGGAAGCTGCCATTTTTTCTGCTGGGCGGCATGGCGTTCGGCAAAAGGATGGCTGCGTTTCGCGTCTTGTTTGCTGATGGCGGCAACGGCCTGCTGGACGTCGTTCCGGTTGCGTTCCTTGGACTGTACCAGCGCCCGGATGGCCAGGTCGCAGTCGTCCAGCTCTTTTGCGATGGCTTCCGTTCCCAAGGAGACGGCTTTCGTCAAAGTAACCAGCTCATCCAGCTTTTCATCGGCAAAAGCAAGCGCATCCTTTAATTCCGGCACCAGTTTCGTTTCATTGCCCACGGTCACCGGGACATGCAGCAAGCTGCATGAAGACTGAACGATAATCCGGTCCGCCGAAACGAAGGTTTGGAGCGTCTTCAGCAGCTCCAGCTTCTCGCGAAGCGGCGCCTTCCAAATTCCGCGTCCGTCAACGATGCCCGCTCCCAAAACTTTATCTTCCGGGAATCCCGCTGCTTCGATCGACTTCAGATTGCCCGAATACCCATGGACAAAATCGAGCCCGATCCCTTTAACCGGAAGGGATACGATATCTCCGTAGCTTTCGACCGCTTCAAAATACGTTTGCAGCATGATGTTGAGGTTTGGCACCTCTGCGGCAAACGTGCCGTAGATGGTTTGTAACCGCCGGAGATCGGCATCGCTTAAGCCGGTGACCAAAATCGGCTCGTCGATTTGTACCCACGCCGCGCCTTCAAGCGCCAGTTCCCGAAGAATCTGCACATAAAGCGGCAAAAGGCGCTCCAGCCAGGCATCGGTTTCCGATTCGGCATAACCTTTGGACAACTTGAGGAAGGTCAGCGGCCCGAGAACGACCGGTTTCCCTTCGATGCCGAGGCGTTCCTTCGCTTCGCGGTAGGCGGTCAGAGGCTTGTTTTCCGTGACGGCAGGCTCCGCCCCGTCCAGTTCGGGCACGATGTAGTGGTAGTTGGTGTTGAACCACTTCGTCATTTCGCTTGCCGCCGCATCCTTCGTTCCCCGGGCGATTCCATAATAAACGGACAATGGCACGGCCCCGCCTTCGTATGGAAACCGTTTCGGAACGATGCCGAACATCGCGGCAGTATCCAAAACATGATCGTAATAGCTGAAATCGTTCACCGGGATCAGATCGATGCCCTTTTCCTGAAGCTTGCGCAAATGGGTCAACCGAATGTCCTGCATCCGGCTCTGAAACTCCGATTCTTCGATTTTTCCAGCCCAAAACGCTTCCAGCGCTTTTTTCCACTCGCGGTTGATGCCGATACGCGGATATCCCAAAATACTGCTTTTTGTCATCTTGTAACACTCCTAATCATGGATTTTGCGAAAGTTCCAATCCAAATGGTTACAAGAAAGATATCACGTATTCAGCCATATAGTGTAACTGTATTATCCTATACCCAGTTATAGCCAAAAGCTATACTCAAAAATGTCGATCTTCGATTATGATAAAGAGTTAATCACCACTCTGGATACTTGCTTTTCCCAGGAATCGCTGCCGGACAGCTCGATTTTCAAGTACTGCGTTCCTGCGGGTATTTGCAGCGGCGTATACGTTTTTTTGTACCACTTGCTTCCGGTATAGCTTCCAGGCGTGCTGGTATGGGCGATCCGGGTCCAATGCTCATTGTCGGCCGAGGCATAGAAAGCGACGCCGTCCCAAACGCTGAATTGATACAGGTCTGCCGTAAAATTGGTCAAGTTCGGAACATGATACACGAAGTTTTCCGTCGTGCCGCCGCTCCGTTTCACGCGGGACGTATCGCCGTTAAAATATCCGCTGTTGCCGGAATCCATAAGGAGACCGCTCGTATGGGAGAACGTTTTGGACCAATCGTCAAGCTCATCGATGAGCGTTTGCTCCTGAAGAGACGGCGAGCCGTTTTCGCCCGTGTAGGTCACGACGCTTTTCGGGGGAAGAGAGACGCTAAATTTTCCGTTTTGCAAAGGAACGGCGGGTCCTTCCGCTAAATTGAGGTTGTCGTTGGTGGTGTAAGGAGTGAGACGTCCAGCCGTGAAGCCGTTTGGCACAAAGCCAAGCTCTGCCGTGGCATCGGTGTCGTTGATGGCGACGATGGCGAATTTTCCGGTTGCCGGATCTTTATAAGCCGAGGTGTATACGCCGGACTGGGGATTGTCGGGGGCTCCGATCCTAACATAGCCGGGTTTGATGAATTTGCTGAAGTTGCCGAAGGTAAAGTAGCGTTTCGTCAGTGCGTAGCTGTTGGCGGCTTTGTCGACGTTGATCAAACCTTCGTCGTTATTGCCCGGGATCGCGCCCGTCCAATACATCCAAGCGTTGACGCCCGCCTTGGTCATGAAGTTATGCGTCTGCTTGGCGAATTTGAGTCCGGAACCCATGCCCGGATCGTAGGAATCGACCTTGGACACCTCCGTCATCCACACTTTTTTCCCTTTGGATTGGGCGGTCGTGAACGGGGTTGTCGGCAATTCCGCATTGATGATCGGCACGGGGTAGTTATGTCCGGCCACGATGTCCAGCCTTTCGGCGGAAGCCGGGTCGTTCAGGGAATCCTTGATCAGATCCTCCGACCACCAGGACGATTCCCCGGCAATGACTTTGGTCGACGCCACGCCTTCATTGATCATCGCCTGCTTCAAATGATCCTTCAAGAACACCTGGAAGTTCGTCGAATTCCATTCGCTCGAATCCCAGGTGAGAAAGGTCATGGAGTTCGGTTCGTTGGCAATGGAAACGGCGTACAGGTCAAGACCGAATTGCTGCTTGTATTCCTTGATGAACTTGGACATCAGCAGCGCGTAGTCGCCGTAATTTTCCTGCTTCAAGTACCCGCCGTGCGTCGTCGAATTGTTCGTTTTCATCCATGCCGGCGGGCTCCAGGTGCTGGCGATCAGTTTGTCTACTCCCCTAGCTTTCGCCTGCTGCATCACCCAGACTTGGTCCGGTCTCGCATTGAAGTCATATTGACCCGGAGCAGGATTAAACTGCGGAAATAATGCGCCGCGGAATATCGAGATGCCGATCCCGGTATCGGGCTTGAACAGCAAATCCATAATCTCGCTCCGGACAGGCTCCTGCAAATCATAGATCGCGTCGGACCAGCCGGCCTGCGAAACCCCGAAACCGTCGATTTCCTGTTTGATTTCATTCCAATTGACGGTGACGTCCGAAGCTGCATGCGCGGTGAATGGTACGGCTGCGAAGGCCAGCAACATCGCGCTCATCGTCAATCCCATTAGTTTTTTGGTTAACGTTTTCCTCATAACAAACCGCCTTTCGAATCTTTCTCGCGAGATCCTTAAAATCCAAAAGTATGCCGCATCATAGCTCGCAAAATCAAGCCGCGCTCGTTGTACCGATGAATTCCTCTTTTCGATCCGCTGTTCCATCCCCCTCCTCTCCCATTTATTGTAAGCGTTTGCAGTTAGATTATATCCATCCCTTTTCATGGCCGCTACCACAATCATGACTTGTTTCTAACATTACCGTGACTTTTTCCTCGGAGCTTTTCATGTATCAATGATGTACGCATCGAACCGGCACAGAAAAAAAACTTACAAACTTTTAGTTAGTCGCTTGACAATGTATATTACATGGTATTATGATACTTTCAACTGAATATGCAATCACACATCAATATCAAATAAAGGGAGAGAAGACAACATGTCTAAATTGAACATCGGCATTATTTTGGGAAGCACCCGCGAAGGACGTTTGAGCCCGCAGGTTGGCGAATGGGTCAAAAAAATCGCGGATGAGCGCGGCGACGCAAACTATGAGATCGTGGACATCGCCGATTACAAGCTGCCTCTTTTGGGAGAAGCGGACGCTGCCGAACAAGCCGAAGCATGGAACAAGAAACTTTTCAGCTTGGACGGCTTCGTGTTTATCGTTCAAGAATACAACCACAGCATCTCGGCTTCCTTGAAAAACGCGCTGGATTACGCGCGCGATGCATGGTTTAACAAAGCTGCGGGCATCGTGAGCTACGGTTCCGTAGGCGGCGCCCGTGCGGCCGAGCATTTGCGGGGAATTTTGGGCGAATTGTCCGTGGCTGACGTTCGCGTTCACCCTGCGCTATCGCTGTTCACCGACTTTGAAAACTTCTCCACCTTCAAGCCTGCCGACCTGCATCTGACGAACCTGAATGGGATGCTGGATCAAGTGCTTGCATGGAGCGGCGCTTTGAAAACACTGCGGTAAAAATAGACGTAAAACCGTCCCTAGCGGCCATCGAATGATGCCGGAGGGACGGTTTTTTTATCGTGGATGTGGCCGGTCGTATTAAATGAAAAAAGCGGCAGCGCGGACTGTGCTTTCCTATCCATGCATGCCGCTTTTGTAATGGATCGGTTATTTGATCTGCCAAAGTGCCGGCACGTTCGGCGGCTCCCACCCTGTCAATGACGTATGGGGCTGGCGACAAACATAGGTTTTGCCGCCGTATGCTGCTTCGTCTCCGATTTTATAACTCACATTCGGGGCCCAAGCTTGAGCGCCGCCCTGAGCGTCCGTCGTAACGGTAATCACGGTGCCTGACGACAAGTTTCCTGCCGCATCCCTTGCGGTCACAGTAAACTGATAGCTTGTATTTGGCGCCAAACCGCTGACCGTGGCACTCGTTCCGTTTACGTTTACGCTCCCCGTTCCATATGCTACGGTATAACCGGCGACGCCGACGTTATCCGTCGAAGCGGTCCAGCTAAGCGAAACGCTGGTTGCCGTTTTGGACGTGACCGCGACGTTTGAAGGGGCCGTTGGCGGCACGGAATCCGGCACCGGCGGACTTAACCCATCCAAATACGCGCGGTGACTGTCGGAAAATTCGAAATGGTTGAACCGGTCCCAGTTGATGGACCAGGTCATTAAGCCGCGGAAATCCGGATATCCCCCTGCGTTTCCCCGCATGATGTAGCTGGGCAGCTGGATTCCCTTGATCAAGGCGTCAAGCGCTTTATGCACTTCGCTAACCGAAGTGAACCCGCCTCCCGCATTCGCGTTCGCCGGCAGCCCCAGCACGACTTGATCCGGCCGCAGCGCCGGAAAGAAGCTGCCTGGATTTTTGGCGACCGGAAAACCGGCAAGGACCATATCCGCCATGGCGACATGAAAATCCGCCGTGCCCATATTGTGATACTGGTCGTCCAGCCCCGTAATCGGTCCCGAATTATAGTTCTGTACCTGCAGCCAGTCGAGAATATCCCTCGTCGCATAAATGACGGGCAGATAAGCTCCCGCCCGGTTGTCGCAGCTGATGCAGCTCCCGCCATAAAACGAGTATCCCAACTGCACGAAAAATGTCTCCGGCGCCATCGTCAAATAAAACGAGTCCGTCCCGAAATGATCGTTGATCGTGCGCAGCGCCGAAATCAGGTTAACGATCACCGGGGTCGTCGGATGCTTAAAATCGCTGTCGCCCGCATTCAAATAAAGCGAGTGGCCTTCAAAGTCAACGTCCAGTCCATCGAAGCCGTATGTTTCAATGATTGCCGTGACGGAATTCACGAAATTATCGCGGGCCTGCGCGGTAGCGAGCTGGACCTGCCCGTTGGCGCCCCCGATGGAAATAATGATTTTCTTCCCCTGGCTCTGCAAATATGCCACATCCGCCTTAAAATCCGCTTCCGTATAGTTGTAGGGCGTAAAGCCGATCGTTCCGTTCGTTACGCCGGCGACCGGTTCCGCGAAGGCGACGTTGATGACATCGAACTTGGGCGAAACGTCGCGCAGCCTGATGAAACCGGAGCCGTTATCGAAGTTGTGCCAATATCCCACCATCGTTTTATTGCCCACGGCTGCATGCGCTTTAGGTATGCCTATCCCCAACCCTTGAAACAAAAAACAAAACATCACTGCAATCAAAGCCGCGTTCCAAGTTTTACGGAACGACTTTCGCGCGAGGATCATGATCCGCATTCCTCCTTATCATGAAATGATACCGCTTGCAAATGCTTGTTTCGGTTGGAATCGCCCGGCGATCTCCTGTTTATTCCTTATTCCCTCCCTTCTATTTGTGAAGCGGCCGGGGGCCATTGCCTTAAGATCGTTTCTTACCCTTCCATTATCAGGAAATTACATTCCGAGCAGAAGGGATAATTTACAATACAAAGGGATAAATTCCCATGATATGGAATTCGTTCTCTTGAGGTTTTAACCCGCATCAAACATAAAAAACGGCAAACCGGAATCGGTTTGCCGTTTTTCGATGATTTTTAATAGGCCAACACGCTGGATGTATATTCAATGCTCTGTTCGAAGACACCGTTTTTATTGATGGAATGAATGCAAGCAATGCGATAATAAAAACCTTTCACCCCGGTAAAGACCGCGTCTCCGACAACAAAATCGGAAGAATTTTTGGAGAACAAGGTGGAATTTACGTTGACCCAGCCGGTTCCTGTGTACCGCTGCAGGGTTACATCGGCTTTAATGACATCCACCACCGTCGTGGCCGTCGTGTCTGCGTTAACGCTTAACTTCCCGTTACCGATCGCCGAAATGTTTGCATTCCCGTCAGCAAGATACAAATAATTGCCGTTGATGCTCATGCTATTGAAAGTCTCTGGTGGAGGTGGTGTGAGAGCGCCAGGCTCAGTCACTGCAGAAGAAGTAGCGGTATTGTCGGCTGCGTACGATTCGGCTCCCGCCCCGGTCGCCAGCAGCATGCTGAGCACAGAGACGGCAACGGTCATGGTTAATAGCTTGCGAACATTGGATTTCTTCATACTCTCACCTGTCCTTGAATGGTTAATTTTGGAATACACTTCTTATAACGTTTGAAACGCGGACAAGTTGCGCCGTTTTACAAATTTTTTTGTGAAATTTTGAGAAATTTGCTTTATTTTCTAATTCGCCGTCTTTTGCTGTAGTATAATAGGGCTTTGTTCCATGTGTTGTTGGCTTTTATCGTCGGCATTTTCGATTCAAGGAGTGAAAAAATGATCCAATCCGAACAAGACCTTCTCCTTCTCGTTCAAAAAGACGACTGGATGATGGACGTTCTTCATGCCGCCAAAACGCTGCAGCTCCCGGACTGGTGGGTTTCCGCCGGTTTTGTCCGCTCGAAAATATGGGATGTGCTGCATGGTTATGCCCAGAGAACGCCTTTGCCGGATGTCGACGTCGTCTATTTCGATCCCGATCATCTTGACGAGGCTGCGGAAAAAGAACTTGAAAAAAGGCTGTTTTCCATCCGTCCGAATGTCCCGTGGTCCGTCAAAAACGAAGCCCGGATGCATCTCATTAACCAAATGCCTCCTTTTACGTCATCCGTCGACGCCATTGCGAATTTTACGGAAACCGCAACGGCTCTAGGCCTGTCGTTGGACGAACAGGACCGCATCCGGCTGACGGCTCCGCACGGCATCCAAGATGCTGTCAATCTGATTGTTCGACCGACTCCCTATTACTTGCAATCACCGGATCGTGCGCGAATCTATGAAAACCGCGTCTCCAAAAAACAGTGGAGCAAACTATGGCCCCGCGTCGTAATCGAACACATTCCGTTGGTGTAACGCATTTTTGTCTTGATTCATCGCAAAAAAGGCGTGGTTCCGTCAAGAACCATGCCTTTTTTAAGTTAGGGATGTTAATTATGCCAAATGGCAAGCCACGAAATGGCCGCTTCCCGCGTCGCGGAACTCGGGCACCTCTGCCTTGCAGCGGTCCACGGCAAACGGACAGCGCGTGTGGAATTTGCAGCCGGCCGGCGGGTCCGCCGGGTTCGGAATGTCGCCTTTCAGAACGATCCGCTCGCGTTTCAGCTTCGGAATCGGGATCGGCACCGCCGACAAAAGCGCTTTGGTATACGGATGGAGCGGATTTTTGAACAATTCGTCCCGCGATGCGGTTTCCATCATCGAACCCAAATACATGACGCCGATCCGGGTGCAAAGATGCTCCACCACGCTCAAGTCATGGGAGATGAACAGATACGTCAGCCCGCGCGTTTCCTGCAGCTTTCGAAACAAATTGATGATCTGGGCCTGAATCGACACGTCCAGCGCGGATACCGGCTCGTCCGCAATGATCAGGTCCGGGTTCAAAACAAGCGCCCGCGCGATGCCGATCCGCTGCCGCTGCCCTCCCGAGAACTCGTGCGGAAAACGGTCGATGTGGTAGGACGACAAGCCGCAGGATTGCAGCACTTCAAGCACGCGGTCACGGATTTCTTCCTTGGGCACGAGCCCGTGGTCCAGCAGCGCTTCTCCGATCGCATCCCCGACGCGGATTCGCGGATTCAGCGAGCTGTACGGGTCCTGGAAAATAAGCTGCATGCTCGGACGGATTTTACGCAATTCTTCGGAAGACAAGCCGTATAAATCGACGCCTTTGAATTTCACCTCGCCATCGGTCTTTTCGGTAAGACGGATGATCGTTTTGCCGACCGTGCTTTTGCCGCTCCCGGATTCGCCGACAAGGCCGAAGGTTTCCCCTTTCCGGATCGTCAAACTGATGTCGTCGACGGCCTTCACGTGACCGACGGTCCGGTTGAGCAGCCCTTTTTGGATCGGAAAATATTTTTTCAAATGATTGACTTCAAGCAATGCTTCAGGCATGGACCAACGCCTCCTCATACAGCCAGCAAGCGGCTTTTTGCTGCTCGCCGACTTCTTTCAATGCAGGCTGCTTCGTTCTGCAAATGTCCATGCAGTGCTGGCAGCGGTCATGGAAATAGCAGGATTCCGTCAACTCCAGCGGATTCGGGACCTGACCCGGGATGGAGTACAGCTCATCCGTGCGCTGATTGATGATCGGCTTGGATTTCAGCAACCCTTGAGTATATGGGTGTTTCGGCGATTGGAACAGCTTCACGACTTCTCCCTCTTCGACGATTTTGCCCGCGTACATGACGATGACGTAATCGGCCATCTCGGCCACGACGCCCAGATCGTGGGTAATCAGCATCATGGACATGTTGTTTTGTTCCTTGAACTGGCGGAGAATATCCAGGATTTGCGCCTGGATCGTTACGTCGAGCGCGGTCGTCGGTTCGTCGGCGATCAGCAGCTTCGGGTTCCCTGAAATGGCGATCGCGATCATGATCCGCTGGAGCATGCCTCCGCTCAACTCATGCGGGTAGGAATCCGCGATTTGCTCCGCACGCGAAATGCCGACTTTTTCGATCAGCTCGATCGCCCGTTTCCGCGCTTCCTTTTTGCTCAGCTTCTGATGGACGAGCAGCGGCTCCATGATTTGCTGACCGATTTTCAAAACCGGATTAAGCGAAGACATCGGCTCCTGAAAAATCATCGATATTTCGTTGCCGCGGATGGAGCGCAGCTCGTTTTTGCTTAATTTCAAAAGATCCCGGCCTTCAAATTCGATTTGGCCGTTTACCACTTTGCCGCCCGGTTCCTCGACCAAACCCATGATGGACATCGCGGTCACGCTTTTGCCGCAACCGGATTCCCCCACGATGCATACCGTCTCGCCCTCGCGAACGCGGAGGCTGACATCGTTGACGGCTTTTACCGTGCCGTGTTCGGTATTAAAATGCGTGCTGAGATGGTTTATTTTCATTAAATCTTTCATCGGAAGTTCCCCACCTACCTCTTCTGTTTAGGATCAAGAACGTCTCTGAGGCCGTCCCCGAAAATGTTGATCGCGATGACGGTGGCGAAAATGGAGAAGCCCGGAGGAATCCACAGCCATGGACGCTCCTGAAAATCAATCAAGTTGTTCGCCGCGTCAATCATGTTCCCCCATGTCGGCGTCGGCGCCATGACCCCGAGCCCGAAGAAGCTGAGCACCGATTCGCTCAAAATCGATCCGCCGATGTTCAGCGTGGCGATAACGATCAGCAGCGGAACGATGTTCGGGAGCAGGTGGTTGAACAATTTGCGCCGGTCTCGAAGCCCCAAAACGACGGCAGCTTGCATGAATTCGCGTTCCCGAAGGCTCAGCATCTGTCCGCGTACCATGCGGGCGAGCCCCGGCCAGTTAACCAATCCGAGCATCAACATGACGATGTACATCCGGTATTCGGTCGGCACTTTCCAATCGGAAAGCAGCGCCCCGAAAATAAACAGCAGCGGCAGTCCCGGAATCGTCAGCAGCAAATCGGCGATCCGCATGATGATTTGGTCGACGATGCCCCGGTAATACCCTGCGATCGCTCCAAGAAGCGAACCGATAAAAACGGACAATACCATGGACGCCAGGCCGACGGTAAGCGAAATCCGTCCTGCCTGAAGCACGCGGGTCAAGACATCCCGGCCAAGGGCGTCCGTCCCCAGCCAATGCTTGAGGCTCGGCGGTTTGTTCATCAAAGCCATATTGACTTTATTGTCGGTGTACGGCGAGAAAAACGGCCCCACAAAACAGGCCAAAAACATGATAACGACGACGATAAGCCCGGAAACGGCAAGCTTGTTTTTCATCAGCCTGCGCATCGACTGCCTGAAAAGGGATGAAGATTTCGCAGAAGCCTTGTTTTTTCCGACCGCTCCGGGGATCGGAGTGCTGTTCAATGACATATCTGGTCCCCCCTCTAGTGCAGCCGGACGCGCGGGTCGGCAATATGGTACAAAATGTCGGAAAGCAGCGTACCGATGACGGTTAACACCGCTAACAGCATCGTAAAGCCCATAAGCAGCGGATAATCCCGCAGCCCGAAGGACTGGATGTACAGCTGCCCGATCCCCGGCCAGTTGAAAATTTTCTCGATGATGAGCGAACCGCCGAACAAGGACGGAAGCTCAAAGCCCACCAGCGTAATGGCCGGCAATAGCGCATTGCGAAGCGCGTGTCTAAAGAGCACCTTGTTTTCCTTCAAGCCTTTGGCCCGCGCGGTGCGGATGTAATCCTGCTTGATGACGTCGATCATGTTGCTGCGGAAATAACGTGTCAAGGAACCGACCCCAAGCAGCGTCATGACAACGACGGGAAGCGTCATATGGTGAATCACTTCTTTGAAGTACGCCCACCCCGTCGCGTTGCTGCCCGTCGTCAGCATGCCGCCCGGAGGCAGCCACTTCAGGTCGACGGCGCAGATTTTGATCAGGAATAAACCGATAAAAAACGACGGAAGCGACATCGCCGCAAAAATCAAAACCATCACCAGCGTATCGAACCACGAATACTGCTTGTACGCGGACACGACGCCGATAATGACGGCGATCACCCACGTTAAAAACGTGGACACGGCGGCAAGCAGGAAGGAATTCCAGATGTATTCGTTAAACAACGTCAGCACCGGCTTTTGCTGTGCCAGGGAATAACCGAAATCGCCGTGCAGCGCGTTTTTCATCCAAATGCCGTACCGTTCGAGCAGCGGTTTATTGAGCCCGTAAATCTCCCTTAATTCCGCTTTGCGCTCGGGACTCAACTTGATGTTATTGCTGATGAAATCCCCGGGCGTCAGCGCGTACAAGCTAAAAATCAACAGCGACGCAGCGAGCAAAATGATCAGCATGTAGCTGATCCTTTTCGTTAAATACGCACTCATCATTAGCCTCCTAATCGCATGGTCCCCCGCCCGCGGCAAATCAAGCCGCGAAGCGAGGGACGTAAATGTTTATCTCGGATTATTGCGCAGGTTTCAGCGTCCAGTCCGGAAGACTGTTGGCCAAACCGACGAACGGGCTAACGGAAAGATTGTCGATTCTTCCATTGTATCCATAGACGGTTTTTTTGTAGCTCGTGAAAATGATCGGCAGTTCATCGTTCAGCAGCTGGAAGAGTTCTTTGTAAACTTGTTTCCGCTGCTCGATGTCGGTCGTAGCCAAACCTTTTTCATACAATTCTTTGAATTTCGGATTGTCGTAGCCTTTGATTTCGCCGTTCATGAACTGCACGACGCCGTCGGAAGGGTCGGACAGCATCGGCGTGGAGAAGGACACGAGATCGTAATCTCCGCTTTCCACTTTCGATACGAGCGAGTTGAAGTCCGCGAACACTTCCGGTTCGAATTTTACGCCCAGCGCCTGGAAGTTTTCTTTCGCAACCGCGATGAAAATGTCGGTTTGTTTGCTCTTCGATCCCAAATAGTGGATCACCAGCTGCTTGCCGTCTTTTTCGCGGATGCCGTCCGCGCCTTCCTTCCATCCGGCTTCGTCCAGAAGCTGCTTCGCTTTTTCCGTATCGAATTTATACGGGTTAATGCCTTCTTCCGTATAGGCCCAGGAAATCGGGGAAGCTGGAATATTCGCTATCGATCCTGCTCCCTGGTTCGCGTCCACGTAGATGCTTTGGCGGTCCAAACCGTATGTGAGCGCTTGGCGCACTTTTTTGTCCTTTAGCGTCTCGTGCTCCAGGTTGACCTGCAGATATCCGTAGGTGCTTGGCGTGTACGGAATGATGTTGACGAAACCGAGGCTTTTCAGCTTGTCGATGTTTTCCGTCGTGGCACTGAACGAAGCGTAGTCGACTTCGCCGGTTTCGAGGTATTGCCAAGTGTCGCCTTCCGACGTTTTATAGATGAAGCGTTCGGTTTTCGGTTTGCCCTTGTAATAGTTTTCGTTGGCCACGAAGCGGACTTCCTGTCCCGGAATGAATTTTTCCAGCTTGTACGGTCCGCTGCCGAGCGGAGTCCCGTGAAGTTTTTTGATGTAATCCAATTGGCCGAATTGATAGTCTTTGCCGTAGTAGGCTTTGGATAGAACCTGGCCTCCCAGCATGACGAGCGCCGTCGCGTTCGGCTTTTCGAGCGTCACGGAAATCGTCTGCGGGTCGATGACTTTGATCCCTTCGATGCTTTGGGCCTTGCCTTCCTTATAAGCCTTCGCCCCTTTAACGGCAAGCGTCGGAACCATGGAATCCCCGTCATAAGCTTTGTCAAATTGAATCGTCCACGTAAACGCGACGTCATCCGCCGTCAACGGCGATCCGTCGCTGAATTTCAGGTCTTTGCGCAAATGATATGTATACGTAAGCTGATCGTCCGATACATCCCATTTTTCGGCCAAATCAGGAATTGGCAGCCCTTTATCGTCAACGGTTACCAAAGAGCTGAAAAGAAGGGAGTTGACGTTGCCGTCGTAACCGCTTTGGGTAAAGTTTGGCGTAAACGCTCCGCTCGGATCGGTAAGCCCGACGATAATCGTATCGGTGCGCTGCTTGGCGACCGCCGGAAGCTTCGACATGTCCGCTGCCGCGTAAGGTTCCGTTAACCCGGATTCGGCGCCCGGCGCAGTCGCGGTCCCCTCTTTCGCGCCTTGTTCCGTTTGCCCGGAATTGCCGCTTGCGGCCGGCTCCGCATCGTTGTTGTTCGAGCACGCCGACATCAGCAGCGAACCGACGAGCATGAGTGACGTTAATAAAATGACACCTTTTTTCATGAAACTCTAACCTCCCGTTTTGTACCCATCTCTATCATTCCTATAAGATAAGTATGAATTAAGATTCCATTAATTATTGTCTATTATAGGAAGCAAACCGAGTTCTGTAAATAGAGAACTTAAAAAGTTTTCTGAAAAAATTTTTATAAGGATCCGGCGAATGATGATGATCACGCATTATCCAACTGAATGAACGACAAAAAACCCCCTTGCTGCCCGTCCCGCAAATAAGGGGGTCCCCTCTAGCTTATCATGCTTCAATGTATCGGTATATTCGCATCTGCAGCTCGTCCAGTGCCCGTCTTCTCAAACTGTATTCCGTCAAATTCTCTCCTTCGAAATGCGCATAAAGCACGCCTGCACTGCGAAGCTTGGAGATGTGATCATGCGTGATGCCTTTGGAAAGCTTCAGGTGGCTGACGATTTCCGTGAACGTACGCGGGCCATGATGCAGGAATTTCAAAATTTTCATCCTGTTTTTTTCGCCGAGGCTGCGGAGCAGCCGAAGATCATGGGTCGGAATGATCTCTTCATCCCCCAAATAGATGCGCGCATTATAATGGCAGACGAGCATGCTGCCGTACTGGGCCACCATATTCAGCGGCTGAAAATGATATTGCGGCACGAGAACGAGCTTCTCGATTTCGGGCACCGGCTTGAAAAGCATGCCGTTTGTCGTTTCGTCGACGAATTCCTCGCCGTCGATTTCGGCCAACCGCCGCAGCCTCTCTTGTTTTTCTTGCTCCAATGCCGATAAAATGGCCGGGTCGACATGTTGAAAATACTGCTTATGCCACTGCCGGAACAAGTGCACCGTTTTTTCATGGAAAACCTGGATGTCTTCCTCCGGAAATTGATTGCCGTTGGCGGCAAACATCTCGATCAGATCATGGATGCTGAGCTGTTCAAACCAATCAAGAAACCCTTCGACGCCCAGCCCGTCAGGCGCGAGAAAAGCCGTCAAATAAGCAAAACCCCAGTCTCCGTTTACAAGCGTTTCGTCAAGCATCCGGGCGAATTCCGGAGATAGCTGCTCTTTTGTTTCTTGTGCCCAGCAAGGGGCAAGATCTATCTTTTTGTGCGATTTTCGGCATATGTAGGAATGCAAGCTATTCATAAACTCGTGAACGGGCTCGAACCTGATTTCTAAACCATAGTCCAACATGTAACTCCTCCCTCCCATAATGTGAAACTAAATTGACTTCATTATAACGTGAACACTTTAAAGCATTCCACTATTTCAATCGCAATACTTAGGAATTTAGAGCATGCATAACAAGCAGCAAGCATCTTTGAAGCGTTCATAAGAACAGTTGCCATCATACCAGATATTCCGCCGCGCTTTCAACAATGCAAGCAATCCCATAAATATAAACCCCAAGCTCCGAAGTCAATTTCGATCCTATGAAACGGCTTTCAAAATAAAAACAAAAAGACACGGGCGAATGCACCCATGCCTTTCATCTATTTTACACTTTACGCGCCCGCTTCCTCCGCCATAATCTGCGGTATCAGAAGCTTAATCCTGGAGATGCGCTTATGGTCCGTTTCCTCCACTATGAAAATATGCCCGTCGACCTCGGCCGATTGCCCCTTATGAGGCGGGATCGCCTCGATATGGGAATACAGCCAGCCGCCTACGGTATCGTAGTCCGTCGTATCCAAATCAAGGCCGAATCGGTCGTTGATTTCTTCTATGAGCATCAAGCCGTCAATCGAATATTCGTTTTCTTGAATTTTTTCGATGCCGGGACGTTCTTCGTCGAATTCATCCTGAATTTCACCGACGATTTCTTCCATAATGTCTTCCAGGGTGACGAGCCCGGATGTGCCGCCGTATTCATCGATCAAAATGGCAATCTGGGTCTTCCCCCGCTGCATCAGTTTCAGCAATGCGCTGATCTGAATGGATTCCGGTACAGCCAGGATCGGACGAATTAAAGTATTATATTCGGTAGCCGTAGAACGCAATAAATCCTTGATATGAATGAATCCGATAATATGATCCTTGTCACCATCGCAAACCGGGTATCTTGTTCTCATGCCTTCGTATGCAATTTCAAGATTTTCTTCGCGGGAAAGCTGCGTGTTCAGGCAGATCATTTCCGTGCGGGGAATCATGATTTCCCGGCCGGTCGTTTCCGCAAAATCGAAAATATTGTCCACGAGCGCCAGTTCCGTGTTATCGATCAGACCGTTTTTGTTGCTTTCCTTCATCAGAATCCGTATTTCTTCCTCCGTATGGGCGGATTCGGATTCCGAAGCCGGGGCGATCCCGAAAAGGCGCAATAACGCGTTGGCAAGCCCGTTTAATACCCAGATGAAAGGATACATCAGTTTATTGAAATAAACCATTGGAGCGGCCGACATGAGCACGACGGATTCCGACTTGCGGATCGCCATCGATTTCGGCGCCAGTTCTCCAAGCACGATATGAAGAATGGTAATAATGAGAAACGCGATGGCCACGGCAATGCCGTGAACAGCGGCTTCCCCAAAGCCCAAGGCGTGAACCAGAGGTCTGACGAGACTTGCCACGGCCGGTTCCCCGAGCCATCCAAGCCCCAGCGATGCCAAAGTGATGCCAAGCTGGCAAGCGGACAAATAAGCGTCCAAATTGTTGACGATGCTGCGGGCGAACACCGCGCCTTTTCGTCCTTCGTCAACCAGCGTTTCCACGCGGCTGCTCCTGATCTTGACCATGGCAAATTCCGCGGAAACGAAGAAACCGTTTAATAATACAAGTACCACTACCCAAATCAAATTAATCAAACTCGGTAAGGGGTCAGCCAATATTCTTCCTATTCACCGTACGTTTTGACCGGCAAATAGGTACACCTCCTTCGTATGTTGAGATCGTAAATCCTGTGATGCATAAAAATCGTGTTAGCCGTCAACTTCCCAATGGATCCATCTCCTGTCTTTGTCAAGGTTTTTGCAAAATCATGTGTATGATTTTGGAATATATCTTTAATTATATAATTATACACTATACAGTCAAACCGACAGGTATGACTGTATACGAAAGAGACCCGTTGCTATCGCAAGCAAATCTCAGATATGCAGGCAAAAAGAGCCGCCCTTTGTCATTTATGACATGAAAGGCGGTCTTTTCGGCGTTTAAATCAAAATATGGTATTGAAGATGCGTCCCCCCTCTACATGATGAGGGCGACAATCCCTTGTTACCGGCCTTGGGGAGGGTTGCCGATCACGCCGGGATATTGGTAAACGAGAGGTTCGTTAAACGTAATGTAGTCCAGGTTCAGCGTCAACAGGAGGATGCGCTGCCCGGTGGAGCGGTCGGAAATGATGATATGGTCCCGGCCTGCGGCTTCGATCACGCCGGTAAACACTTTCGCATTCCACTGGGAGTTGTTTTCGTAAGTCATGTAAAACGTTCCCGTTTTCCCCAGGTTCAAACGCAAAATGTTTTCCACGTAGGATTGCTCGAATTGCTGCTGCGGGGCTTGAATGACCGCTCCCGTCGGAGTCATCGGACTGCCGCTCGTGACTTGGGGCGGGACCGTGCCCATGCTTCCGGGCATTCCCGTGCTGCTGCCCGATACACCTGGATAACCGCCCATTTGATAAGACGCTGGACGAAAAAATTGAGGCACCATACTTTCAAATCCTCCTTCAATTAAGTACGAATTCATTCTTTTTCATTTTGTTTTTCCGCGATCAATACACGTTCGGGCAATCCGCGCTCGAGGGACTGAAGAAGCAATGGCTTTTGTAGCGTCCCGTATTCGATTGGTTAAACCAGGTTGCCGGACAGTTGCCCGTGGGGCGGAAAAACCACAATGCGTTCGATGCCGGCCAAAACCGTTCGCCGTTAATCGTGCGCTGCGCAAGCCTAATATCCTGTTCTCTGGCCCTTTGATAAAAATACGACTTCTGCGGGGCTTCAAAACCGCCTGGGCTTTGGTACACCATATCCCTGATGCTGCGGATATTGTTGAAATCCAGACAATTTCCCAGAATCCGGTTCACGCCGACGTTGCCGACCATCAGCATGCCGAGACTCCCTTCACCTTCAGCTTCAGCCCTCATCAAACGAGCGAGCAGTTTGGTTTGCTCTGAATTCGTTTTGATAACAGCCAAGATTTTACCTCCCTGCATGAGTGATTTTCCTTATAAGTGTATGTGCATTCGCCCAGTTGAGTGACAACAAATCTTTACAACTTGTACTTAATTGCGACACGGACTGCCTTCCGTTTGCTTTCCTCCCCCTCCCGACAGGGGGAATATGCATGCTCAGGGGCACCAACAGTATTAGCGCCTTTTTACGCATTTAGAGGCGAAAAAGGCGCTTTATCCGGAAACCTAAAATGGCGTCGAATGTTTATGCATCAGGTGATACCGAAGAATTCGTCAATGCGTCCACCTGCCGGATGACCTGGCTTGCGATTCCGCGCAAAGCCGCTCGGTCTACTGCCGCATCATACTCGGCCCATACTCCGTCCCGGATCCGTTTAATGTCTGCCAGAATCGAGATCGAACGTTTCATGGAAGAGGAATATCTGCTGCGAATCTCGGCAATTTCCTCCGCGAACTCCTCGTCCGTGCCTGGCTTGATCGCCAGTTCGTACACGTCAAGAATGCTGTCCCCTTCGCGGCTCGGGAAATGCTCGTGCGGCGCCGTGCTGTCAAACACGGCCAGGCTAAGCTCCGGAAAAATAAGCATATCCAGGCTGTTCGGATCAAAACCGCAATGATAGATCTCGGTGTCGATTCCCCTAGCTTCCGCTTCTTTGGCCAATTTTTTAAACATCGTGGATTTCCCTGAGCCTGGACGGCCCTTGACGAAGACGCGCGTGCGGAGCGTTTCCGTCAAATTCGGAACGTAATCGAGCGCTCCTTGCCACGTCGCCGCGCCAAGAAACCGGCGGGTGACGTTCGCTTGTTTGGAGCGGAACGGAACCAAATATTCATCGGCAAAATCCGCCGTGATTTGATTGGCCCGCTCGCGGTCCAAATGATCGATGTAAAATTTCTCCCATTCGTCATGGATGCGCAGCGTTTTTAAAAAGGAGTCGAAGGCTTTCGCATAAAGCGAAGCGATTTCCTGCTCGCGATCCTTCGTTCGCGCCTCCACGCCATCGGCCACCCCGTCCCGCAGCGCCGCGGTTGCGTCGATCACGCGAATTTCCGTCCCCTCAAGAACCGGATCCGCGCTCCACGCGTTACCGTCGACGATACCGATCCGCGCTTCTTCCAAAATGATGCCCTCAAGCCGCTCGTTATCCAGGGTTTCATGGATATAGTGTTTCGTCCAGCCGTTTTCCTTCCAATTCTCCGCCAGTTCGGCAAGCACCTCCGAAGTTCCCGATCCAATCCGTCCGTCGATGACGAACACGGTATCCAATCCGTTTAAAATGGAATCGTACAACGTATACAATCCCGCCGCCGTATTGCCGCGCCCGAAATAATGCTTTTCCAGTCCTGCCATTTGCGTTCACGCTCCTTTGTTTCACTCGCATTGCTCACACCTTAGGTTATGCCGGCTGCGGTTTCTGTGTGAATGCCCAGCCCGCCCTCTTGGTGCAGACAAGAATATCGCCTATTCGGATCACTCCATAAAAAAACGTCTATCGACGTACTTTCTCAGTAGACAGACCGCGTTTAAAGGTAGTTTTTCCTGCAATATCAGGATGCAATGGCTCTGTAGTTTATACTTTATAAAAAAATCCGCTTGGCGCCTTTTCGGCGCAAGCAGATTTTCTCCTTGCATGGCGATTCGGGTTCAAGGTTTGGCGTTTTTCCAGTAGTCGTATGCATGGACGACGTTGCCGCTGTAGGAAGGGGAATCTTTCAATAAATCAGGAAGCTTGGCTAACTCTCCCTCCATGTATTCCGCTCCCTCCTCGAAGAAGGTGATGTGGTTGCCTTCATGGCTTTCTTTCATTTCAACCGAAATGAGAATGGGCTTGCCCAATTCGTCGGCAAAGCCGATTTCCTCCTTGGAGACGCTGACGATGCCGTTCGAACCGGTCGCGGAATCCCGGAAAGCCATCAATGACACGTGGTCCATGCGTTGAATCATCCATTTGCTGATCGAAATGTCCTCTCCCGGGACTTTATATTTATCCAGCCATACCGCCAAATCCATGCTGGCTTGCAAATTGGAATCCTTCTTTAACTCGGTGACGAACGCATCCAGGTTGGAGGTCCATTCCGAGAGGACTCGCTGCATGTCGGACCTCCATTCGGGGAGCACGTACGGCTCGATATCCAAATGAATGCCATGAAAACGTTCGTCTCCTTGAACCGAGCGGTTGTAATCCTTGACGTAATTGACGAGCTTCATGATTTTGGGACGGCTTTCCTGCAGCGCCCAGATCGGGTGTCCTCCCATCGCGTGCACTTCAATGCCGGCGGCCGAAGCCTGTTTGACGAAGGATTGATACGCGCTGAAAGGCTGCTCCAAATCCAAGCGGACGTAAAGCCAGTTCAGTTTCTTCTCTTTGGCGAAGTCGATGATCTCCTGACTGTTCTGCAATACCTGATAAGCTTCCCAGATATAAGTGCCCCTTACCATCGAATCCCGAACGATCGGATCCGCATCGGGAACTTTGCCTTCCGGGTCAGGCTCGGGATCCGGGGTCGGATTGGGATCCGGGCCGGGATCCGGCTTTTCGCCGCTTCCTCCGCCGCTGGGCATGTTCTCCCAATAACGGAAATCATGCACGGCCAGTCCGGCAAAGGAAGAATACGAACTTAGCCGATCGGACAGCACCGACAAAGACTGGTTCATCTGTTCTTTTTGCTGTCCGTAGAAGGTCGTGTAGCTTTCTCCCGGCATTTCCTTCGTATTGACCGCGATCAGCACTTTTTTGCCAAGGCTGTCGGCAAGGGTAAGCTCGTCTTGGGACAAAGCGATGATCCCGTGTTCCGAATCGACCTCATTCCGATAAGCAAGCACCGTGACATGATCGAATTGCCGCATCAGCCATTCGTTGAGCGCTTCGCCTCCGGAAGCGCTGTAACCGTCAAACCAGAATGGAATGTCGATCCCGAGCTCAAGCCCCGAGCCGGATGTTTTGCCCAGAAAAGCCGTCAGGTTGGTCTCCCAGGTTTGGATGACTGCATCATGATCCGCTGCCCACTGGGGAAGAACATAGGGTTCTATATCGAGATGGATTCCATCGAACCGGCTTTCGGGCAAGACGCCGGCATTATACTCCATCGTCCATTCGGCAAGGCCAAGCATGCGGTCCAGATGTTCCGTCAGCGCCCATCTAGGATCACCGCCAAGTGCATGGACCGCGACGTTTCCCTCATGCGCGTGCTGCACGAACGTTTCATAGGTCTCTTTAGGTAAGTCCCGATTGATTTGCAGGTAGATCAGATTGATGCCTTCATCGCGAGCAAACTCAAGCAATTTTTCTCCGCCATCCTCGATCAGTTCCGTCTGCCATACCCAAGTGGCCTTTACGTCCTCCGACGGGGCGCTGAATCCCGTGAGCAGGATCGCGGCCAGAAACAGCAGGGCAGTGAGCCATCGAGAATTTTTGACAAACATAATTTCCCTCCATTCCTATGTGAGGACTCCGCTAATCCTCAAGTAGTAAACGGAGTAATTATAGCATTGATCCCCCAAAAAAAGATGAGCCCAAGTCCTTAAAGAACGGGCTCGCGCAGGGTACGCAAAATAAGAAATGCATAAAAGGAACTACGGCGATTGCGGAGTTTGGAGCGGATTTGTTGATGGCAGAGAAATACTGGAGGGCATTAGGGCCAACTGCGCAGGAGAAAAGTTACGGTTCATAAATCATTTTCCGCGTCATTCCCCCGTCGATCACCAGATGAGTCCCGGTTACGAAAGAATTGTCCGGATCTGCCAAATATATACAAGCTTTTGCTATATCCTCCGGTTTGCCTACCCTCCCGGCCGGATGCTGCTCGTGATCGACAGGCTTGAGCGAATCGTAGTCCTGCGTTTCGATCCAGCCCGGACTTATGCAATTGACCCGGATATGGTCCGGTCCGAGGGAAACGGCCAAGGCATGGGTCAATGCCACAATGGCTCCTTTCGACGCGGCGTATGCCTCCGAATTCGGTTCGGACATGAGCGCGCGCGTGGATGCGATGTTGACGACGGCTCCCGCAATGCCTTTCCTTTTCATGATCCGGGCCGCTTCGCGCGCAGCAAGAAAGCAGCTTCGGACGTTCGTGTTCATCACGTCGTCCCATTCGTCGACGGACAGCTCCAACGGCGATTTCCAGCGGGAAACCCCGGCATTGTTGATCAACGCATCGATTCTGCCGTATTCGTCTTCCGCGGTTTTCATGAGCTGCCGGATATCCTCCTCTTTGCGTACATCGCATGGCACGAAAATGGCTTGCCCGCCTTCATTCCGAATCGCCGCGGCTGCTG
>Ga0180220_1000747_pt1 | contig 29752 bp, 27 predicted proteins | sample eDN5th37CBELigBY_FD_151335 | JGI IMG/M metagenome (GOLD analysis project Ga0180220, IMG submission 151335) | Enriched backyard soil microbial communities from Emeryville, California, USA - eDNA 5th pass 37_C BE-Lig BY (version 2) (version 2) | ecosystem: Environmental > Terrestrial > Soil >... | reverse complement strand
GTGATCAACGACAATTACTTTTGCCGGTCAGCGACAACTAGATTTGCCGGTCCGTGCGCACCGCGGATCTACCGTCCGGCAGCCTGAGGCGCAGGCGCTTCAGGCAGGCTGTTGGGCCTCTAGAGAGGCCCCATGGTCACAGACGAGCAGGTCCGCCTTCTCAGGAAGAAGCGCATGGAAGGCAAGAAGTTAGAGGCAGCAGCAGCGGCGGCCGGGATGAGCGAGCGGTCCGCCAGGACGTGGCAGAACGGTCCCCTCCCTTCGGCCACAAAGGGGGATCGGGATTGGCGAACCAGGCCCGATCCGTTCGCCGAGGTTTGGGACGGCGAGGTCGTGCCGCTCCTCGAGCGGGACGAGGACGGAAAGCTCGAGGCCAAGACGATTCTCGGCGATCTCAAGCGGAGGCACGCTGGGAAGTTCCACGACGGGCAGCTCCGGACCCTTCAGCGGCGGGTACGTGACTGGCGGGCCGCCCATGGGCCCCAGCGCGAGGTGTTCTTTCCGCAGGAGCACCGGCCGGGCGCGATGGGCGCCTTCGACTTCACGGACTGCCGCGAGCTCGGCGTCACGATCGCCGGCGAGCCGTTCTCACACCTGCTGTTCCACTTCGTCCTCGCGTTCAGCGGGTGGCACTTCGTGAAGCTCGCGTTCGGTGAGACCTTTGAGGCGCTGCTGTCCGGCCTGCAGTCCGCGTTCTGGGCCCTCGGCGGCGTGCCGGAGGTGGTTCGACAGGACAACCTCTCGGCAGCAACTCATGAGCTCGAAGGCGGCGGCCGTGCGTTGACCCAGCGGTTCCAAAAGGTGGTCGACCACTACGGGTTCGAGTCCTCCCGGATCCAGCCCGGGAAGGCCCATGAGAACGGCGTCGCCGAGAAGGGGCACGACCTCCTGAAATCGGCGCTCGACCAGGCGCTCATCCTCCGCGGAAGCCGTGACTTCCCCGCAGTCGACACCTACCTCGCGTTCGTCGACGAGACGATCGAGGAGCGGTTCCACCGCGGACGCGAGGAGCGGATCGCGGTAGAGCGCGCGGCCCTCCGGGCGCTTCCTGTGACTAAGTTGCCTGAATACAGCCAGTTCAAGGTGCAGGTACGGAAGTGGAGCACGATCTCGATCAACAAGAAGACGTACTCGGTCCCGTCCAGGTTGATCGGTCATGAGGTCGAGGCGCGAATCTTCCCGGACGTCGTCGAGGTCCGCTATGGCGGAAAGCTCCTGGAAACAATGCCGAGGATCCGCGGCGAGAAGCCGCACCGGATCGACTACAGGCACATCGCGTGGTCCCTCGCGCGCAAGCCCGGCGCGTTCCGGGCCTACCGCTACCGCGAAGAGCTGTTCCCGTCGCTCACGTTCCGACGAGCCTACGATGCGATCCGCGAATCCCGCGGGGATCGCGCAGACGTCGAGTACGTACGGATCCTCCACCTCGCCGCGAGCACGATGGAGAGCACCGTCGAAGAGGCTCTCTCGGTTCTCCTCGACGCCGGAAAGCCCTTCGACTTCGCCGCGGTCAAGGCGATCGCCAATCCAGAGGTACCGACCGTGCCCTCGGTAGAGATCGGACGCCCCGACCTGTCCGCCTACGATCGACTCCTGGCGGTGGGAGGTGACGCGTGAGCGCGACGTTCACGAACGCGACCGATCGCGTCGCTGAGCTCCTCGCCGACTTCAAGCTCGGCGTGGCCGCCGCGGAGATGGTACCGCGCCTCATGGCGGGTGGGCATCACGACGCGCTCGACGTCGTCGCCGAGGTCCTCGAACTCGAGGCGCACGGTCGAAAGGAGCGTCGGGTTGAACGGCTTCGGCGAGCCTCTCGCCTGCCGCCGGCTAAGACGTTCGCATCCCTCGACGAAGCCCGGGTCCCGCGGACGGCGCTCACCAAGGCGAAGCAGCTCGCCAATGGCGACTTCGTCGACCGGGCCGAGAACGTGCTCCTCTTCGGTCTCCCCGGCGTCGGGAAGAGCCACCTCGCCTGCGCGCTCGGCCACGCCCTCGTCGAAGAGGGGCGCAGCGTTCTTTTCACGCCGACCTACCAACTCGTCCAGCAGCTGCTCGCTGCTCGGCGCGACCTGGTCCTACCGAAGATGCTGCGCACGCTGGACGCGTTCGACGCCGTCATCCTCGACGACCTCGGCTACGTCCAGCAGACCGCCGATGACGCCGAGGTCCTCTTCACCCTCATGGCCGAGCGCTACGAGCGCAGGTCGCTGATCATCACCAGCAACCTCGTGTTCAGCGACTGGGATCGAATCTTCAAGAGCCCGATGACCACCCAGGCGGCGATCGACCGGCTGGTGCACCACGCCACGATTATCGAAGTGAACCGCAAGACGAGCGTCCGAGCGGAAGAGGCCAAACGGAGAAACGCGGCGTCCTCGAAGGACGAGGCCTCCTGATGACCCTGGGCGCCGATCGACACGGTGGGGCCATGCTCCGTGTGCCCGCCCCCGCGGCGGCGCCCAACGACAACTACTCGCCCACGATCCCCGTGGCGGGCAGCACCCTGGCGCCAGCGACAACTACGGCGTCAGGCGGCCAGGGACCCACCAACCGAGCACGGACCGGCAAGAATAGTTGTCGTTGGCCGGCAAGAGTAGTTGACGCTGATCAAGCTCGGCATGATCAAGAACCTCTTCGATTGCCTGAGCGGCACCAAGCCCTACGAGCTGAACGAGGCGGTGGTGATCGCTCACGACGCGAACCTGCGCGCGGGCGAAGTCGACGCGCTCTTCGGCGCGGTCGGCATCGAGAAGATTTGCGACCGCGCGTGCCGCGCCGACGCGGTCGTCGCATGGTACTGCAGCGTGCACGGACTCCACACGCCGCCGCAGCAAGGCGTGAAGCGAACAGTGCTCGAGGGGCGCTTGAACGACATCGTCGAGCGCAGAAACCAGGTGGCCCACCGTGGAGGCAACCCCACGAACCTCCTCGGAGGCGCGGACATGATCGAGGCCGTGGCGTTCATCGAGAGCTTGGCGACCTCTATCTTCGGGCTGGTCGTAGGCCGTTATCTGGAGACTCACCATGCAGCGTCCCCCGGCCGCGTCGAGCTGACGTTGCGTGACGGGGATGGACCCTTCAGGGGCCGCACGGTCGTTGTTGTCGAGGAGCCCGACCAGCGGCTCTTCGTTGGGCAACCGGTGTTCGTCATCGTGGAGTCCACCGGCGCTCGGTGGGGGCGCATCCAGAGCCTACGAGTCGATAATACCGATGTGCGGGAGTTGGCGGCGAACGCGAACGCGCCCAGTGGCGTCGGCGTCGGCCTGGACTTCAAGTTCCCGAGTAGCGCCGACGCGAAGCTGGTTGCCCTCGCGACCGATGACGACGTGGTGTGGAGTCCGCTGGCGTTGGCGGCGCCGGCCGCATGACTGCGTCAGCGCCGGATGATGAAGAGCGTGTTCTTGGGGCCGCGTCGCTCGGTACCCCACGCCTTGTCCTGCTGACCATTGACGATCTTCGAGACGGCGTTCGCGACGAGGCGGTTGATGCGGTTCTTGTCCTGGCGAAGGCTCTCGGGGAGCATCGCCTCGATCTTCCGCATCACGACGAACCACGGGATGCCGTCGCCTTGGAGGATCTTTTGGCGCACCTCGGAGTCCTGCTCGACGGCGGCTACGGCGCTCTCTGTGTCGGCGCGGAGCGTGTCTTGCGGGGTGACCGAGATGTCCGGGCCGTCTTCGTCGCCCGAAGCGACGGGCACCGCCGCGGCGCCGGCCGACGCCTTCGCCACAGCAGCTGCCGTCGGCGGCGTAGCAGAGGTCAGCGGGGCGCTGTCGCGCAGCTTCGTCGCGTAGTTCTCAACTGGTCCGAGCGCGTAGCCGGGGTCGCGCGTCTTGTGCATCTTCTCGAACGAGAGGATACGAAGGGGCACCGGGTAGGCGTTGCCCTTCACACTGCTCCAAAACACGCCCTGGCCGACGAGTGGCTCGTTGAGCAGGCTACTCAGGAGGTCATCGCTGAAGTGCGCGTTCGCCTTCCGCACGTTCTGGAGATCGCTTGCCGAGAGCAGGTGGAAGATGAACCAGTTGTCGCCTTGGCTCAGAATCTCGACGGGGATGCTGCCGGGCTGCTGCGTGATGAGCACAGCGCCAAGATCGTACTTGCGGCCTTCCTTCACCCACTCGATGTAGGGCGTCGCGGCCGAGGCCTTGTCGTTCAGGACGCTCTGCGCCTCTTCGACCACAGCGATCGTCGGGATGCTCTCCGAGTCAGCGCGGGTGAACTGTTCTTGGTTCCAGTCGAAGATGCGGCGCAGAATGAGGCCGGAGAGGATCATCGAGGCGCCGCCACGGAGCTGCGACACGTCGACGACGCAGAGCTTCCCGTCACGCAGGGCGCGCAGCAACAGGTCGAGGAGGCGGCTCGCAGGGTCGTGGAGTTGTGAGACAATCTTGGTCATGTTCCCGCGCGCCGCGAGCGCCTCGGGGTCCTGGCTGTCAGCGAGGCCGAGCAGCTCCTTGATGTCGTCAAGGTCGGCGTTGTTGCGGTCTGCCCAGATAAGGTCGACGAGTTGCTCCCACCGGCCCGAGTCGAGCCCGCGCAACTTGCTGACGTTCTGCTGGTCTTGTCGCTCGGGCGGCAGCGCGATCGAGATGACGTCGGAGGGACGGAGGCGTCGGATGTCGAGCTTGATCGTGCCAGCAACGAACGACTGGTAGAACGGGCTCGGCGCCGCCCGCGAGGTGAAGACGACGATCTGATTCTCGAGCGCGGGCACGTCGCACAGCCCGGGGCGCCCCTTGTCGTCTGGCCAGAAGTACTCGCCGTCGGGGTCGAAGATCATCGTCCCGACGGGGACCTTCTTGCCGCCGCGCTTCTCGACGGTGGGCGTCTGCGAGTAGAGCGCACTGAAGAGCAGCTTGTTCAGGTTCGACTTGCCGAAGCCGGCTCGCGCGAAGACGAACGACCTGCGCGACACGAGGTTCGCGATGTCGAACTTCACCGTGATGGTCGGGTCACGGAGCTGCATCCAGTTCTCGGCGTTCAGCCTGCCATCGCCCTTGGCGAAGATGTACTCGCCAAGCGCGAAGAAGCCGAGCTCGGCACCGGCCTGGTTGTGGCCCGCGATCTCGCGGAGCACGGCGCCCGAGGGAAACGCGACCGGGCTGCCGACGTGCGGCAGGCGTCGGTGCGACGGGACGAATACGAGCGAGCCATTGTTCTTGCGAAGGACGCCGAGCACGCGGATATTCACGCGGTACTTCAGGTAGTCCTCGCGCAGCCCCTCGGGGACGGCGCGGCGCTCGCGCACGGCGCGGATGTTGAAGTCCTCTCCGGACGGACCGCTGAGGCGCCCCTCGGAAGAGAGCGATGTAATGCGTCCGAGGACGGCCTCGTCGGGCGTTTCGAGCTGCACGAGCAAGAACTGCCCATGCATCGGCGTGTTGTGGAACTCGGTGCGGTACGGCAACGCGAGGTCGGCGTGAAACTCCATGCCGCCCTCACGGAAGCCACGGAAGACGCCGACGACCTGAGCGTCTGGGAAGAGATTGAGGTCCGCCATGTTCTATCCGTACCGCTTTCCTGCGGGGTCCGCGTCTATGAGGGCCAGCTCGTCGAGAACGGCTGCGGTTTCGCCAAGGGACTCGCGGATCGAGTTCACGATTCCCTGCTGGAGAATGTCCATGTCGAAGTCGACGAGGGCGGCGTTCTCGTGCGCCCGCTGGAGGCACCGCGGGTAGAACGGCACCGGAAAGCCTTCGATGGCATCGGCGAGCAAGCTGCCGAAGATGAGCTGGGCTTCGTTGAGCTGCGTCTCGAGCAGGTCGACGGGCCAGATCGGGTCGCGCGGTCGACCACCGAACTTCACGAAGAACATCTTGCCGGCGACGAACTTGTTGACCTCGCCGGTTTCGACCTCGCCGCCGCGCGCGTACTCGGACCAGACGTACGCGTTCTGCTCCAGCTCACGCGAGACGTCGGCGTAGCAGGGGTAGTCGGTGCGCATGGTGCCCTCGAGCATCATGGCAAGCCGGTAGCGCTGGAGGACCTTGGAGTGCTTCGCGACCCCGACCACGTAGATGTTCCGGCGCTTGGCCTTCTGCGCGCGTAGGGCCTCCTCGATGCCCTTGCGAAGGTCGGCGAAGAGCGTCGTCGAGAAGACCTTGCTGCGCAGGAGGCCATCCCAGACGATCACCGTGTCCGTGCCGTAGTCCTTCTCGCGCACGAGCGAGAAGAGCACCGCCCACTCGGTCAGCTCCCGGTAGACCTGCACCCAGCTCGGCGAAGGCGTCGCCGGGGGCTTCTTGATCATCGGCGACAGCTCCCAGAGGAACGTGACGCCGAGGTACTTCATCATCTTGCCGAGTGGAGTCTTGGCAGTTCCGTCTTCGAGATGGCGCTTCGAGAGCGCGACGAGGTCCGACGTTGGCGTTACGACCTCAAGGCAGTACTCGTTGTTGCTCGAATCAACGACGCGAACGAGCTGCGCCATGAAGGGGTCGAACTCGATGCGGTTGTTCCCGCCGTCCGTGCCCACCAGAGACACGGCGGTGGTCTGCCTTGGCATGATCCGTCGCGCATCGCCGAGCCCCGAGCGCACCTCGGCGCGCAGCTCCTCCAGGAGCTTCCGGTCCTCGACCATCCGCTCCCGAAGTTCCTGGCGCAACTGCGCCATGCTCTCGGGGTCGATCACAGCTTGACACTGTACCAGGGCGCGCCGGGCCAGTTAAACATCAGCGCCTCCGTCCCGCCCGAAGGCCCCCCGCTGTTAACCGCTCTCGGCTTCTCTCTCCCCGCTGGCCAGAAGAGAGAGCGCGAACGCCGTCCCGAGCGCCCTCGGCGCGCGCTCCTTCACGCCCGCGGTGCTCTCTGCGCGAACGCTGTCCCGGAACACGGCGAACGCGCCGAGCGCCGAAGGTCGCGGAAACGTGGGGGAGGAAAGGCAACGGCCCCGAGGATCGCTCCTCGGGGCCGCTGTTGACTGGCGCCTCCCGCGAAGTTCGCGAGGAGGAGGAAATGGCTCCGCGGCGAGGACTCGAACCTCGGACCCGGTGATTAACAGTCACCTGCTCTACCGACTGAGCTACCGCGGAATATTCTCTTGTTCCCGCGCGCGGACCCCAGGCCCGGCGCAAAAATGCGAGCGGCGTTCTTACTTGGGCCCCTGGGGCCTGTCAAGCGCCGGATTTGCCGCGCCGCACCGCCCTCGCACGCCCGCGCCTCGCCCGCCGCTCTCCTATCGCCAACGAACGCCCACCCCACACTTCCCTACACGCCCGTCTTTTCGGGCGCCGCATTCTTTCGCTACAGGCCAACCCGTGCGACAACGTCCGCGCCGATTTCGCCTGGAAGGAGCGTGAGTGGAGGGCACCGCACGATGGCAGTAGAAGTAGAGAAGTCGCCGCTCCGCATCGACGTGATCTCGGACACCGTCTGTCCATGGTGCTACCTGGGCAAGCGCCGCCTGGAGGCGGCGATGGAGGCCACTGCGGACCGCTACGAGTTCCGGGTGGCGTGGCACCCCTTCCAGCTCGCCCCCGACCTTCCCCCGGAGGGCCGGGACTGGAACGCGTACACGACCGAGCGCTTCGGCTCGCTGGAGCGCCTCGCCGAGATGCAGGAGCACCTCCGCGAGGTCGGCAAGGAGGCCGGCATCCACTTCGCCTTCGAGCGGATCGGCCGCGCCGTGAACACCTTCGAGGCGCACCGGCTGATCTGGATGGCGGGGGAGGTCGGCCTGCAGGACGAAATGGTGGAGGCGATCTTCCGCGCCTACTTCCTCGAGGGCAGGGACATCGGCGACCGCGAAGAGCTGGTCCGGCTCGCGGTGGGGGTCGGCATGGACGAGGAGCGCATCCGCGGCCTCCTCGAGTCGGAGATCGGCGTCGCCGAGGTGCGGGCGGAGCTGGAGCAAGCCCGGCGCATCGGGATCACGGCGGTCCCGTTCTTCGTGGTGGACGGGAAGTTCTGGGTGGCGGGGGCGCAGCCCCCGAAGGTGTTCGTCGAGGCCTTCGAGCGCGCCGCCCGCGAGCAGGCCTGAGACCCTCACCCGACCACCCGGCACCAGGCCGGCAGGCGCCCGACCTCCCGCTTCGGTTGCGCCCCGGCGCGACCTGGGCCATTTTGCCTTGCCCCGAAAACCGCCCGAGCCTTCGGGCGCGAACCTTTCGAGACGACATGGGACTGCAGAGCCTCCGCGACAAGCTCCTTCAGGCCGGCCTCGTGACCGAGGATCAGGCGAAGAAGGCCGAAGAGGCCAAGGCCGCGCGGCGTGGGCCGAAGGCGCCCGATCGCGCGAACCGCCGCGCCTCCGACCGCCCGCAGCCGGGCCGCGCTGCCCCGGCGAAGGCGCTCTCCCCCGAGGAGCAGCGCAAGCGCGAGGAGGACGCCGCCTTCCGCGAGCGCGAGCGGATGCTGAACCGCGAGCGCGAAGAGAACCGCAGGCGCGCCGCCGAGGATCGCAAGAAGCTCGAGGGCCTGCTCGCCGCCGCGGAGAAGCACGAGGTGACGGAGCGCGGCGACGAGGCGTTCCACTTCACCACCCGCCGCAAGAAGGTGCAGCGGATCTACCTCACCGCGGATCAGCTCCGGAAGCTGGAGACGGGCGATCTCGCGATCATCGACAAGCCCACCCCCGCCGAGCTTTCGTTCGCGCTGGTGACCCGCGAGGGCGCGGAGCGCGCGCTGGCGCTGGATCCCAAGGCGGTGCGCTTCTACAACCGCGGCTTCGGCCAGACGTTCGGCTTCAAGGCGGAGGCGCCGCAGCCGGACGCGGCGGAAGCGCTGGAGGGCACGGAGCCCGCAGGGGCGGCGGAGGCACCAGAGGCCCAGAAGCCGTCATCGGCGGAGGACGAAACGCCGAAGGACGTGGAGGCCGCATCGGCGGGGGAGGTCGAGCCGAAGCGCGAGGCGACCGCGTCGGCCGCAGAGGCCGAACCGAAGAGCGCGGACGCCGCATCGGCGGCGGAGGTCGAGCCGAAGCGCGAGGCGACCGTGTCGACGGCGGAAGACGCGCCGACGGACGGCGGTTCGCAGGCAGAAGGGACCTGAACCGCTCCCGGGCCCAAGAGACCACCCAGGCCGCGCCGCCCGGGCCGCGCACCCCTTGGAAAGAATCGACATGGCAACCAAGCCCCAGAAGCACCTCGACACCTTCCCGAACCCGAAGCCCGGCCGTCCGTACGAGATCTTTTTCGACGCCCCGGAGTTCACCTGCCTGTGCCCGCTCACCGGCCAGCCGGACTTCGCGCACATCAAGATCCGCTACGTCCCCGACGAGCTCTGCGTGGAGCTGAAGAGCCTGAAGCTCTACTTCTGGAGCTACCGCGACGAGGGCGCCTTCCACGAGGCGGTGACGAACCAGATCTGCGACGACCTGGTCGCCGCGATCGACCCGCTCTTCGTGGAGGTGGTGGGCGACTTCTTCGTGCGCGGCGGGATCCGCACGGTGGTCACTGCCCGCCACGAAAAGGCGAAGAAGTAGCCTTTTCTCGAGGCATCCCGGAGTTGGGGGACGCTGTTCTTCAAGGTGGTAATCCGGATGACCGACGAAGAGATCGTCGATCTTCTGAAGCTCGATACGCCAGCTGATCCGATCGTCATGCCACCGCACTCGAAGCGAAGGCGAAGGGGGTAGACCATGGAGTCGACAGCATTCGTGGTGTTCCTCGCGGGAGTGCTGACCGCAGCGGCCGTCGCGGTTCGCGGAGGAGATCTCGTTGGTGCTCGATTTCTCCCGGCACCTGGACCTCCTATGCCGCGACTTCAGCGGAACGTATCGGCTCCTTGCAAAGCTCGAGGATGTCTCGACCAGAGTTCGGACAGAAGGGAGAATCCCTCTGTGGGTGAGGATTGCCGATGCCCGACTTCGCAGGGCAAGGGCGCCAGAGAAGCAGGTCATTCCTGCGCACGAAGCGGGGCGCAGGCTTGCGACCATCGGTAGCCGCGGCCTCTGGCCCACCGTGACCCCTTCTGCTTCACGCGCATCTGCAACCCGCTGAGGCGCTTCAGCTCGCCGCGGCCAGCGGCGCCCCGGGCAGCAGCGCAGGCTTCCCGGCCGTCGCGGCGGTGGCGGCACCCGGCGCCGCCGGCACCACCCCGGGCGCAGGCACGACCGCCTCGGCCGGCAGCGCCACCTCCTCCACCCGCGTGACGTTCCCGGGCGTGCTGTCGAGGACCAGGTAGCCCTCGTGCCCCAGGCACGTGGAGCTTCCGCCGCACACGATCCGCGGCCCCGCCGCCAGATCGAAGCGGAAGCGGTTGTGGATGTGGCCGCAGAGGATCGAGTCCACCTTGCCCAGGATCGCCGCCTCCACCAGCGAGACGCCGTCGGCCATGCCGTGGTGCCGCGAGTCGAGCCTGCCGTTGGCCCGCAGCGGCGCGTGGTGGACGACCACGTGGATCTTCCGGCCCCGCATTCGCGGGTGCTCGCAGATCCGCACCAGCGCCGCGAGCTGATCCGCCCCCACGAACCCCGCAGCGATGCCCGGCACCGGCGGTACCCGCGCCGAACACAGGCCGACGATGGCCACGCCCTCGCCCAGCAGGCGCACGTGCGGCCACGGCCCCTCGGCCCGCAGCTCGGGCAGATCGGAGTCGAGCAGGTGGCCGAACCACGCCTCGAAGCGCCGTTTGCGCGCGCTGCCCGGCGTGAAGACGTCGTGGTTGCCGGGGATCACGGTGAGCAGGTCGGGCTGATCGGCGAGCTCGCCCAGGGCCCGGCGCACGCCCTCGAACTCCTCGTCGACGGCGAGCGCGGTGAGGTCGCCCGAGACGACCACGTGGTCGAAGCCGCCCCTCGCCGAAGCGTCGGCGAGGATGCGCTGGAGGGTGCGCGGCGCGTCCCGGTAGCGGCGCCCCCGGCCCGCGAGCTTGAGCTCGAGCTGGGCGGCCACCCGCCTCCACCCGATCTGGCCCCAGGGTCTCGCGTCGTAGTCGATCTGAACGTGAACGTCGGAGATGTGGAGGATGCGCAACGCGAGACCGCCCTTCCGGCTGCTGCCCTGCCTGCCGGATGAACTTGGGGACGCCGCGCCCGCACGTAAACCGGCCGCTCGGATGGTCCTTCTTCGGCACGCCGCGTCGCGAAGAGCGGCCTCGCGGCCCGCGTTTGCAGTAGCGTGAGCGGGATGGTCCGCGGCCGATACGCACCGACCCCCTCCGGGGATCTCCACCTCGGCAACGCCCGCACGGCGCTGCTCGCGTGGCTCTCCGTGCGCGCGCAGGGCGGCGCGTTCGTGCTCCGCATGGAGGACCTGGACAAGCCCCGCGAGGCGCCGGGCGCCGCCGCGCGGATCCTCGACGCGCTGCGCTGGCTCGGCCTCGACTGGGACGAGGGCCCGGACGTCGGCGGCCCCTTCGACCCCTACGATCAGTCCCGGCGCGGCACGCGCTACGACGCCGCGGTGGAAGCGCTGGTGCTCCGGAAGCTCGCCTACGAGTGCTTCTGCTCCCGCGCAGAGGTCGCGGCCGCGAGCAACGCGCCCCACCCGGGCGAGGAGGGGCCCCGCTACCCCGGCACCTGCCGCACCTGCCCGCCGGAGCGCGCCGCCGCCAGGCGCGCGGCGGGGCGGTATCCGTCGGTGCGGCTGCAGGTGCCCCCGGGCGCGATCCGCTTCCACGACCTCTTCCTCGGGCCGCAGGCGATCGACGTCGACGCGCAGGTGGGCGACTTCGTGATCCGCCGCGTGGACGGGGTGGCGGCGTACCAGCTCGCGGTGGCGGTGGACGACGCGGCGATGGGGATCACGGAGGTGATCCGCGGCGACGACCTGCTCTCCTCGACGCCGCGGCAGCTCCTCGTCTACCAGGCGCTGGATCTGCGGGCGCCTTCGTTCGGGCACGTGCCGCTGGTGCTCGGGCCCGACGGCGGCCGGCTCGCGAAGCGAAACGGCGCCCGGTCGCTGCCGGAGCTGCGGGCGAAGGGCGAGGATCCGAAGGCGATCTGCGGCCTGCTCGCGTCGATGTCGGGCCTGGCCTCGGCCGGCGAGCGGGTGACGCCCCGGGAGCTCGTGTCCCGATGGGATCCCGAGAAGCTCCCGAAAGGTCCCGCGCGCCTGCCCGGCTGAGCGGGTCCTCGAAAAACGCCGCGCCGGCGGCCTCCACGTTCCCTCTCGAAAATTTCCGCGGAACGATCCGCGCGAGCCCGCCCCCTTGCCCGTGCGCCCCTTGCGGGTATCCTCCCGCCCCGATGCTTCCCCTGCGCACGCCCACCGATCCCCGCTGGACCGAGCTCGCCGTCGAGCGCTTCGACGAGGTGCTCCTCGACCACGCCCACTGCGAGAAGAAGGCCGCCGCCTCGGCGATGGCCCTGGTGACGGCGTACCCCGACCACGATCGCCTGGTGAAGAGCATGGCGCGGCTGGCGCAGGAGGAGCTTCGCCACTTCCGCCAGGTGCACGATCGCATCCTCGCCCGCGGCCTCACCCTCGGCCGCGACGGCGGCAACCCCTACGCCCAGGCGCTGCTCGCGCAGGTGCGCAAGGACCGCCACGAGCACCGCCGCACCGATCGCCTCCTGGTGAGCGCGCTCATCGAGGCCCGGTCCTGCGAGCGCCTCGAGCTCCTCGCAGGCAGGCTGCCCGACCCCGAGCTGCGCTCATTCTACGCGGGGCTGGCCCGGGCCGAGGGCGGTCACTTCCTCCTCTTCGTGGACCTCGCGAAGGCCTACGCCCCGGCGGCCGAGGTCGACGCCCGCCTGGACGAGCTGGCGGACCTCGAGGCGGAGGTGGTGCGCGCCCTGCCCATCGAGCCGCGCATCCACTGATGATTGCACCGAGATCCGGCGAATCCCCCGCCGATCGGACGCGGGATCGGGCCCGACGTCGCCCTCGGGTAGCACCCCCGCCCCGCCTTTCCTCTCTTGTCCACTTTTCACCACATTGGGATGGGACTACGCTCTTTCCGAGGCGTGGCGTGGAGGTGGAGGGAACCGACCTTTGCTCGAACGTCAACGTCGAGGATCGACCGTCCGAGCGATCGTTCAAGCGGAGCGCACATGTCGACCGAGATCCTGCAGCGAGAGCGTGAGGGCAACGTCCTCGTCCTCTCTTTCAACCGCCCCGAGTCACGCAACGCGCTGACGCCGGAACTGGCGGAGACCCTCGCCCAGGCCCTGGACGACGCCCGCTACGACGACGCGATCCGCGCGGTGGTGCTCACCGGCACGGGCGGCAGCTTCTGCTCGGGTATCGACCTCTCCGGCCTGATGGGGATGCTGAGCGGCGACCCCTCACCCCACAACCGCCGCGGCCTGTCGCGCAAGGTGCTGGCCGGGCAGCTCCACGCGGCGATCCGCTCGCTCTGGGATCTGCCCAAGCCCACCGTGGCGGCGGTGGAGGGCGCGGCGGCGGGCTTCGGCCTGGATCTCGCCTGCGCCTGCGACCTGCGGGTGATCGCGAAGGACGCGAAGCTCTCGTACACCTTCACCCGGCGCGGCCTGGTCCCCGACGGCGGCACCGGCCACTACCTGCCGCGGATGGTGGGCCTGGGCCGGGCGCTGGAGCTGGTGCTCCTCGGCGAACACTTCGACGGCGAGCGGGCGTACGCCATGGGCCTCGCGAACCGGGTGACCGACGGCGCGTCGACGAGGGCGCTGGCGGTGGAGCTGGCGACCCGGGTGGCGGCGAACGCGCCGCTGGCGCTGGCGGCGGCGAAGCAGCGGCTCAAGGCGAACGACTCGTACGACGAAGAGCTGTCGAAGGTGATCGAGCTGGCGGCAGTGGGCGTTGGCAGCGCGGACGCGCTGGAGGGGATCGCGGCGTTCCTGGAGAAGCGGGCGCCCCACTTCCGAGGCGGGTAGGTAGCCTTTGCCGATCTCCCTTCGAGACGAGCTCGTCGAGATCTACGAAGCCGCGGTGGCGTCGCTGGCCGGCGACCACCTCGTGCGCGAGCACCTCGTGAAGCGGCGCCACCTGCTGCCCTCGAGGCCCACCGAGATCGTCGCGATCGCGCTGGGCAAGGCCGCCGGGGCGATGGCGCACGGCGCGGCGCAGGCCTTTGGTCCGATCGGCGGCCTCGCGGTGGGACCCGCCGGCACGTCGGCCCCCGGTGGCTTCGAGATCGTCGTGGGCGACCACCCCGTCCCCGGCCCCCGCTCGATCCGCGCCGGGATCCGCCTCCTCGCCTTCGCCCGCTCGATCCGCCGCGATCGGACGGTGCTGGTGCTCCTCTCCGGCGGCGGCTCCGCGCTGGTGGAGGCGCTCCCGCCGTCGCTCTCCCTGCCGGATCTGGCGGAGACGACGAGGCTGCTCCTCGCCGCGGGCGCGCCGATCGAGGAGATCAACGTGCTGCGCAAGCACATGTCCCGGGTGAAGGGCGGAAGGCTCGCGGCGGCGTGCTCGGCGGCCCACGGCGCGATCCTCGCCATCTCGGACGTGGAGGGAGACGATCTGGGCACGATCGCCAGCGGCCCCTTCTCGCCGGATCCCTCCACCTTCGCCGACGCCCTGAAGATCGTCGCCGCCCGGGGGATCGAGGAGGAGCTCCCCCCGCAGGTGATGGCGCACCTGCGCAGCGGGCGAGACGAGAGCCCGAAGCCCGGCAATCCCCTCTTCGACCGATGGAAGGGCACGGTCCTCGCGGGTCCGGCGCAGCTCGCTGCCGCCGCCCGGCGCGAAGGGGAGAAGCGGGGCTTCCGGGTGGTCGCGTCTGCGGGCTTCGCGAAGGGCCTGGTGGACGAGGTGGCCCGCGGCTACGCGAGCTGGCTGGACGAGCGTCCCGGCGGGCGGACCCTCCTGGTGGGCGCGGGGGAGCCCACCGTGGAGCTGCCGCACCGCCCGGGAAGGGGCGGGCGCTCCCAGCAGCTCGCACTCCTCATGGCGGCGCACCTCGATCGCCGCCGGGACCTGGGCGCGGCCTTCCTCGCCGCGGGCAGCGACGGGAGGGACGGGATCAGCGACAACGCGGGAGCGGTGGTGGACGGCGCCACCGCCGATCGCGGCCGGGCGCAGGGCTTCGACGTGGAGGAGGCGATCCGGCTCGCGGCGAGCGCCGCCGCCTGCGACGCGGTGGGCGCGTCGATCCCGGCGTTCGACAGCGCCACCAACGTCGCCGACCTCCACCTGCTCGCGATCGGCTGATCGACCGGGACGCAGGTCGGTGTCCCGCATGGATCCGCGCAGACCCGACCCGCCGCGAACGGGCATCGATGGCGGCTGACAGCGGCTGCCCGCGCTGGTTGAATGCGCCGCTCCGACGGAGGCCCACTCGATGAGCGCACGCAGCGTCTTTTTCGGCACGCCGGACTTCGCGGTCCCGATCGTGGAGGCGACGGCCGAGGTGACGGAGCTCGTCGCCGTGGTGACGCAGCCCGATCGGCCCAAGGGCCGGGGGCGGGAGCTCGCCGAGCCGCCGGTGAAGACGTGGGCGAAGGCGAGGGGGATCCCGGTGTTCCAGCCCGCGAAGCTGCGCGACAGCGTGCTGGCGGCGCAGCTCCGCGAGCTCGCGCCCGACGTGGCGGTGGTGGCGGCGTACGGGCGCATCCTCCCCAAGGAGCTCCTCGACCTCCCCCGGCTCGGCTGCGTGAACGTCCACGGATCGATCCTGCCCAAGTACCGTGGGGCGGCGCCGATCCAGTGGGCGGTGGCGAACGACGAGCCGGAGACCGGCGTGACCCTGATGCGGATGGACGAGGGCCTCGACACCGGCGACGTGCTGGCGGTGCGCAAGGTCCCGATCGGTCCCGAGGACACCGGCGGCTCGATGCACGACGTGCTCGCCCGCCTGGGCGGGGAGATCGTCCGCGAGGAGCTGCCCACGTTCCTCGCGGGCGAGCTCGAGGCCGTGCCCCAGGATCACGAGCAGGCGACGCTCGCGCCGATCCTCTCGAAGGAGCAGGGGCGCCTCGACTTCTCGCAGCCCGCGCGCCTGCTGGCCGCCCGGGTGCGCGGCTTCCACCCCTGGCCGGGGGCGTTCACGTACCTCTCCGCCGGCGAGAAGGAGCTGCTCAAGGTCCACGCCGCCGCACCCGCCCCCCGGCCGCCCTCGACCGCAGGCGCGTCGCCCGGCGAGGTGATCTCGCTGCAGCCGCTCCTCGTCGCCACCGGCGATGGCCAGGCGCTCGAGCTTCGCGAGGTGCAGCCGGAGGGCAGGCGCCGCATGCCCGCCGGCGCCTTCGTCGCCGGCAGGCGGGTGCAGGTGGGCCAGCGCCTCGATCCCGGGTAGGGCTCGGCCGTCGGGCGCGTGAGACGCATCCCGTCGCCACGCGGCCGGGCGCGCCCGGCGCCCCTGCGCTCACCCGGGGCGAACCCACGCACGACCTCCATGCCGACCGGCAAGAGCGGCGCCCATGGGCGCGCATCGGCGCCGGCCGTGCGCAATGACCCCCGCACGGAGGCAGGATCCGAGCCGAGGGCCGAGCCCCGCATGGTAAGTTCCGCGCCGTGGCTCGGCCTCGCCAGACGTACGCTGTGATCGGCGATCCGGTGGCGCACTCGCTCTCACCGCGGATCTTCGCGCGCTTCTTCGCCGAGCTGGGGATCGACGCCCACTACACCGCGTTCCGGGTGACGCCGGAGGAGCTCTCGGCGACGATCGACCGGGTGCGGCGGGGCTCGATCGCCGGCCTGTCGGTGACGATCCCGCACAAGCTCGAGGCCGCCAGGCTGGTCGACGCCCTGCACCCCATCGCCGCCCGGATCGGCGCGGTGAACTGCGTCGCGCCCGCCCGCGAAGGCGCGGCCCGCGGCTTCAACACGGACGCGCTGGGCTTCCGCCTCGCGCTGGAGCGATCCGGGATCCGGCTCCCCGCCTCCCGGATGGTGCTCCTCGGCGCCGGCGGCGCCGCTCGCGCCGCCGCCTTTGCCGCGGTGGACGCCGGGGCGAAGGGACTGGTGATCGTGAACCGGGATCCGGAGCGGGCCTGCCGGCTCGGCCTCGAGCTGGTGGCGCAGGGGCGGGCGTGGCCCGAGGGCGAGCTCTTGCGCTGCTGGGAGGCGACGCGGCCCCAGGGCGCGGCGCTCGGCGGCCCCTCGGGAAAGTGCTTCGTCGCCGCGCTCCCCCTCGACGCCCTGGAGCTCTCCCACCCCCTCGCACACGCGGACGCGCTGGTGAACGCCACCTCCGCCGGCCTCGGCGACGCGGATGCGGATCCGCTCCCCCGCGGCTGCGAGGTCGGCGATCACCTCACGGTGCTCGACATGGTGTACCGCCCCCTCGCCACGGCACTGGTGCGCCGCGCCGAGGCCTCGGGCGCGACCGTCGTCGACGGCCTGTGGATGCTGCTGCACCAGGCGAACGAGCAGCTCCAGGTGTGGACGGGGCGCCGCGCACCGGACGCGCTCCTCGCGCATCTGCATGACGAGCTCGCGGAGGCGTGTGCATGACGCGCACGCGCCTCGAGCCGCCCCTCCCGCCCGCTGGCCTGCCCCGCGGCGCCCGACCCCGAGACCCGCGATGAACCGACTGCGCTTCCTCACCGCCGGCGAGAGCCACGGCCCTGCCCTCTGCGGGATCCTCGAAGGGCTCCCCTCGGGCCTCCTCCTCGAGGCCGCCGATCTCGATCGGGATCTCGCCCGCCGGCAGAAGGGGCACGGCCGCGGGGGCCGCATGAAGATCGAGAGGGACGCCGTCGAGATCCTCGGCGGCGTCCGCTTCGGCCGCACCCTCGGCTCGCCGCTGGCGGTGCTGATCCGCAACCGCGATCACGCCAACTGGGCGGAGCGGATGCAGGTGGCCCCCGGCGGCCCCGACGACAAGCCCGTGACCGTGCCCCGCCCCGGACACGCCGACCTCGCGGGCGGGCTGAAATACGGCCACGTGGGCGATCTGCGCAACGTGCTGGAGCGCGCCTCCGCCCGGGAGACGGCGACCCGCGTGGCCCTCGGCGCCGCGGCGCGCACGCTCCTGCGCGAGTTCGGGATCGGCGTCGGCTCCTACGTTTGCGCCATCGGCGGGGTGACGGGGACGTCGGCGGAGGAGGCGGTGCCCGCGCTCTTCCACGACGACGCCGAGGGGCTCGGCCTCCACGCCGACGGCTTCGACACCCGCGCGGTGAACGAAGCGTCGAACGTCCGGTTCATCGACGAGATCGACGAGGCCCGCCGCGGGCGCGACACCCTGGGCGGCGTGGTGGAGGTGGTGGTGACGGGGCTGCCGGTGGGCCTCGGCTCCCACGTGCACTGGGATCGCAAGCTCGACGGGAGGCTTGCGCGCGCGCTGATGTCGATCCCGGCGATCAAGTCGGTCGAGGTGGGCGACGGCGTGCGCGCCGCGGAGCTGCGCGGCAGCGAGGTCCACGATCCGATCCAGCTCATGTCCGGCCGGCTCTCCCGCAGCCGCAACCGCGCCGGCGGCCTCGAGGGCGGGATCACCAACGGCGAGCCCCTCGTCGTGCGCGCCTACATGAAGCCGATCGCCACCATGCCCGCGGCGCTGGACTCGGTGGACCTGCACCGCATGGAGGAGCGCAAGGCCCACGTGGAGCGCAGCGACACCTGCGCGGTGCCCGCCGCCGGCGTGGTGGCGGAGGCGATGGTGGCGCTGGCCCTCGCGGACGCCCTCCTCGAAGCGGTGGGCGGCGACACCCTGGAGTCGATGCGCCAGCCGTTCGCGCGGATGCGCCTGGCCGCCCGGGCGGAGGTCGGGCACGTCTTCCTCCTCGGCCCGATGGGATCGGGGAAGACCCGCTCCGGCCTCATCCTCGCCCGGCGGCTGGAGCGTCCGTTCATCGACCTGGACGCGACGATCGAGCGCCGCTCCGGGATGTCGATCGCGGAGATCTTCCGCCACTCCGGCGAGGAGGGGTTCCGGGAGCTGGAGGAGGCGGCGCTCGCGGACGTGGTCTCCCAGCCGCCGTCGGTGATCGCGCTGGGCGGCGGCGCCGTCACCCGCGAGAGCGCGTGGCGGCGGATCCGCGGGGCGGGGGTGGCCTTCCACCTCCACGCCGAGCCCGAGGAGCTCGCCCGGCGCCTCACCCCCGGCGACCGGAGCCTGCTGGCGCGTCCGCTGCTCGGCGACGGCGATCCGCTGGAGCGGCTGCGCGCCCTGTCGGCGAGCCGCGAGCGCTGGTACGCGAAGGCGGATCTGCGCCTGGAGACCACCGGCGCATCGCCGGAGGAGGTGGCGGGCGCGGCCCTGGGGCTGCTGCGCACCATCGAGGGACCGCTGGCGACGAGGGGGCGGTGAGCACGCCCCGTCCGGGCGCCCGCGCGAGGCCGCGCGGCGCGATCCGAGGGGATGGCGCACGCCGCCTCTCCGGCGAGTAGAATCGGGGGCCTGATGATCGAGCTGAGGATCCGCGCCGGACCCGCGCCCTATCCGTTTCGCGCCGGCCCCGGCCTCCTTGAGTCGCTGGGATCGTCGCTGCGAGAGCTGGGCCTGGTCGGCAAGGTGGCGGTGATCTCCGACGCCGACGCCTTCTCGCGGTGGGGCGTCCCCGCGCTGCGATCGCTGGGGGAGGCCGACCTGCCCTGGATCAACGTGGAGGTGCCGCCCGGCGAGCGGAGCAAGACCCTCGCCCACGCCGGCGAGCTCTACGGCAAGCTGATCGAGCACGGCGTCGGGCGCGGCGACACCGTCGTCGCCCTGGGCGGCGGCATGGTCGGCGACCTCGCCGGCTTCGTGGCCGCCACCTACCACCGCGGCCTCTCCTTCGTGCAGGTGCCCACCACCCTGCTCGCCCAGGTGGACTCGTCGGTGGGCGGCAAGGTCGCGGTGGATCACCCCCTGGGCAAGAACCTGGTGGGCGCGTTCCACCACCCCAGGCTGGTGCTCGCCGACACCCGCACCCTCGCCACGCTCCCCGCCCGCCAGCGCTGGTCCGGCCTCGCCGAGGTGGCGAAGGCCGCGCTGATCGCGGACCCCTCCTTCCTCGAGTTCCTCGAGCAGCACCTCGACGCGCTCTCCGGCGACGAGGCGCCGGACGCGCTCCTCTCCGAGGCGATCGCCCGCGCGGTGCGGATCAAGGCGGGGATCGTCGAGGCGGACGAGCGCGAGACCTCGCTGCGGCGCGTACTGAACTTCGGCCACACGATCGGCCACGCCCTCGAGGCGGCCACCGGCTACGTGGCCCTCACCCACGGCGAGGCGGTGGTGAAGGGGATGAAGGCCGCGCTGGTGGTCTCGTGGCAGCTCGGCAGGCTGGGGCAGACCGAAGCCGAGCGGGCGCTCGCGCTCCTCGCGCGCTTCCCGGCGCCGCCGCCGTTCGTGCCCCCGCCCAGAGACGCCGTGATCGCCGCCGCCCGCCGCGACAAGAAGGCGGAAGGGGCCGAGCTGCGGTACGTGATCCTCACCGCCCTGGGGCGCACCGAGGTACTGCCCCACCTGCCCACGCCGCTCCTGGAGGCGGCGGTGGACGTGGCCCTGGAGACCTGATCGATGCGCGTCCTCGTCCTCCACGGCCCCAACCTGAGCCTCCTCGGCGAGCGGGAGCCGTCGATCTACGGGAAGATCACCCTCGCCCAGCTCGACGAGATGGTGCGGCGCCACGGCGAGGGGTTGGGGCTCGAGATCCGCTCGTTCCAGAGCAACCACGAGGGGGCGCTCATCGACGAGCTCCACGCGAACCGGCGGTGGATGCAGGCGCTGGTGATCAACGCCGGCGCCTACACGCACACCTCGTACGCGCTGCGCGACGCGATCGCCGCGGTGGCGGTGCCGGCGTACGAGGTGCACCTCTCCGACATCTCCGCCCGGGAGCCCTGGAGGCGGGTGAGCGTCATCGAGGACGTCTGCGTGGCGAAAATCATGGGAAAGGGCGTGGGCTCGTACCTCGCCGCCCTGGATCGGATCGCGGACGCCGCGGCGAAGACCGGGGCCTGAGAGGGCCGGCGCAGGGGCGCGTGCCTCGCGCTGCGCGGTCGACAGCGCGAGGCGCGCGAAGGGTCGCGCCTCCCGGAGCGAGCGGCGGCCCGCCGGCGGGAAGGCGCGCGCCGAGGCCGCTCCGGGCCGGGCGGGAAGCCGCGCTCCACCCCCCGGGTTTGCTGGCCCGCGCGGCGGTTTTCCAGTAGGAAACCGCCCATCGTCCCGGGCCTGGCCGCGCGCCCGGACAAGGAGCGTTCGTACTTGGGCCCGACCTTCCTCCCCGCCATCCTGATCGCCGCGCAGTCGCCGATCGTCTGGGTCGGCTTCGTCGTGCTGATCCTGGTCGTCCTCGCGCTGGACCTCGGGGTGTTCAACCGCAACCCCCACGTCGTCGAGAGCAAGGAGGCGATCGTCTGGACCTGCGTCTGGATCGGCCTCGCCGCGGCCTTCGCGGTCTTCGTCTGGTACGACATGGGGGCCGAGAAGGGCATCGAGTTCATCACGGGCTTCGTGATCGAGAAGAGCCTCTCGGTCGACAACCTCTTCGTGATGGTGCTCGTGTTCACGAGCTTCGGCATCCCGCGGATGTACCAGCACCGCGTGCTCTTCTGGGGGATCCTGGGCGCCCTGGTGTCCCGAGGCTTGATGATCTTCCTCGGGGTCCAGCTCATCGAGCGCTTCCACTTCGTGATCTACGCGTTCGGCGCGTTCCTGCTCTTCACCGGGATCCGCATGGTGGTGCAGCGCGGCGACAAGCCCGACCCCCGCAAGAACCTGGTGCTCCGCATCTTCAAGAGGTTCGTGCGCACCACCGACACGATCGAGGGGAAGCACTTCCTCACCCGGAACTCGTCCGGCCGCACCGCCGCCACGCCGCTGATGGTGGCGCTGGTGGTGGTGGAGGCGATGGACATCGTCTTCGCGGTGGACTCGATCCCCGCGATCTTCGCGGTGACCACCGATCCCTTCATCGTCTTCACCTCGAACATCTTCGCCATCCTGGGCCTGCGCTCGCTCTACTTCCTCCTCGCGGATGTGGTGGAGCGCTTCGTCCACCTGGAGATCGGCCTCTCGGTGATCCTCGCGTACGTCGGCGTGAAGATGCTGCTGAGCGACGTCGCCCCCATCCCCACCCTGATCTCCCTCGGCGTGATCCTCGCGATCCTGGCGATCACCATCGTCACCAGCATCATCGCCAACCGGCGGCGGGAACGGCGGGAGGCCGCCGCCCACTCGGGCAACGACTGATCGATGGCGGATCCGCGCGCCATCGCCCTCTCCGTCCTCCGCCGGGTGGAGCGGGACGCCGCCTTCGCCAACCTCGCCCTGGACGCGGAGCTCTCGGCGGCCGGCAGGCTGGATCCCCGCGACGCGGGCCTCGCCACCGAGCTGGCCTACGGATGCCTGCGCCGCCGCGCCGCCCTCGACCACGCCCTGGCCCCGCTGTCGAAGCAGCCCCTGGAAAAGCTGGAGCGCCCGGTGCTCGACCTGCTCCGGGTGGGCGCCTACCAGCTCCTCCACACCCGGATCCCGCCCCACGCCGCGGTGGGCGAGACGGTGTCCACCGCCCGGCGGGTCGGCCTGGGCCGGGCGGCGGGCCTGGCGAACGCGATCCTGCGGCACCTCGCCCGGGAGGGCGCGCCGCCCCTGCCGCCGGGGCCCCTCGCCGCCCTGGAGATCGGCGCCTCCCTCCCGCGCTGGCTGGCGGAGAAGATCCTCGACCTGCTGGGCGAGGAGGAGGCGCTGGCCTTCGCCCGGGCGATCGACGAGCCCGCCCCGAAGACCCTGCGCGTCAACCGCACCCGCATCGATCCGGAGGCGCTCGCCGCGCGCCTTCGGGAGGAGGCGCCGGATCTGGAGGTCCACCCCGGCCGCCTCGCCCCGGACGCCCTGCGCCTTTCGGGGGGCGGCGCCATCACCCGGCTTCCCGCCTACCGGGAGGGGCTGTTCTCCCAGCAGGACGAGGCGGCGCAGCTCGTATCCCTGCTGGTCGACCCGGCGCGAGGCGATCGGGTGCTGGACGCCTGCGCCGCGCCGGGCGGCAAGAGCTGCCACCTGGCGGAGCTGGGCGCCGGAGAGGTGATCGCCCTGGACGTCCACGAGCGCAAGGTGCGCCGGATCGGGGAAGAGGCGGCGCGCCTGGGTCTATCGGTCGTCCGGCCGATGGCGGCCGACGCCGGGGCCCCCCTCCCGCCCGGCGCGGCCGGCCCCTTCGACCGCGTGCTGGTCGACGCCCCCTGCTCCGGCCTGGGCACCCTCCAGCGCCACCCCGAGCTGCGCTACCGCCGCAGCCCCGAGGACGTGGCCCGGTTGCTGGAGGGCCAGGCGCGGATTCTGGACAACGTGGCGAAGGCCGTGCGGCCGGGCGGCGTCCTGGTGTACGCGGTGTGCTCGCCCCTCCCGGAGGAGGGCCGACTCCAGGTGGCGTCCTTCCTGGACCGGAGCGGGGGCGCGTTCGCCCCGGCGCCGCTGGCATCGGCCCCCTTCGCCGTCGACGGCTGGCGCCTCGAGACCTGGCCCCACCGGCAGGGAATGGACGGCTTCTTCGCCGCCCGCCTGATGCGAAGGGCCTGACGGCGCGGGCGGCTCCCTTCGCGGCGGCGCGGGCGGATCCCATCTTTGCCGTGCCGGCACCGAAGTGATACCCGGTCTGGCGTCTCACCCGCTTCTTGGAGCGCCCGACTTGAGCCTCGCCCCCCTGATCGCCCCCTCGATCCTCTCCGCCGACTTCGGCCGCCTCGCCGAGGAGGTGGCCGCCATCGAACAGGCGGGCTGCGACCTCGTGCACGTGGACGTGATGGACGGCCGCTTCGTGCCCAACCTCACCATCGGTCCGCCGGTGGTGCAGGCGGTCGCGAAGCGGGCCAAGAAGCCCCTGGACGTGCACCTCATGATCGTCGAGCCCGAGAAATACATCGACGCCTTCGTGAAGGCCGGCGCCTCCATCGTGAGCGTGCACGCCGAGGCCTGCCCGCACCTGCACCGCACCCTGCAGCAGATCCGCGCCGCCGGCGCGAAGCCCGCCGTAGCCCTGAACCCCTCCACGCCGGCGTCGGCGATCGAGCACGTGCTCGAGGACCTCCACATGGTCCTGGTGATGAGCGTGAACCCCGGCTTCGGCGGGCAGTCGTTCATCCCCTCGGCGCTGCGCAAGATCCGCCGGATCCGGGACATGGCGGAGGAGATGGGCCGCTCCGATCTCTGGATCGAGGTGGACGGCGGCATCGGCCCCCAGAACGTGGCCGACGTCGCCCGCGCCGGGGCCAACGTTTTCGTCGCCGGGAGCGCCGTGTTCAACACGCCCAGCTATGCCGACGCGATCGGCGCCTTGCGAAGGAACGCCAGTCTCTGACCGAAGGGGGTCGCCATGCATCGGCATCGCATCCTGGTGATCGAGGACGAAGCGGAGCTCGCGGATCTGCTCACGGAGATCCTGAGCGATCTGTCCTACGAGGTGGAGCAGGCGTCCACCATGGGTGAGGCGCTGGCGATCCTGGATCGGGGCCCGGTGTGCGCGATCCTCTCGGACCTCACCCTCCCGGACATCGAGCGCGAGCAGGTGGTGCACACCCTGCGCGCCCGGAGCGGCCGCGCGTCGATCATCCTGATGAGCGCCATCGCCTCCCAGGATCTCACCCGGCTGGGCAGGCAGATGGGCGTCGATCGGGTGGTCTCCAAGCCCTTCGACCTCGACGAGTTCGAGGACTCCCTCGTCTTCGGCTGCGAGGAGGGGCAGGAAGAGGCCGGCGAGCACGCATAGGGGTGTTCCCGGATCCCGGGTGGCCACCCCAAGTTCTGCCCGTGCGCGCCCTGCTCTCCACCCGCCTCTTCGCCGCGGCCCCCCTGGACGAGTGGCACGTCCGCTTCGCCCGGCGCCACGGCTTCCCCTCGCTCGAGCTCTACGCGTCCCCCCGCCACCTGAACCTCCTCGGGCCGGGCGAGCCGGAGCGGCTGCGGGATCTCGTCCGGTCGGAGGATGCGCAGGCGCCCTGGCTGCACGTGGGCCGGGAGCTCCTCGCCCGGCTGGTGGATCCCGGCATGCTCCACCGCTTCTCCCTCGCGGTGGAGACCCTGGGCGTCCGGGTGGTGACCGCCACCCTGCGCTCTTGGCCCCGCCCCAAGGCCGGCGCGATGCTCGATCTCTCCGACCTCCTGGCGAGCGCGGGGGAGGCCGGCGCGAGGCTGGTGGTGGACGTGGATCGGCTCGACGCCCGCTCCCTGCGCAAGCTCGAGTACGGCGTGGGGATCTGCTGGGATCTGGGCGGCCCCACCCTCGGCATGCAGCTCGACAAGGCGGAGATCGACGACCTGCTCGAGCACGTGAACCGGGGCAGGCTCCACGCCGTGCGGGCGTCGCACCGGCTCGATCACCACCGCGACGCGCCGGGCCCCAGGGAGGCGCTGCTCCTGGAGGAGGCGTGGCGGCTGCACGCGCCGGGGACCCTCGTGTACGACGTGGACGATCCCACCGGCTTCGGCAGCCTCGCCGACTACGAGGCGGTGATGGCGGATCTGCACGCCTTCCACTCGGGGGAGATGCGCCCGCCCCACGGCGGCACGAAGGGCGGGTTCGTCTGGGGCGCGCTGGCACCCGGCTGAAGGTGGGCCGGCCGGCGACGCCTTCGCGGTCCGCACCCGCTCCGCGCGATCCGGCCGTTCGGCCGCGGGCGATCTCCGGCGTCGACTCCCTTCCGCTTCAGGCCCGGGTCTCTTCGTAGAGCCGCTTCAGCGTGGCCAGATCGCTGCGCTCCCGCCCGGCCGCGATGGCGTGCACCGTCTCCAGCACCCGCTCGTTCACCGGCGTGCGTATCCCCCGGCGGCGGGCCCGCGCCACCACCTCGCCGTTGAGGAAGTCCACGCCGGGCTCCCGGCCCCGCTCGATGGCGGCGAGCATCGACGAGCGCAGCCGCCGGTACCGAGCTCCCACCGCCAGCAGCAGCGCGTGCTTGGCGAGGGTGGTCGGCGAGTTGGCGCCGTGGCGCTCGGCGTCGGTGAGGGCGATCCACTGCAGGTCGAGGGTGCCGCCCACCTTCTCGAGCTTCACCCCCTCGGCGTTCGCCACCTCCACCGCCTCGGTCATCACCTCGAGGGCGAGGCGGCGGACGAATCTGTGACGAAGCAGCGCACCCAGGGTGTCTCCGCCGATGGTGCCCAGCGAGGAGACGGCGCAGTTGAGCGCGAGCTTGCTCCACCGGGCGCCGGTGAGGTTCTCGGAGATCTCGGTGGGCCCCACCGCCTCGAGCAGGCGCGCGAGCCGGCGCACGCGATCGCAGGCGACGCCGTCGAGGCGCCCCAGGGTGAAGCCGCCGGCGCTGGTCCGCTCGTAGACGCCGGGCTCGGGCGCCGACGCGCCCCACGCCACCACCGCGCCGATGACCCGATCGGCCCCCACCAGCGGCGCGAGGCGCTCCTCGGCGAGGCCGTTCTGGAAGCAAACGAGCGCGCCCCCTTCCGCGAGGAGGCGGCTGGCGGCGGCGCCCACCTCGGCGAGGGCCGGGGGCGGGACGGCGAGCAGGACGAAGTCGAAGGCACCGCGCTCGGGGAGAGCCTCGACGAGCTCGACCTCGCCCCGGATCTGCCGCTGCCCCAGCTCGTCGCGCAGCTCGAAGCCCCGGAGGCGGATCGCCTCGGTGACGGCCGGGCGCCGGGCCACCACCTGGAGCCGGTGGCCCTGCTCGGCGAGGGTGGCGGCGATCACCCCTCCGATCCCGCCGCAGCCCACCACCAGCAGGGACGGCCTGTTCTCTTCGTCGTCCACGTGGGATCGGATTCTACCAGGGAAACCGCGACACGGATGTCCCGGTCGGCGGCGGCGAAGCGCTCGAATCCGTACGTCTCGCCGGAAATCCCTTTGGGCACCGTACATGCTGCCGTTCGGGGGCGTTCAACTTCCCCCGAAAGGGATGCCGACGTGCGCCAGACGACGATCCGGCTCCTGCTCTTCGCCGCCTTCTTGACCTCTCCCTCCCTCGCCACCGCCGCCGAGTGCCTGGTGGGCTCGATGAAGGGCTTGCCGGAATCCGACACCGAGACGGTGGCGGTGCCGGGGGCCGACGTCTTCCCGGGGATGGGCCTGGTGTTCCGCGGCGCCTTCGAGACCGAGGACTTCGCCGTGGTGGGCGACCTGCGGATCGGGGGCGGCTCCAAGACCGAAGCCCCCGACCAAGCGACGACCTTCTCGGCGAGCATCAACGGCCGGTACTTCTTCCTGGACGGCGGATGGACGCCCTTCGTCGTCGGCGGCCTGGGGTGGTCGGCGCTGCGCTTCGCCAACGACGAGTTCGACACCAGCGAGAGCGGGATGAGCGGGAACGTCGAGGTCGGCCTCGAGTTCCTGCGCTTCTACAAAGAGCCGCCTCCACGTCGACTTCCGGGTGGACCTGCCCTTCTACGAGCTGAAGCAGCCGGACGAACCCGTCTGGAACTGGCGCACGGGCGAGACCAAGGTGCGCGAGGGCGCCACCCGCTACGTGGTGCCCATGACCTTCGGCGTGACCTACCTCTGGTGGTGACGGCCTCCGGGCGCTGACGCGGGACGACCCGCGCCCGTCGCCGCGCCCGCACGGCCGTCTCCCGGCGCCTGAAGGCGCGAGGATCCGGCCCGCCTCGGCGCGGGCCCTGCCCGCGCTCCACCGAAGCCGGCGGGCCCCGACTCTCCGCGCGCAGCTCGTCTCCGCGCGCGTGGCCGGCCCTACCTCTTCGCCGCGGGGCGGGGTCCTCGGGGACCGCGATCACGACCGACGCGGGGACCGCGAGGCGCGGCCTTGGGCGCGGGCCTCGGCGGCGGCTCGGCCTCGCGGAGCCGCTGGGCGGCCTCGGCGTTCCCGGCCTTCTCGTAGAGATCCGCCGCCTTGCGGGTCTTGCCGGCGACCTCGAAGCAGCGGGCGGCGAGCTCGGCCTCGCCCAGCTCCTCGAAGAGCTGCCCGGCCTCCTCGGGCCTGCGGTGCTCGTCGTAGATCTTCAGGGCGCCGGCGGTGTCGCCGCTGCGGGCCAGCCACGGCGCGATCTCGAGGAGCGGCTTCTCGGCCTCCTGCGCCGCAGCGAGCTCCGCCTTCGCCACCTCGACGGCCTCTTCGCTCGCGCCGCCCTCCCGCAGCCAGCGGAACTTGTCCACGGGGTCGGTGGCGAGGCGCGCCGCCTCGAGCGGCCTGCCGAACCGGGCCCACATCTTGGCCGCGGCGAGGGGATCGCTCTCCTCGAGGGGCTTCGCCTCCGCCTCCGCCAGGCGATCGGCCTCCGCCTTCTCGCCGGCCCGATCGAAGGCGCGGGCGGCCTTGAGCGTCTTGCCGGCGCGCTCGTAGGCACGGGCGGCGTCGCCCCACTGCTCGGCGCGCTCGTACAGCGAGCCCGCGTCCTCCCAGCGCTCCGCCTGCACCAGGACCTCCATGAGCACGTCACCCAGGCCGGCGCCGAGGAGCGCCTCCTCCTGCTGCTTGGGCGGCAGCTCCTTCGCCGCCTCGACGAGGGCCTCGCGATCGCCGAGCTTGCCGAGGATCTCCACCACCTTCACCCCGTCGCCGGCGAGCCGGTAGAGGCGCGCGGCCTCCTTGGGCTGGTCGTGCTCCTCGAAGAGCCGGGCTGCCTCGCGGAACCTGCCCTCCTTCTCGTGGAGCGCGGCGACCTTGTCCCACTCGCCGGTCCAGGCGAGGAGGTGCGGGGCCACCTGCGCGTCGCCGGCGACCTCGCGGGCGTCCTCCGCCCGGCGGTCGTCGCCCAGGGCGCGCCACACCTCGGCGAGGGTGGCGAAGACCTGCCGGCGACGCGCCGCCTTCTGGTCGACCTCCTCGCCCTCGCCCTCGGGGGCGCGCTGGCGCATCACCCGCAAGAGCGCGGTGAAGAGCTTGCCGCGGGCGTCCTGGGGGAGGTCGTCGAGGCGGTGGGTCTTGCCCCCCTTGCGGGCGGCGGTGGCGAGCTTCTCCAGGGGCTCGAGCTGCGCCTCGAAGTCGCCGGCGAGGATCGGCTTGTCCACCGCGCGGGCCGCCTCGAGGGCGGCCGCCTCGAAGCCGACCGGCCTGCGATCCTCCCTGCCGCGCCCGCGGCGATCGCCCCTGCCGCCCCTGCCGCCGAAGCCGCCAGGTCCTCGGCCGCCGAACCCACCGGGTCCGGCCGGGTCACGGCCGCCGAAGCCGCCGGGCCCACGGCCGCCAAACCCGCCCGGACCCCGCCCACCGCCAGGGCCCTGCCCTGCGCTCTTCGCGTCGCGTTCGTTCGCCATATCTCGCATATCCTATCGGCGGTCGCCCGTCCGGCCGTCCGCCCGATCGTGCGTCATTCGCAATTTGCCCGCGGCTGTCAACCTTCCTGGCGCCGATTTCGCGGGGAGGAGGAACAAATGGATCGCTTGTGGCTCGCGCTGGGCGCGTGCAACGCGCTCGTCTCGGTCGCGGCGGGCGCCTTCGGGGCGCACGGCCTGCGCGCCCGGGTGTCGGAGGACCTGTTGGCGGTCTTCGAGACGGGAGCCCGGTACCAGATGTACCACGCGCTCGGGCTGCTGGCCCTGGGGCTCTTCGTGCGGAGCGGCGCGGCGTCCGGCATCGCCACCGCCGCCGGGTGGTCGATGTTCGGAGGGATCGTCGTCTTCTCCGGGAGCCTCTACGCCCTGGCCCTCTCCGGGATCCGCGGCTTCGGCGCGGTGACGCCCATCGGCGGCGTGGCGTTCCTGGTGGGGTGGGGGCTCTTCGCCGCCGCCGCGATCGCGGCCGCCTCCCGCTGACAGGCGCCGCGAGCCGCTTCGCGGGAGCGGCGGGGACCACCGCCGCGATCGCGTCGCCCCGCGCAGACACGCCGCGGGTCGCCACGCGGACGCAGTGGGACGCCTCATCGCCGCGACCGCCTCCCGTCCAGCTCTCACGCCGCGGGCGGCTTCGCGGACGCGTCGACGGGCGCGGACTCGAGGCGCGCCCCCTGCCGCAAGAGGGCCACCGCGCCGATGCCCACGCCCAGCCAGAGGGTGGCGATCCGGCAGAGGAGCGCGCTCCCCATCGCCTGGGCCTGGGTGATGCCGGGGATGAGGTGGGCGGCGCCCTCCTGCATGGCCAGGTCGGCGACGCCGAGCCCGCCCGGCGACGGC
>Ga0180220_1000746_pt1 | contig 29770 bp, 24 predicted proteins | sample eDN5th37CBELigBY_FD_151335 | JGI IMG/M metagenome (GOLD analysis project Ga0180220, IMG submission 151335) | Enriched backyard soil microbial communities from Emeryville, California, USA - eDNA 5th pass 37_C BE-Lig BY (version 2) (version 2) | ecosystem: Environmental > Terrestrial > Soil >... | reverse complement strand
CCACCACCCCACCCAGCCCCGGCCGCCGCACCCGCCGAACACGGGGTTGGTGTCGTCATCCGTCCGACAACGACGACAACCCCGTGCTCGACCGCGCGGAGAGTCGTGCTCGGCGGGGGAGAGAATGGTCGACGGCCGGGGCGCACCCGCCGCCGGCGCCCGTCGAGCGAGAGGACCCTCATGACCCGTCTGCACGTGCCCGTCTCCCTGCGGTGGTCCGACCTCGACGCGTACGCCCACGTGAACAACGTCGAGATGTTCCGGCTGCTCGAGGACGCGCGGATCACCGCGTTCTGGACCCACCCCGAGGCGGGGGAGGACGCGTGGCCGACGGCCGTCCTGGAGACCGGGCCCCACGCGACGAGCCACACGCTCGTCGCGCGCCAGGAGATCGAGTACCTGCGGCCGCTCGGCTTCACGCGCACGCCCGTGCGCGTCGAGCTGTGGATCGGGCACCTCGGGGGCGCGAGCCTCGAGGTCTGCTACGAGGTGCACGACGGCGCAGCACGGTTCCCGCGCACGGGCCCGACCTCCGGGGGCGCGCCCTACGCGAAGGCCGCGACGACGATCGTCGTCGTGGACGCCGCGACCGGGTCGCCGCGCCGCATCACCGAGGCCGAGCGCGCGGCGTGGGAGCCGTTCGTCGAGGAGCCGCTGTCGTTCCGCCGGCGCCGCTGAGACCGACGCCCGCCGCTCCCCGCGCCGCGGTCTCGGCCGCGCGTGCGATGTTGCGCTGCATCCCGCCGAACACGACGCCGTGGAAGGGCTTGACCGCCCACCAGTAGAGCTGGCCCGCGAGCCCGTGCGGGTGGAACAGGGCGCGCTGCGCGAAGTACGTGCGGCCCGGCCCGCTCGCGTCCTGCGGTGCGGGCCCGGGCGCGCCGGGGCGCGAGGCCTCCGGCAGCTCGGCCGCGGCGTCGTCGACGCGCAGCTCGAGCCACGCGAGGCCGGGCAGGCGCATCTCGGCGCGCAGCAGCAGGCGGCGTCCCGGCTCGATCGCCTCGACGCGCCACCAGTCGAGCTCGTCGTCCACCCGCAGGTGGCGCTCGTCGCGGCGTCCGCGGCGCAGTCCCGGCCCGCCGGCGAGCCGGTCGAGGAGCCCGCGCACGCGCCACGCGAGCGACCACGAGTACCAGCCGCGCGGGCCGCCGATCTCCTCGACCACGCGCCACAGCACCTCGGCCGGCGCGTCGACGACGGTCCGCCGCTCGTCGACGTAGAGGGAGCCGCCCGCCCAGTCGGGGTCGCTCGGCAGCGGGTCCGACGGCGCGCCGGGCGCCGCGGCGGACGACCACCGCGTCGTGACCTCGCCGTCGTGGATGCGCTCGAGCGCGAGCTCGACGGCCTGGTCGAACCCGAGCAGGCCCTCGGGCGGGTCGGGCACGTAGCGGGCGATGTCGTGCTCGCCGCACACGACCTCGTGCTGGAGCGACTCGACGAGCGGTCGCGCGATGCCCGACGGGACGGGAGTGACCAGCCCGACCCAGTGGCTCGACAGCTTCGGCGTGAGCACGGGCACGCTGACGATCGCGCGTCGCGGCAGCCCCGCGACCCGCGCGTAGCGCTGCATCATCTCGCGGTAGGTGAGCACGTCGGGGCCGCCCACGTCGAACGCGCGCGACACGTCGGGCGGCATCGTCGCGGACCCGACGAGGCAGCGCAGCACGTCGCGCACGGCGACGGGCTGGATGCGGTTGTCGACCCACCGCGGCGTCGTCATCGCGGGCAGCCGCTCGGTGAGGTACCGCATCATCTCGAACGACGCCGACCCGGAGCCGAGGATCACGGCGGCCTGGAGCACCGTCGTCGGGACGCCGGACGCGAGCAGGATGTCGCCCACCTCCTTGCGCGACGCGAGGTGCGGCGAGAGGTCGCCCTCCGGGACGTCCGGGTACATCCCGCCGAGGTAGACGATGCGCCCGACCCCGGCCTCGCGCGCGGCACGCGCGAACGTCAGCGCGGTGCGGCGGTCGCGGGCCTCGAACGTCGGGCCGGTGCCGAGCGAGTGCACGAGGTAGTACGCGACGTCCACGTCGGCGAGGGCGGCCCGGATCTGCTCGAGGTCGCTCGCGTCGGCCGCGACCGCCTCGACGTCGTCGACCCACTCGCGCCCCGCGAGCCGCTCCGGGTGCCGGGCGAGCGCGCGCACGTCGAACCCGGCCCGCAGGAGCTCGGGCACGAGCCGACCGCCCACGTACCCGGTGACGCCCGTGACCGCGGCCCTCACGACAGCAGCTCCAGGAGCTCGCGCTCGGCGCGCGTCTGCGAGCGCGTCGAGCCGATCGTCTCCCCGCGCTCCCACAGGTCGAACAGGCGCGGGTCGATGTACGACGACCGCGCGACGGCGGGCGTGTTGCCGAGCTCCTCCGCGACGTCCTTGACGATGCCCGTGACCACGCGCCGGCGGGCGCGGTCCGAGCGCGGGGGTGCGCCCGCGTCCGCGAGCGCGCGCGCCGCGAGGACCGTGGCGTGCCACGTGCGGAAGTCCTTGGGCGTCGCGTCGTCGCCGAGCCGTTCCTTGATCCCCGCCTGGACGTCCGCGCTCGTGACGTCGTGCCACCGGGCGCGGCCGTCGGGTCCCTGCTCGCGCCACGCGAGCAGCTCCACCCCACCCCGACGCCGCTTGAGGGTCGTGACGAGGTCGGCGACCACCGGGTCCTCGACGACGACGTCGCGCACCTGGCCCGACTTCGCCGGGTAGTGGAAGTGCACGCTGCCGTCGCGGCGCACGCGCGCGTGCTCCTTGCGGATCGTCGCGAGGCCGTAGCTCTTGTTCTGCTGGGCGTAGATCTCGCCGCCGGCGCGGAAGTACGCGAGGTCGAGGAGCCGGAACGCGAGCGCGAGCACCTTCTCGCGCCCCATCCCCGGCTGGGCGAGGTCGCGCGCGACCCGGCGCCGGGCGGCGGGAAGGCGCCGACCGACGTCGAGCACGTGGTCGTGCTTGCGCCGGGCCCGGCGCACCTGCCACTGCTCGTGGTAGAGGTACTGGCCGCGCCCCGCGACGTCGCGCCCGAAGGCCTGGATGTGGCCGTTGGGGTAGCGGCAGATCCACACGTCGGTCCAGGCCGGGGGGACGGCGAGGCGCGTGCAGCGCGTGACCTCCTCGTCGTCGGTCAGGGGCAGGCCCTCGACGTCGAGGAACACCCACGAGTCGCCCTTCGGGCGCCGCGAGTAGCCGGGGGAGGTCACGGTCACACGGCGCAGTCGCACCCCGACAGTGTCGGGCGCCGGGCCCGAGGTCGCAGCCCGGGAGGCCCCTCACCGGGGCGCGGCGCCGGGCCGGGGCCCGGCGCGGGCTCGTCACATCGCGGGGACGCGGATCATGCCCTCCTGGGCGATCGACGCGACGAGCGTGCCGTCCTGCGCGAACACGCGCGCGGCGCCGAGCCCGCGGCCGCCCTGGGCGCTCGACGCCGACTGCACGTACAGCAGCCACTCGTCGACGCGCACGTCGCGGTGCCACCACATGGCGTGGTCGAGGCTCGCGATCGAGATGTCGGGGGTGACCCAGCTCGTGCCGGACTGGCGCAGGATCGGCTCGAGCATGACCTGGTCGCACGCGTAGGCCATGAGCGCGCGGTGCAGCAGCTGGTCGTCGCCCACGTCGCCGCGCGAGCGCATCCACACCATCTGGTGGTCCTTGGGCTCGTGGTCCGGCCCGAGGTAGAGCGACCCGCCGACGTGCCGCAGCTCGAACGCCGAGTGGTGCGACCAGAACCGCGCGATCGGGTGGTCGATGCCACCGAGCACGTCGAGCGCCGACGGCACGTCCTCCGGCGGCGGGGCGTCGGGCATGCGCGACGCGTGCTCGATGCCGCCCTGGAGCTCCTGGAACGAGGAGATCATCGACAGGATCGGCTTGCCGTGCTGGATCGCGTGCGTGCGGCGCGCGCTGAACGAGCGCCCGTCGCGCAGCCGCTCGACCGCGAAGTCGATGGGGACGTCGAGGCCCCCGGGCCGCAGGAAGTACCCGTGCAGCGAGTGGGGGAGCCGCCCGTCGGGGACGGTGCGCCCGGCTGCGAGGACGGCCTGCGCGAGCACCTGGCCGCCGTACACGCGCCCCGTGGGCTGGTGCACGCTCACCCCGCGGAAGTGCTCGGGGTCGGCGGCCGACCCGTCGCCGTCGCCCACCCGCTCCAGACGCAGCACGTCGAGGAGGTGGTGGAGCGGGTTCGGCACCTGCTCGCGCGGGGCGTCGTCCGACGTCGGTCCGGGTGAGGACGAGCGCGACGAGGCGGGCGGCGTGGGCTCGGGGGTCACGGGTGGGGCTCCTTCGCTCGGCGGCGGGTCGGGTCAGTCCTCGAAGGTGTTGAGGAGCGAGTGCGCCGCGCGCTCCAGATAGTCCCACAGCGTCGCCTCCTGGATCGGCGCGAGGCCGAGGGTGTCGACGGCGGCGCGCATGTGGGTCAGCCAGCGGTCGCGCGCGTCGGGGTTGACCTTGTAGGGGGCGTGCCGCATCCGCAGGCGCGGGTGCCCGCGCTGCTCGCTGTACGTCGTCGGGCCGCCCCAGTACTGCTCGAGGAACGCCGTGAGGCGCCAGCGCGCGGGGCCCAGGTCCTCCTCGGGGTACATCGGCTTGAGCACCGGGTCCTCGGCGACGCCCGCGTAGAACGCGTCGACGAGGCGGACGAACGTCTCGTGGCCGCCGACCTCGTCGTAGAAGGTGCGGCTCGGGCGCACCGGCGCGGCGTCGGCGGTCGGGCCGGTCGCGCCGTTCGACAGTCCGGCGACGGGCAGCGACGTGCGGGGGGTGGGCTCGGTCGTCACGCGCCCATCATCGCACCGGCGCCGGGCACGGCCGGGCCGCGCGCGGCGACGCGGGCGCACGTCACACGCGACGACCGGACGCACGTCGCTCACCGCGCGGGCGCGCGCCCGGTCGGGGAGGGCAGAGGTCGGTCAGAGGCCGAGGCCGGCGAGGACGGGCAGGTTCTCCCGCACGACGGCGCGCGCCTGGGCCGCGCTCTCGGCCTCGACCGCGAGCCGCGCGAGCCTGCGGCACTCGTCGAGGTCGACCTCGCGCAGCAGCGCCGCGACGTCCGGGATCGCGCGCGCCGTCATCGACAGCGACGACACGCCGAGCCCCACGAGGACGACCGCGAGCACGGGCTGCGACGCCGCCTCGCCGCACACGCCGACGGGCCGGCCCTGCTGCGCGCCGCCCGCGCACGTCGCCTCGACGAGGCGCAGGACCGCGGGCTGCCACGGGTCGCTGAGCTCCGCGAGCGACCCCAGGAGCCGGTCGGCGGCCATCGTGTACTGCGTGAGGTCGTTGGTGCCGATCGACGCGAACGCGGCGCGCGCGAGGATCGGTCCGGCGAGCAGCGCGGCGCTGGGGACCTCGACCATGACGCCCGCGACGTCGAGGCCGTGCGCCCGGCAGCGCTCGACGAACCACTCGGTCTCGCCCACGGTCGAGACCATCGGCGCCATGACCCACACCTCGGCCTCCTCCGCCGCGGCCGCCTGCGCGATCGCGTCGAGCTGCTCCTCGAGCAGCTCGGGCCAGCGCGCGGCGGTGCGCAGCCCGCGCACGCCGAGCGCGGGGTTCTCCTCGTCGTCGACCGTGAGGAAGTGCAGCGGCTTGTCCGCGCCCGAGTCGAGCGTGCGGATGACGACCTTGCGCCCGGCGAACGCGCGGAACACGGTGCGGTAGGCGACGACCTGCTCCTCGACCGTCGGCGGCTGCTCGCGGTCGAGGAAGCAGAACTCGGAGCGGAAGAGCCCGACGCCCTCGGCGCCCGCGGCCGCCGCGGGCTCCGCACCCGCCGGGTCGCCGACGTTCGCGAGGAGCTGGACGCGGTGCCCGTCGCGCGTGCGGCCCGTGCCGTCGAACGTGCGGACCTGCTGGGAGCGCGCCCGCGCGGCCGCGACCTGGGTCTCGGACGGGTGCACGACGACGGTGCCCGCCGACCCGTCGACGAGCACGACGTCCTCCGGGGCGAGCGCCGCGCTCGCCCCCGTCGCGGCGACGACGGCCGGGATGCCCTTGGCGTTGGCGACGATCGCGGTGTGCGACGTCGGTCCGGCGCCGTCCGTGACGATCGCGAGCACGCGCGCCGGGTCGAGCGCCGCCGTCGCCGACGGCGCGAGGTCGGGCGCGACGAGGACGAACGGCTCGGCGTGCTCCGGGACGCCCGGCGCGGGCCGGTCGGTGAGGGCCGCGACGAGCCGGTCGCGCACGTCCGCGACGTCCCGCGCGCGCTCGGCGAAGTAGCCGCCGAGCTCGGTGAACTGGCGCACGACCTCCTCGGCCGCCTCCCACACCGCGCGCTCCGGCACGAGGTGCTCGTCGAGCACGCGGTGACGGGCGTCGGCGGCGAGCGTCGGGTCGGCCGCCATCGCGGCGGTCGCCTCGAGCACGTCGCGCGTCTCGCCGTCGGCCGCGTCGGCCGCGCGCTGCAGGTCGCCGGCGACCCGGGCCGCCGCGGCGTCCACGCGACGCGCCTGCGCCTCGTGGTCCTCACGCGGCCCGAGCCGCAGCCCCCGCGCGGGCTCCTCGATCGGCTCCGGCATGAGCACGACCGGCCCCACGACGGTCCCGGGGCACACCCCGATGCCCGTGATGACCTGCCGTTCCTCGTCCTGGTGTCCGCCCGTCACGACCCTCGCTCCTGTCCGCCTCGGGCGTGCGACCCGGGTGCCCGGGCCGGTGCGCACGCGTGCCCGTCACCGTCCGACCCCGGTCCCGGACGCACACGCCTGTTGCGCGGGCGTTGCCGAGCGGCCTCGATCCGGTGACAACCTCGCCAGGAGACTAGGCTGTTGCCAGGTGCACGGCACCCCGACACCCCGGATCCCGCGCGGGGATCCCCTCGACCCGCCTCAGGAGAGACATTCGATGAGCACCCCCTCGGACCAGAAGGCACAGCAGATCCTCGAAGCCCTCGGGGGCCAGGGGAACGTGGTCGACCTGGAGCCGTGCATCACGCGACTGCGCGTCGAGGTGACCGACCCCCAGCTCGTCGACGAGGCGCGTCTCAAGGCGACGGGCGCCTTCGGCGTCGTGCGCTCGGGCCGCGTCGTGCAGGTCATCGTCGGCCCCGAGGCCGACAACCTCGCCGCGGAGCTCGACGGCCTGCGCTGATCCCGGGCCGGCCCCGCCCGCGGGGCCGGCGCCACCGAGGCGCACCCGCCGACGCCTGCCCGCCGACGCGCGTCGGACGGTACGCGCCCGACGGCGCCCGTCCGCCGTCGCGCGCCCGGATCAGCGCGTCGTGCGCGGCGAGCCCGCGTCGTCGGGTCCCGACGGCGCACCCTCCTCCCGCGTTCCGTCGGCGGCCGCGTCCTCGGCCTGCGCGTCGGGGTCCCGCGGCTCGTCGGGCTCGGAGGGGGAGTGGTCGAGGACGACCACCTGCTGGGCCCCGGCGAGCGGGACCCGCGCGTCGGACAGCGCCAGGCGCACGCTCGCGCGCAGCGCTCGCGCGACCTCCCACTGCATCGCGGCCTGCGTCTTGACCTGCACCTTGAGCTCGAGCGCCTCGGCCGTCATCGCCTCGATGCCGGACACCAGGGGCGGTTCGAGGACGTACGTGCCGAGCACGGGGTCGCTCGCGACCTGCTCGCCGGCGGCCCGCAGCGCCGCGCGCACCGTCTCGACGTCCGCCCAGTACGCGACGCGCACGTCGACCGTCGCGCGGCCCCACTCCTGGGTCTTGTTGCCGGTGCGCAGGATCTCCCCGTTGCGCACGAACCACAGCGTGCCGTCGCCGTCGCGCACCTTGGTGACGCGCAGCGCGACCTCCTCGACCGTGCCCGTGACCTCGCCGAAGTCGACCGTGTCCCCGACGCCGTACTGGTCCTCGAGCAGCATGAACGTGCCGGAGAGGAAGTCCTTGACGAGGCTCTGCGCGCCGAAGCCCAGCGCGACGCCGGCGATGCCCGCCGACGCGAGGAACGGCGCGATGTCGACGCCGAGCTCGGCGAGCACCATGAGCACGATCGTCGCGCCGATGACGATGTTCGCGACGGACCGCAGCACCGACCCCACCGTGCGGGCGCGCTGGGCGCGCCGGGCGCTCGCGAGCGGGTTCGCGCGCAGCAGGACCGTGCCGACGCCCGACTCGCCCACGCCCTGCAGCCGCTTGCTCCGCAGCGCGGGCGTGCCCTGCGCGATCTGCTCCGTGACTCGGCGGATGAGGCGGCGCACGACCGCGAGGACGATCGCGCCGATCCCGACGACGAGGAGCACGCGCAGCGGGAGTCCCACGAACCAGTCGAGCCAGGACTGGGAGTCCGACGGGTCGAACGGCTCCAGGGGCTCGGTGGTGTCGGTGGGCAGCGCCAGGAGAGGGAGCAGGACGGGCTGGGGCATGAGCGCAGGCTACCCGGGCCGGGTGGGCGGACCCCGGGCGCGCCGGGCGAACGCGCTGCTCGCGGGCCCGCGTTCTGGCAGGATGCAGGCGTGAGCGAACCCCCGCAGACGGACCTGCCCGAGCCGTTGGTGCAGCTGGCCGACGCCCACGGCGTCGCGTCCGACTTCTGGGACTTCGACGGCACTCGGCGCCAGGTGCGCGCCTCGACGCTCGTCGCGGTGCTCGAGGCTCTCGGGGTCCCGGCGTCGTCGCCCGAGAAGGTCGCGGTCAGCCTCGAGCACTCGCGCGACGACGCGTGGCGCCAGATGCTGCCGCCGACCGTCGTCGTGAGACAGGGCGACGCGGTGCCCGTGCCCGTGCACGTGCAGGACGGGTCGTCCGTCGCGGTCTGGGTCGAGCTCGAGGCCGAGCCCGCCCGCCACGGGGGGCAACCCGTCGGCCAGCACGCGGCCCGCGCCCCGCGCGAGCGCCGCGACCTCGCGCAGCTCGACGTGTTCGTCGAGCCGCGCACGGTCGACGGGCGGCGCGTGGGCCGCGCGACGTTCGAGGTCCCGGCCGACCTGCCGCTCGGCTGGCACGACCTGCACGCCGAGAGCGACGGCACGCAGGCGCGCGCGACGCTCGTCGTGACGCCGCAGCGCCTCGAGCTGCCCGCGGAGGTCGCCGAGCGCCGCACGTGGGGCTTCATGGCCCAGCTGTACTCGGTGCGCTCGCGCGCTTCGTGGGGCGTGGGCGACCTCGCGGACCTCGCGGACCTCGCATGGCTGTCCGCGCGCGAGGCCGGCGCGGACTTCGTGCTCGTCAACCCGCTGCACGCCGCCGAGCCCCGCACGCCCATGACGCCGTCGCCCTACCTGCCGACGAGCCGGCGCTTCGTCAACCCGCTGTACGTGCGGGTCGAGGACATCCGCGAGACCGCGTACCTCTCCGCCGCGGACCGCTCGCTCGTCGAGTGGGCGTTCGACCCGGTGCGCGACCTCGACACCGATCCGGGCCCGATCGACCGCGACGCCGCCTGGGAGGCCAAGAAGGCCGCGCTCGAGGTCGTGTTCGCTGCGCCGCGCTCGACCGCGCGACAGGCGTCGCTCGACGCGTTCCGGGCCGAGCAGGGCCGGGGCCTCGAGGACTTCGCGACGTGGTGCGCGCTCGCCGACCACTACGGCGACCGCGACTGGCCGCCCGGCGCGTTCGACCCCAACGGGCCGACCGTGGCCGCGCTGCGCGAGCAGCTCGCCGACCGCGTCGAGTTCTACTGCTGGCTCCAGTGGGTCGCCGACGAGCAGCTCCGCGCGGCTCAGCGCACGGCGCGCGAGGCCGGCATGTCGGTGGGGATCATGCACGACCTCGCGGTCGGCGTGCACCCCGAGGGCGCCGACGTGTGGGCGCACCGCGGCGTGCTCGCGACGGGCGTGTCCGTCGGGGCTCCGCCGGACATGTACAACCAGCAGGGGCAGAACTGGTCGCAGCCCCCGTGGCACCCCAAGGCGCTCGCGCGCGCCGGGTACGCGCCCTACCGGGACATGCTGCGCACCGTCCTGCGGCACGCCGGCGCGATCCGGGTCGACCACGTCATCGGGCTCTTCCGCCTGTGGTGGATCCCCGGCGGCGCGCGCGCCGACGCGGGCGCGTACGTGCGCTATGACCACGAGGCGCTCGTCGGCATCCTGTGCCTCGAGGCCCAGCGCGCCGGGGCGATCGTCATCGGCGAGGACCTCGGCGTCTACGAGCCCTGGGTGCGCGACTACCTCGCCGACCGCGGCGTGCTCGGCACCTCGGTGCTGTGGTTCGAGAAGACCGCCGACGGCGCCCCGCTGCCGCCCGAGGACTACCGCCCGCTCGCGCTCGCGACCGTCACGACGCACGACCTGCCGCCCACGGCCGGCTACCTCGCCGGTGAGCACGTCGAGCTGCGCGACCGCCTCGGCGTCCTCACGGAGGACGTCGCGACGGTGCGCCGCGCGGCCCGCGCCGAGCGTGACGCCATGGTCGCGTTCCTGCGCGAGCGGGGGCTCGTGGGCGACGACCCGTCCGAGCGCGAGCTCGTCGAGGCGCTGCACCGCCTCGTGCGCAGCACGCCGTCCGCGCTCGTCGGCGTCTCGCTCGCGGACGCCGTGGGCGAGCGTCGCTCGCAGAACCAGCCCGGCACGGACCAGGAGTACCCGAACTGGAAGGTGCCGCTCGGCGACTCGTCGGGCAACGTCGTCCTGCTCGAGGACCTGTTCGACTCCGCGCGCCTGCGCTCCCTCGCGAAGGCGATGAACGACCCCCTCTGACCCGCCGAGCATGCGGTCGCGGCGCGTCCGGGTCGCCGGACGCGCCACGACAGCATGCTCGGCGCGCTGTCGGTGCCGGGTCAGGCGTCGGCGGCCTGCGCCGCGAGCGCCCGCTCGACGCCCGCGAGGTTCTCGACGACGAGGCGGCGCAGCGCGGGCGCGGCGTCGGCGTTCGCGTCGAGCCACTCCTGCGTCGCGTCGCGCAGCACGGTGCTCGCGAGGGGTGCGGGGTACAGGCCCGTGACGAGCGCCTCCGCGATGTGGTACGACCGCTGGTCCCACAGGGGCAGGAGCGCGTCGAAGTACGCGCCGACGAGCGGCGCGAGCGACTCGGGGTCGTTGACGTGCTGGAAGCCCAGCGTCGTCGCGCGCACGATCGCGTTCGGGGCGTCGTCGGAGCCGACGAGGCGGTCGAACGCCTCACGCTTCGCCTCGGCCGTCGGCACGGTCGCCCGGGCGCGCGCCGCCGACTGCTGGCCGGTCGCCGTCGAGTCGGCGGCGAGCGTCGCCTCGATCTCCGCGTCGTCCGCGAGGTCGAGCAGCACGAGGCCCTCGAGGATCTCCCAGCGCAGGTCGGTGTCGATCTCGAGCCCGTCGAGCGCGGCCGAGCCGTCGAGCAGCGAGCGCAGCGCCTCGCCGTGCGCCGGCGTCGACGCGAGGTGGGCGAAGAACTTCACGAGCTGGAACTGCAGGTCGGACCCGGCGGCGGCCTCCTGCGCGAGCGACCACAGCACGTCACCGACGTGCGCGAGCGTCTCCGCGCGGCGCTCGGGCGCGACGTACGTCTTCGTCGCGAGCGCGAGCTGGTTGAGCGTCGTGCGGATCGTCGTGGACTCGGTCTCGCGCGCGACGTTGCCGAGCACGAGGCGCACGTAGTCGCTCGCCGGGGTCTCGCCGTCGCGCGTCGCGTCCCACGCCGAGCCCCACACGAGCGAGCGCGCCAGGGGGTCCGCGAGGTCGGCGAGGTGCTCGGTCGCGACCTGGAGCGACGCGGGGTCGAGGCGGATCTTCGCGTACGCGAGGTCGTCGTCGTTGAGCAGCACGAGCTGCGGGCGGTCGAGGCCGAGCAGCTCGGGGATCTCGGTGCGCGGGCCGTCCACGTCGACCTCGACGCGGTGCACGCGCGTCAGCACGCCGTCCACGAGGTCGTAGAAGCCGATGCCGAGCCGGTGCGGGCGCAGCGTCGGGTGGTCGGCCGGCGCGGTCTGCACCACCGAGAACGTGGTGAAGCGGCCGTGGGCGTCGAGGTCGAACTCGGGCCGCAGCGTGTTCACGCCCGCGGTCTCGAGCCACAGCGCGGACCACGCGCCGAGGTCACGACCGCTCGTGGCCTCGAGCTCGACGAGCAGGTCGCGCAGCTCGGTGTTGCCCCACGCGTGCTTGCGGAAGTACGCCGCGACGCCGGCGAGGAACTGCTCCTTGCCGACCCACGCGACGAGCTGCTTGAGCACCGACGCGCCCTTGGCGTAGGTGATGCCGTCGAAGTTGACGAACACGTCCTCGAGGTCGTTGATCGTCGCGACGATGGGGTGCGTCGAGGGCAGCTGGTCCTGGCGGTACGCCCAGGACTTCTCCATCGCGGCGAACGTCGTCCACGCCTCGCGCCACTCGGTCGCCTCGGCGGTCGCGAGCGTCGACGCGTACTCCGCGAACGACTCGTTGAGCCACAGGTCGTTCCACCACTTCATGGTCACGAGGTCGCCGAACCACATGTGCGCGAGCTCGTGGAGGATCGTCACGACGCGGCGCTCCTTGACGGCGTCCGTGACCTTGGAGCGGAACACGTACGTCTCGGTGAACGTCACGCACCCGGCGTTCTCCATCGCGCCCATGTTGTACTCGGGCACGAAGAGCTGGTCGTACTTGTCGAACGGGTACGGGTGCTCGAACGCGGACTCGAAGAACGCGAAGCCCTCGCGCGTCTTGTCGAACACGTAGTCGGCGTCCATGTGGTCGGCGAGCGACGCGCGGCAGAACACCCCGAGCGGGATGGTGCGGCCGTCGGACGACGTGAGCTCGCTGCGCTCCACGACGTACGGCCCCGCGACGAGCGCGGTGATGTACGACGAGATGCGCGGCGTCGGCTCGAACGCCCAGCGCGCGACCTCGACGTCGCCGGCGCCGGTGCCGGTCGGGTCGGCCGTCGTCCCGAGCGACTCGGGCTCCGGCGTCGGCTGGTTGCTCACGACCTGCCACGCCGCGGGCGCGGTGACGGTGAACGCGAACGTCGCCTTGAGGTCGGGCTGCTCGAACACGGCGAACACGCGCCGTGAGTCCGGCACCTCGAACTGGGTGTAGAGGTAGACCTCGCCGTCGACGGGGTCGACGAACCGGTGCAGGCCCTCGCCCGTGTTCGTGTACGCGCAGTCCGCGACGACGCGCAGCTCGTTCTCGGCAGCGAGGCCGTCGAGCGCGATGCGCGAGTCGGCGAACACCTGCGCCGGGTCGAGCGACCGTCCGTTGAGCACGACCTCGCGCACGGTCGGCGCGACGAGGTCCACGAACGTGCTCGCGCCCTCGGTCGCGGTGAACCGCACCACGGTCGTCGACGCGAACGTCGTCGCCCCCGTCGTGAGGTCGAGGTCGACCTCGTAGGACTGGACGTCGACGATCGCCGCGCGCTCGCTCGCCTCGGCGCGGGTGAGGTTCTCTCCGGGCACTGCATCTCCTCGGTCTCGGGGTCGGGCCGGGCGGCCACGACGTCGGCCTGTGGGCCACGGACGATCATCCCACGCACGACCGCGCGCACCCCCGGAGAAGAGCCCGCGGGAATACGCTGCGGCCGCGTGGCGTCGTGACTGTGGGGTGCCCGCGCGGGCACCCCGCCGCACGCTGCCGCACGACCGACGGCCCGGGCCCGCCGGACCGCCGTCCCACGACGAAGGAGACCCGTCCCGTGACCCTCACCGCGACGACCGACACCACCGCGACCGGGAGCGACGTCCGCGTCGCGGACTTCTGGTTCGACCCCGTGTGCCCCTGGGCCTGGATGACGAGCCGCTGGATGGGGGAGGTCGAGCAGGTGCGCGACGTGACGGTGCGCTGGCACGTCATGAGCCTCGCGGTGCTCAACGAGGGCCGTGACCTGCCCGAGAAGTACCGCGAGCTCATGGACAAGGCGTGGGGCCCGGTGCGCGTCGTCACCGCCGCGCGCGTGGAGCACGGCGACGAGGTCGTCAAGCCCCTCTACGACGCGATCGGGACGCGCCTGCACCCGGGCGGCCGCGACGACTACGACGCCGTGCTGGCGGAGGCGCTCGCGGAGGTCGGGCTGCCGGCCTCGCTCGCCGACGCGGCCCGCTCGGACGCGTACGACGAGCAGCTGCGGGCGTCGCACGCCGAGGGCATCGGGCGCGTGGGCGAGGACGTCGGCACCCCGGTCGTCGCGTTCGGCGACACCGCGTTCTTCGGGCCCGTCGTGACGCCCGCCCCGAAGGGCGAAGCCGCAGGTCGGCTGTGGGACGGGTGCGTCCTCGTCGCGAGCACGCCCGGCTTTTTCGAGCTCAAGCGCACGCGCACGCAGGGCCCCGTGTTCGACTGACGGACACCCGTCCGCGGACCCCGCCGACGGAGGCGTCCGACCGTCGGCGGGGTTCGACCCGCACGGGTGCGGCGTGCCATGCTTCGTCAGGTCGCGGGCGGTGTCAGGAGCGCCCGCCGCCCGGTCGCGCCGGGCGAGTCCGACGAGGAGCCCGCGAGGAGCAGAGCATGTCCCCGAACGCACCCGTGCCACCGCCGCCGCCGCCGCCCGGCGGCGTGCCCGGGGGCGCGGCCGGTCGGGACGACGTCCAGGCGACGACGGCGTTCTCCCCGCCCGTGCACGCCGTGCCGCCGTCGTTCTCGCCGACGAGCGGCCCGACGGCGCAGGCGCCCCGCACGACGCCCGCGGACGGGCAGCCGACGGTCGTCGCGTCGTCGTTCCAGCCGGCGACGGTGCAGCAGGTCACGCCGATCACCCAGCTCCCGACGGCCGCGCAGCCCGCCGTCCCCGCCCCGGCGCCCCCGCAGCGCGTGCGCTACGCGACGGAGCAGAACGGGTTCGGCGTCGCGGCGCCGGTCGGGACGGCCGCGAGCCGCCCGTCGTACCCCGCGGCGGACGCCGCCCCCACGGGCTACGGCGCGACGTCCGCGTACCCGGCGGCGACCGCGGCGTACGACCCGGCGCCGCACGGCGGGTACGGCTCCGTCCCGCAGCAGCACCAGCAGCACCAGCAGCCTCAGCCCGCGTACCACCCGCCGGCCTCGGTCGCGCCCGCGGGAGCGGCAGCGCGCACGTCGGCGGGACCGGCGGGCGGGTCCACCCCGCCGCCCGCGTCCGGCGGCGGCGAGGCGCGCGGCGGCGGGGGCCGCGGGCGCCGGTCCGACCGGCTGAGCCCGGGGTGGATCGCGTTCATCGTCGTCGACGCCCTGCTCGTGCTCGGCGCGATCGTCTTCGCGATCTCGCTCGTCGGCGGCGGGAACGACGATCCGGCCGGCGGCGCGACGACGCCGCCTCCGGCCGCGAGCCCCACGCAGGACGCCGAGGAGGCCGCGCCGCCGGAGCCGACGGTGTCCGAGACGTTCGCGTCGGAGTCGCGCAACATCACGTGCGAGGTCACCGACGTCAGCGCGACGTGCGTCATCGCGCAGCTCGGGACGCAGCCCGCGCCCGTCGACGGGTGCGACGGGACGGTCGGCTACAAGGTGGTCCTCGGCGCCGACGGCAGCGTCGAGCAGCCGTGCGTGCCCGCCGCGGAGCAGCCGCAGCCCGCGCCCGGCGACACGGCGATCCTCGACTACGGCACCTCGAAGACCGTCGGGCCGTTCACGTGCGACAGCGCGGAGACCGGCATGACGTGCCGCGAGACCGCGACGGGCAAGGGGTTCACGATCGCCCGCGCCGGGATCCGCACGCTCTGACCGGGCGCCGGCCGGGCCGGCGCGCACGCCGGGCCCGCGGCGGGGAGCACCCGCCGCGGGCCCGGCGTCGTCGTGTCACCAGATGCGCACGCGCTCCTCGGGGGCGAGGTAGAGCGCGTCGCCCGGCTGGACGTCGAACGCCGCGTAGAACTCGTCCACGTTGCGCACCACGCCGTTGCACCGGAACTCGTTCGGCGCGTGGGGGTCCGTCGCGATGCGCCGCACGACCTCCTCGTCGCGGCCCTTCGCCTGCCAGACCTGGGCCCAGCCGAGGAACACGCGCTCGATGCCCGTGAGCCCGTCGACCACCGGGGCCTCGGACAGCGGTCGACCGAGCGCGATGCGGTACGCCTTGAGCGCGATCGACAGCCCGCCCAGGTCGCCGATGTTCTCGCCGATCGTCAGCGCGCCGTTCACGTGCGGGCCGTCCTCGCCGAGCTGGGCCGGGCGGAACGCGTCGTACTGCGCGATGAGCGCCTTCGTGCGCTTCTCGAACTCCTCGCGGTCCGTCGCGGTCCACCAGTCCTCGAGGCGGCCCGCGCCGTCGTACTTCGAGCCCTGGTCGTCGAACCCGTGCCCGATCTCGTGCCCGATGACCGCGCCGATGCCGCCGTAGTTGACGGCGTCGTCGGCCTCCGGGTCGAAGAACGGCGGCTGGAGGATCGCCGCGGGGAAGACGATCTCGTTCATCCCCGGGTTGTAGTAGGCGTTGACCGTCTGCGGCGTCATGAACCACTCGTCGCGGTCGATCGGGCGCCCGATCTTGCCGAGCTCGCGGTCCTGCTCGAACGCGTGGGCACGGCGCACGTTGCCGACGAGGTCGTCGGGCTCGACGACGAGCGACGAGTAGTCGCGCCACCGCACCGGGTAGCCGATCTTCGGGGTGAAGGCGTCGAGCTTGGCGAGCGCCTTCTCCTTGGTCTCCTCGGTCATCCAGTCGAGCGTCGTGATCGACTCGCGGTACGCGGCCACGAGGTACGCGACGAGCTCCTCCATGCGCGCCTTGTGCGACGGCGGGAAGTGGCGGGCCACGTACTGCGCCCCGACGGCCTCGCCGAGCGCCCCCTCGACGACGGACACGCCGCGCTTCCAGCGCTCACGGACCTCCTGCGCGCCCGAGAGGGTGCGGCCGTAGAAGTCGAAGTTCGCCTCCACGAGCTCGTCCGAGAGGTAGGGCGCGCGGGCGGTGACCAGGTGGTACACCATCCACAGCTTCCAGTCCTCGAGGGGCTCGCTCGCCCAGAGCTCGGCGAACCCGGACGCGAAGTCCGGCTCGCGCACGACGACCTCGTCGAACGACCCCTGCGGCGCCCCCAGGGCGAGCACCCACGCGCGCCAGTCGAAGCCGGGCGCCTCCTCGACGAGCGCCGCCAGCGTGCGCGGGTTGTAGGTGAGGTCGGCGTCGCGGTCGCGGACGACGTCCCAGTGCTTCGCGGCGAGCCGCGTCTCGAGCGCCATGACGCGCTGCGCCGCCTCCTCGGGCGACGCGCCCCACGTCTCGGACGTCACGCCCGCGAGCGCGAGCATGCGCGCGACGTGCGGCACGTACTTCTCGCGCACCGGGGCGTACTGGTCCTCGCGGTAGTACGCCTCGTCGGGCAGCCCGAGGCCGGACTGGTAGAGGTAGGCGACGTATCGCTCGGGGTCCTTCGCGTCGTTGTCGACCCAGAAGCCGACCGCGCCCGCGCCGCCCGTGCGCTGCAGCGCGCCGAGCGCGCCGGTGAGCTCGGCCTGCGTCGAGGCCGCGGCGACGAGCGCGAGGTCGGCCTGCAGGGGCGTCGTGCCCAGCGCCTCGATGCGCTCGGTGTCCATGAAGCTCGCGTACAGCGCGCCGACCTTCGCGGCGTCCGGCCCGACGCCCTCGGCGCCCGCGGCGACCTGCTCGCCGAGGTCGGTGATGATCTCGCGCACGTGGAGCTCGGCCTGGTCGTGCAGGGCGCGGAACGCCCCGTCCATGGCGCGGTCGGCGGGGATCTCGTGCGTCGCGAGCCAGCGCCCGTTGACGTGGCGGTACAGGTCGTCCTGCGGGCGGACGGCGGGGTCCAGCGCGTCGAGGTCGATGCCGGAGCGCGCTGCGTCGGTCGTGCCGGACGAGGGCGCCGGCGTGGACGTCGGGGAGGTCTGTGTCATGCGTCTCAGGCTACGGCCTCGCCCCGACGTCCAGGGGGCCCGCTGGGGCATGATGGGCGCATGCGCGTTCACATCGCCGCGGACCACGCCGGCTTCGAGCTCAAGACCCACCTCGTGGAGCACCTCGGTGCCGCGGGCCACGACGTCGTGGACCACGGCGCCCACACCTACGACGCCCAGGACGACTACCCGTCGTTCTGCTTCGCCGCGGGCGAGGCGGTCGCCGCGGAGCCGGGCTCGCTCGGCATCGTCATCGGCGGCTCCGGCAACGGCGAGCAGATCGCGGCGAACAAGGTCGCGGGCGTGCGCGCCGCGCTCGCGTGGAACCTCGAGACCGCGCGCCTCGGGCGCCAGCACAACGACGCGAACGTCGTCGCGGTCGGCGCGCGCCAGCACTCCGTCGACGAGGCCGTGGAGCTCGTCGACGCGTTCCTCGCCGAGCCGTTCAGCGGCGACCCGCGCCACCAGCGCCGGATCGACCAGCTCGCGGCGTACGAGCGGTCGCGCGGCGCCTCGGCCTGACGTGCCCGAGGGCCACACCGTCCACCGCCTCGCGCGCGCGTTCGGCGAGCTGTTCACGGGCGAGGCGCTCGCGGTGAGCAGCCCGCAAGGGCGGTTCGCCGCCGGAGCGGCACTGCTCGACGGGCACGTCCTCGTCGCGAGCGAGGCGTGGGGCAAGCAGCTCTTCCTCGGCTTCGCCGACCCCGCGCACGCCGGCGCGGGTCGCACGGCGCCGGACGCCGACGACGTGCGCTGGCTCCGCGTCCACCTCGGGCTGTACGGGGCGTGGACGTTCGCGGGCGACGGCAGCACCGCCGTCGTGCACGCGATCGGTGCCCCGCGCCGCCGCATCGGCGAGCGCGAGACCGTGCCGGCAGGACCGGGGGAGGCCGCGGAGGCCGACGGCGCGTGGTCGCCCCCGCCGCCCCGCGGCGCCGTGCGCGTCCGGCTCGTCGGCGCGCACGCGGTCGCCGACCTCACGGGCCCGACGGCGTGCGAGGTGGTCGACGGCGCGGAGAAGCGTGCGGTCGAGGACCGGCTCGGCCCCGACCCGATCCGGGAACGCGGCCCGGGGGAGCCCGACCCGCGCGAGACGTTCGTCGCCGCGGTCCGGCGGTCGCGCAGCCCCGTGGGTCTGCTGCTCATGAACCAGGACGTCGTCGCGGGTGTGGGCAACATCTACCGCGCCGAGTCGCTGTTCCGCGCGCGGCTCGACCCGCTGCGGCCCGGTCGCGACGTCCCGGCCGACGACCTGCGCGCCCTGTGGGACGACCTCGTCGTGCTCATGCGCGACGGGACGCGGACCGGCGCGATCGTCACGACGCGGCCCGAGGACCGCGACGGCGGCGCGGACCTCCCGGACGCGCCCGGGCGCCGTCGTGTGCGGCAGAACACGGACGGTGCGCCCGACGCCGTGCCCGCGGACGAGGCGTTCTACGTCTACCACCGCGACGGGCTGCCGTGCCGCGTGTGCGGCACGCCCGTGCTGCTCAAGGAGCTCGCGGGCCGCAACCTCTACTGGTGCGGCGTCTGCCAGGCCTGACCCCGGCGGGCGCGTCCGGGACGACCCGGACGCGCCCGCGGGTCGCGTGACGCCGGAGCCCGCGTCAGAAGACCCAGCTGCACACGGGCGCGACGGGCCACCCGAACGCCGCGCTCGCGCGCGCGAGCGCCCCGGCGGAGTGCGCGGTGACGAGCCCTGCCGCACCGAGGGCCGCGAGCGACGTGCCGCCGAGGTAGGCCGCGCCGAGCTCGCGCACGTCGAGCGAGAGGTCGGGGGCGTCCTCGGTGCGCTCGACCGTCGCCTCGCCGAAGGCCGTCGCGCGCAGGCGCCAGTGACCCGCGTTGAGGGGCAGCCGGGCGTCGGTCACGTGGAGCACGACGTCGACGTCTGCCGCGTACCGCCGCGCCGCGAGGGCCGCCGCGACGTGCACGACCCGCACCCAGAGGTTGTCCGCGAGGCGCGGGGACGCGGAGCGCGGGTCGACGAGCAGGCTCGTGACGACGTCGTCGACCGGGAGCATGAACGGCGTGACCTCGTGCGTGAGGTCGAGGTCGGTGAGCACGCCCCACAGCGCGCGCGCCGCCGCGGCGTCCAGGGCCACGACCTCGCCCGCGCTCACGGGGCCGCGCGGGCCGGTCACGTCCCACGAGAGCTTGCGGTGGAACCGGGCGTACCCGCGCGGCTCGCCGTCGAGCTCGACGATCGCGATGCGCGTCGGCTCGCGGTCCTTGCGCCACACCTTCGCGTCGTCCCAGAACATCGCGTCGAGCTCGGGCGTCTCGCGCGCCGCCCACCCGGGCCGGTTGACGCCCGCGCCCTGGCCCGTCGGGTCGGCGCCCGCGCGCGCGTGCAGGTCCGCGACCAGCGCGCCGTGACGGGCCCGGTCCGCGCGCTCGATGCGGACCGTGTGCCGCTCGGCCCCCGGCACGTCGCGCAGCGCGGCGCCGCGCGGGACGGTCAGCCGCACGTCGTCCGCGGCCTTGCCGTACCCGAAGCGTCCGTAGATCGCGGCCTCCGCGGCGAACAGCGCGGACACGGGCTCGCCACGCTCGCGGCACCGGGCGAGGTGCGTGTCGATCATCGCGGAGAGGATCCCGCGGCGCCGGTGCCCGGGGTGCACGCCCACCCACGTCAGCCCCGCGACGGGCGCCGTCGACCCGGGGACGGGGAACCGCGAGAACGGGTACGAGGCGTGCATCGCCACGAGCTCGCGCCGCACGGGCCGCGCACCGTCCACCGGCGCGGCGTCGTCGTCCGCGTGCTCGCGCACCACCCCGAGCGCGCGCTCCCACGTGAGGGGGAACGGGAGGTCGACGAGCTCGTCGACCTCGACGGGTGACGGGAACGTCGTCGTGTCGAGCTCGAGCACGTCGCGGTGGTCGGCCACGGTCAGGGGGACGAGCTCGTAGCCGTCGGGGAGCGCGGCGGGGTGATGGTCGGTCATGCGCCGATCCTCGCGGCTCGTCCGTCGTCGCGCCAGGACAATCCGGGCGGCTAGAGTCGGTGCGCATGGCACGAGGCACGCGCGGTCGCTCGACGGGCGGGCCACCCGGCGGCACCCGGACCCACGAGCCCGACCGCACGGCGCTCGCGGCGCAGTACGCGGCGGCGGTGCTCGCGCTCGTGCGGCAGGTCCCCCCGGCGCGTGCGACGACGTACGGGCTCGTCGCGGAGATCGTCGCCGAGTCCCTGGGTCGTGGCGGGCCGCGGCAGGTCGGGCAGGTGCTCGCCGGGTCGTCCGGCGTGGACGACGACGGCGCCCCCGTCCCGTGGTGGCGCGTCGTCAACGCGGCGGGGTCGCCACCCGCGCACCACCTCGACGCCGCGCTCGCCGAGCTGCGCGCCGAGGGCTGCCCGCTGACGCGCGACGGGCGTCGGGTCGACCTGCGCCGCGCCGTCTGGTTCCCCGGCTCCGACGGGCCCGGGGCCGACTGACGCGAGCGCGCGAGCGGCGCCGCGCCACGCGGCCCCCGCCGGCGCCTCAGGCGGTCTGCGCGAGGAGCGGCGCGAGCGTCGTCACGGCGGTCGCGTCGCCCTGGACGAGGAGCGTCGTGACGGCGGTCTCGCGCCACGCCGCGAGGTCGCGCGCGATCTTGTCCGGCGGGCCGACGAGCGCGACGTCCTCCACCATCGCGGTCGGGACCGCGGCGGCGGCGAGGTCCTTGCGGCCCGCGAGGTAGTGCGCCTGGATCTCGTCGCACGCCTCGGCGTACCCGAGGCGGTCGAGCGCGTCGCGGTGGAAGTTCGCGCCCTTGGCGCCCATCCCGCCCACGTACAGCGCGAGGAACGGGCGCACCTGGTCCGCGGCCTGCTCGACGTGCTCGCGCACCACGACGGGGACGGTCGCGCTCACCTCGAACGCGGACTCGGGCGAGCGCTCGGGCGCGCGCCGCGCGAAGCCGTCGGCGAGCAGCTCGCGGAACGTCGCGTCCATGCGCGGGGAGTAGAACAGCGGGAGCCAGCCGTCGGCGATCTCGGCCGCGAGGGCGATGTTCCTGGGCCCCTCGGCCGCGAGGTGGATCGGCAGGTCGGCGCGCAGCGGGTGGACGGTCGAGCGCAGGGGCTTGCCGAGGCCCGTGCCCTCGGGCAGGGGGAGCGGGTAGTGCGGCCCGGCCGACGTCACGGGCGCCTCGCGGCGCAGCACGTCGCGCACGACCTGCACGTACTCGCGCGTGCGCGCGAGCGGCTTCGCGTACGGCTGGCCGTACCAGCCCTCGACCACCTGCGGGCCCGAGACCCCGAGGCCGAGCACGAACCGGCCGCCCGAGAGGTGGTCCATCGTCAGCGCGGCCATGGCCGTCGCGGTCGGGGTGCGCGCGGAGAGCTGCGCGACGGCCGTCCCGAGGCGGATGCGGCTCGTGCGCGAGCCCCACCACGCGAGCGGCGTGAACGCGTCGGAGCCGTAGGCCTCCGCGGTCCACACCGAGTCCACGCCGAGGCGGTCCGCGGCGACGACCGCGTCCTGGATGCCGTCCGGAGGGCCGGCCGACCAGTAGCCGGTGTGGATGCCGAGACGCATGCGCGCTCCTCCTCGTCGAGGGTCGTACGGGTCGGTGCCGGGGCGGGCGGCGGTGCGGTCCGGGGACCGGTGCCGCGCGGCGGCGGAGGTGGGCGGTACCCGGTCCGCGGGCCGGGCAGGGGGTATCCGGTACGCGGAGTCTCGGGTACCGCCCGCCACCACCCTAGCGGATCCCGCGGGGTGGATCACCGTGCCGCCCGGACGCCGCCCGGACGCCGCCCGGACGAGGCCCGGACGCGGCCCGGACGCCGCTCGGGACGCGGCGAGGGGCCGCCGTCCTCGCGGACGACGGCCCCTCGCGCCGGGCCCGGGCGGGCGCGACCCCTCAGATGACGTACTCGATGAGCAGGGACGGGTCCTCGACCGCGTCCCGCGCCTCGGGCGTGCCGGACGGCATCCGCACGCGCGCCGGGACGCCCACCGCGACCGCGCCCGCGGGCACGTCCTTGACGACGACGGCGTTCGCCCCCACCTGCACGTCGTCGCCGACCCACACCGGACCGAGGATCTTCGCCCCCGCGCCGACGACGACGCGGTCCCCGAGCGTCGGGTGCCGCTTGCCGCGCTTCATCGACCGCCCGCCGAGCGTCGACGTGTGGAACAGCACGACGTCGTCGCCGACCACCGCCGTCTCGCCGACCACGACCCCCATGCCGTGGTCGATGAACAGGCGCCGGCCGATGCGCGCGCCGGGGTGGATCTCCACGCCCGTGAGCGCGCGCGCCGCCTGCGACACGAGCCGCGCGGGCAGGCGCAGCAGCGGCTCGCGCCACATGCGGTGCGCGAGGCGGTACGCCCAGACCGCGTGCACGCCGGGGTAGGCGAGCGCGACCTCGAGGCGGCTGCGCGCGGCGGGGTCGCGCCGCCGGGCCGCCTCGAGGTCCTCGCCGAGGACGCGCACGAACCGGCGCAGCCGGTGGCCGGCCGTCCGTCCGCGGGGGAGGGGCTGCGTCACGTCAGTCCAGCAGGTCGGCGTAGAGGACGGACGACAGGTAGCGCTCGCCGAACGACGGGATGATCGTCACGATGAGCTTCCCGGCGTTCTCGGGGCGCTCCGCGAGCCGCAGCGCGGCCGCGATCGCGGCGCCGGACGAGATCCCGACGAGCAGGCCCTCCTCCTTGGCGGCGCGGCGCGCGTACTCGACGGCCGTCTCGGCGTTGACGTCGATCACCTCGTCGTAGACGGAGGTGTCGAGGATCTCCGGCACGAAGTTCGCGCCGATGCCCTGGATCTTGTGCGGGCCGGGCTGCCCGCCGTTGAGGATGGCCGACTCCTCCGGCTCGACGGCGACGACCTGCACGCCGGGCTTGCGCTCCTTGAGCACCTGGCCCACGCCGGTGATCGTGCCGCCCGTGCCGATGCCCGCGACGACGATGTCGACCTCGCCGTCGGTGTCGGCCCAGATCTCCTCGGCCGTCGTGCGGCGGTGGATCTCGGGGTTGGCCTCGTTCGCGAACTGGCGCGCGAGGATCGCGCCCTCGCGCTCGGCGACGATCTCGTCCGCGCGGTTGACCGCGCCCTTCATGCCCTCCGAGCCCGGGGTGAGGATGAGCTCGGCGCCGAACGCGCGCAGGAGAGCGCGGCGCTCCTTCGACATCGTCTCGGGCATCGTCAGCACGACGTCGTAGCCGCGCGCGGCCCCGACCATCGCGAGCGCGATGCCCGTGTTGCCCGACGTCGCCTCGACGATCGTCCCGCCCGGCTTCAGCTCGCCCGACGCCTCGGCGGCGTCGACGATCGCGACGCCGATGCGGTCCTTCACCGAGTTCGCCGGGTTGTAGAACTCGAGCTTGCCCACGACGGTGGCGCCGAGGCCCTCGGTGAGCTTGTTGAGCCGGACCAGGGGGGTGTTGCCGACGAGCTTCGTGACGTCGTCGTAGATGCGTGCCATGTCTTCCTCTTCTGTCGACGGCTCGGGGAGAGCCGGGGTGGGGGTACCGATCGGGGGTTCGGGGGCCGTCGTCCGCGGCCGGGTCCAGCGTCTCGCGGCCCCGGCGCGGGCGCGCGCGGACGACGGCGGGACGAGGAGCGGCTGACGGTGCGGCGGCGGCGCGCAGGGCGCGCGGGGACGGCGGCGGGCGTCAGCGACAGCCGAGACAGCGACAACAGGAGGTGCGCGACACGGCGCGGTGCAGCGATGCAGGACGCGCGCTCGTCGCGGTCATTCCTCGCTCCTCCTGGTCGGTCGCACCGGGCGGGGCGCCGGTGGGACGGCGCGGCGAGCGGTGCGTTCCCCCTGAGGCTATCGGTCCACGTCCCCGGCCTGCAACGCGTCCGCGGACGCACGTCCGACGGGTGGACAACGGTCCGCGGCGACGTGCCCGGGACGACGACGGGCGCCTCGCCGTGGTGGCGGGGCGCCCGGGTGGTCGTTCGGGTCGGTCGGTCGGAGCGGGCGACGGGAATCGAACCCGCGTAGCCAGTTTGGAAGACTGGGGCTCTACCATTGAGCTACGCCCGCGCGGGTCGCGGGAGCGTCGCTCGGGCCGGCGGCCCGGGGACGGCACGGCGCCGACCTGCGGGCGCCACCCTAGCAAACCTCGGCGGTCCCGGGACCGCGCGCGCGTCGGCGCCGGTCGGCCCGGCAGGAGCGTGCGCGCCCGCCAGTACACTTGCCCTGGCCCGCCCGGCGCGGCGGTCCGCGGGGTGTGGCGCAGGTTGGTAGCGCGTCCGCTTTGGGAGCGGAAGGTCGCAGGTTCAAATCCTGTCACCCCGACCTTCGCGCGGTGCCCGACGGGCGCCGCGGGACGTCGTCGACGTCCCGGGCCGGCGCACCGGCCCCGTCCCCGAGAGGTGCCCGTGACCCCGTCCCCGCCGCAGGCCCGCCCCGTCGCCGCGCACGCGACCCTCGCGGCGCTCGTCGCGGCGGGCAGCGGCGCGGTGCTCTCGCTCCAGGGGCGGCTCAACGGCGACCTCGCCACCGCGGGGACCGGTCCCGTCGTCGCCGCGTGGCTCTCCTACGTCGGCACGCTGCTCGCCACCGTCCTCGTGGTCGTCGCGCTCCGCCGCACCCGCGCGACCGTCCGCGTCCTGCGCGCGTCCGCGTCGTGGTGGTGGTTCGCCGTCGGACTGTGCAGCGTCCCGGTCGTGGTCGCCATGGCGGCGGGCGTCCCGCTCGTCGGCGTCGCGGTCGCGACCGTGTGCTCGGTCGCGGGCCAGACGGTGGCGGGGCTCGCGCTCGACGCCCGGGGGGTCGGGCTGCCCGCGCCGCTGCGGCTCACGGCGCGCCGCGCGGCGGCCGGTGTCGCCGCCGTCGCCGGGCTCGGGATCGCGGTGCTCGGCGGGGCGACCGCCGAGACCGGGTGGGCCGCCGTGGTCGCCTGCCTCGCGCTGTTCGTCGGCGGCGCCGTCCTGTGCGGGCAGCAGGCCGGCAACGGCCGCGTGACCCAGCTCTCGGGGGACCCCGTCGTCGCGACGCTCACGTCGGTCACGGGCGGTCTCGTCGGCATCTCGCTCGTGTGCGCGGTCGTCGCCGCGGTCGGCGGGCTCGACGGCGTCGCGCTGCCCCCGCAGTGGTGGCTCTACCTGGGTGGCCCGCTCGGCACGCTCGTCACCGTCGCGGCGGCGTACGCGGTGCGGCACCTCGGCACGTTCGTCCTCACCCTCGCCGTCGTCGGCGGGCAGATGGTCATGGCGGTGCTGCTCGACGTGCTCGGCGTCGTCGGCCTGCGGTGGCAGACGGTCGTCGCGACGGCGGTCGTCGGGGTCGCCGTCCTGCTCGTCGTCGGGCGTCCCGGGCCGCGCGCGTCGGAGTGACCCGTGCGGGACGTGCGGAGGGGCCGGGCGTCCCGGGCGCTTGACCGCTCGCGTACGATAGGACGGTTGCCCGTACGCCCGCGTGCGGTGCCGTCCCCGGCCGTCCGCGGCCCGCCCCGATCAGTTGGAGACCATCGAAGTGAAGAGCGCCGTCGAGACCCTGGACCCCACCAAGGTCAAGCTGACCGTCGAGGTGGAGTACGACGAGCTCAAGCCGAGCATCGAGCACGCCTACAAGCACATCGCGGAGCAGGTGAACATCCCCGGCTTCCGCAAGGGCAAGGTCCCGCCGCGCGTGATCGACCAGCGCGTCGGCTGGGGCGCCGTCATCGAGCACGCCGTCAACGACGGCCTCTCGGGCTTCTACCGCCAGGCCGCCAGCGAGGAGAGCCTGCGCCCGCTCGGCCAGCCCGAGGTCGAGGTCACCGAGATCCCGGCGAAGGCCGGCGAGGGCCAGCTGGTCTTCACCGCCGAGGTCGAGGTCCGCCCCGAGATCACGCTGCCCGCGCTCGACTCGCTGAGCATCACGGTCGAGCCGGCCGAGGTCACCGACGAGGACGTCACGGAGCGCCTCGACGCGCTGCGCGAGCGCTTCGGCACCCTCGTGGGCGTGGACCGCCCGGCCGCCGAGGGCGACTTCGTCGTGCTCGACCTCAAGGCCGAGATCGACGGCGAGGAGGTCGACTCGGTCTCCGGCGTCAGCTACCAGATCGGCTCGGGCAACATGCTCGAGGGCCTGGACGAGGCGCTCACCGGCCTCTCGGCCGACGAGACGACGACGTTCACCGCACCGCTCGCCGGCGGCGAGCACGCGGGCGAGGAGGCGACCGTCACCGTCACGGCGACGTCCGTCAAGCAGCGCGACCTGCCCGAGGCGGACGACGACTTCGCCCAGCTCGCGTCCGAGTTCGACACGCTCGAGGAGCTCAACGCCGACCTGCGCGAGCAGGTCGCGAGCATCAAGACCTCGAACCAGGCCGTGGCCGCGCGCGACGAGCTCCTCAAGGCGCTCAACGACGCCGTCGAGATCCCCGTCCCGTCGGGCGTCGTCGAGGCCGAGGTGCACCGTCACCTCGAGTCCGAGGGCCGCCTGGAGGACGACACCCACCGCGCCGAGGTCACCGTCGAGGCGACCGACGCGATCCGCAACCAGATCCTGCTCGACACCCTCGCCGAGCAGCTCGAGATCAAGGTCGCGCAGAACGAGCTCCTCGAGTACCTCGTGAGCGCCTCGCGCCAGTACGGGATGGACCCGAACCAGTTCATCCAGTCGCTCGACCAGGGCGGCCAGATCCCCGCGATGGTCGGCGAGGTCGCGCGCTCGAAGTCGCTCGCGGTCGCGCTGCGCCAGATCGAGGTCAAGGACACGGCGGGCAACGTCGTGGACCTCACCGAGTTCATCGGCTCGGACGACGAGGACGCCGCCGCGGACGAGTCGGTCGAGGACGTCGCGGCCGAGCCCGTCGAGGAGGCGCTCGTCGACGACTCCGCCGAGACCGCCGCCGAGGCCCCGGTCGAGGACGACGAGAAGGACGCCACCAAGGCCTGACACGGCGCCGGCCCCGGCCGGACCGACGACGACGGCCCGCACCTCCGCCCGAGGTGCGGGCCGTCGTCGTCCCCCGGGGGAGGCCCTCGTCGGGTCGTGCCGACGGCAGGGTGCGCCGTCAGCGAAAACGCGGGTGATCGGGACGAACGGCGGACGCGGACCGCGTTAGGGTCACTGCAGCACGGCTGGAGGGGACGGCGTCCCGGTCCGGCCAGGGCAGCGCAGGCGGGGGTCACCCGCGGGAGCGACGAAGGAGATGGATGTGAACGAGCTGTACCTGCCGTCCGACGCGACGGCCCCGGTCAACCGCGCCGAGGGTCCGGGCCTCGGACTCAACGACTCCATCTACAACCGGCTCCTCAAGGAGCGCATCATCTGGCTCGGCTCGGAGGTGCGCGACGAGAACGCGAACGCCATCTGCGCGCAGATGATGCTGCTCGCCGCGGAGGACCCGGACAAGGACATCTGGCTCTACATCAACTCGCCGGGCGGGTCGATCACGGCCGGCATGGCGATCTACGACACCATGCAGTACATCCAGCCGGACGTCGCGACCATCGCCATGGGCATGGCCGCCTCGATGGGGCAGTTCCTGCTCTCGTCCGGCACCAAGGGCAAGCGGTACGCCACGCCGCACGCGCGCGTCATGATGCACCAGCCGTCGGGCGGCATCGGCGGCACGGCGACCGACGTGCGCATCAACGCGCAGCTCATCATGCACATGAAGCAGGTGCTCTCCGAGCTCACGGCCGAGCAGACCGGCCAGCCGCTCGAGAAGATCCTCAAGGACAACGACCGGGACAGCTGGTTCACCGCCCAGGAGGCGCTCGAGTACGGCTTCATCGACCACGTCGTGACGAACGCGTCGTCCGTCACGGGCGGCGGCGGCGCGTCCGGCTCCTGAGGCCCCGCACCCGGAACCCAGACTTCACCCGAGGAGAACCCGTGAGCTTCAGCGCCGAGTCCCAGTACCTGTCCACCGCCCAGCGCCTCGCCGGCCCGGCGGCCCGCCCCGGCGGCGTCGCCCTGCCGGGCGGCGCACCGTCCGCCCGGTACGTGCTCCCGCAGTTCGAGGAGCGCACCGCCTACGGCTTCAAGCGGCAGGACCCCTACACCAAGCTGTTCGAGGACCGCATCATCTTCCTGGGCGTCCAGGTCGACGACGCGTCCGCGGACGACGTCATGGCCCAGCTCCTCGTGCTCGAGAGCCAGGACCCGGACCGCGACGTCATCCTCTACATCAACTCGCCGGGCGGGTCGTTCACCGCGATGACCGCGCTCTACGACACGATGCAGTACATCAAGCCGCAGATCCAGACGGTCTGCCTCGGCCAGGCGGCCTCGGCCGCCGCGGTCCTGCTCGCGGCCGGCCAGCCGGGCAAGCGCCTCGCGCTGCCGAACGCGCGCGTGCTCATCCACCAGCCCGCGATGGAGGGCGGCGGCTACGCCCAGGCGTCCGACATCGAGATCCACGCGAACGAGCTCATCCGCATGCGCGAGTGGCTCGAGGACACGCTCGCGCTGCACTCGGGCAAGTCGGTCGAGCAGGTCCGCCAGGACATCGAGCGCGACAAGATCCTCACCGCCGAGCAGGCGAAGGAGTACGGCCTCGTCGACCAGGTCCTCGAGAGCCGCAAGGCCGTCGCGGTCAACAAGCCCTGACCGTGACCGACCCGACAGCATGACCACGCGCCGCGCCGTCGTCCCCCGCACGGGGGCGGCGGCGCGACACGTTGGCACCCCGTACGGGGAGCCCACCTGACAACCCGGTCCCCGTGGTGTGGAATGGGGAGCAGGACTCGCTCGGCCGTGCCGGGGGCCCGCGTCGTCGACCCGGACGGCGCCACGCCCCGGCACCGGGACAAGGAGACGCGTAGTGGCTCGTATCTCAGACGGCGCCGACCTGCTGAAGTGCTCGTTCTGCGGCAAGTCGCAGAAGCAGGTCAAGAAGCTCATCGCGGGCCCCGGCGTGTACATCTGCGACGAGTGCATCGACCTGTGCAACGAGATCATCGAGGAGGAGCTCGCCGAGGCGACGGAGATCGGCCTCACGGAGCTGCCCAAGCCCAAGGAGATCTTCGAGTTCCTCGAGCAGTACGTCATCGGCCAGGACGCCGCGAAGCGGGCCCTGGCCGTCGCCGTCTACAACCACTACAAGCGCGTCCAGGCGGGCGAGCAGGCCAAGCCGTCGAGCCCTGACGACCCGGACTACGTGGAGCTGGCGAAGTCGAACATCTTGCTGATCGGTCCGACGGGGACGGGCAAGACGTATCTGGCGCAGACGTTGGCGCGGATGTTGAACGTGCCGTTCGCGATCGCGGACG
>Ga0180220_1000745_pt1 | contig 29834 bp, 27 predicted proteins | sample eDN5th37CBELigBY_FD_151335 | JGI IMG/M metagenome (GOLD analysis project Ga0180220, IMG submission 151335) | Enriched backyard soil microbial communities from Emeryville, California, USA - eDNA 5th pass 37_C BE-Lig BY (version 2) (version 2) | ecosystem: Environmental > Terrestrial > Soil >... | reverse complement strand
TGAACCGGCGCGAAGGCACCGCCAACGCCACCTGATTGTGCCATCGCCAAATCTGCCCCGGCAATTTGCGCCGCGGCCAGCAAACCAAGGCAAATAGCCAGCTTTGAAGCGCTGATATGCCAAACCTTATTTTGTTCGTTGATCATCCTTCTCTCCTTTAAAAATGCATCACGCCACCAACGAAGGTGTCGGTTTTCTTGACTGCAATGACCCCGGATTCAGTTTCGCTCGCTATGACCGGCGAGGATCTCCGACCGCCGCCAACGGGCTTCTTTTTCGGCGCTGGCATAGCCACGCCGAGTTGGTAATTGACGACCTTGGCCACGTAGCCAACTGTTTCCTTGAAGGGTGGAACGCCGCCATACTCATAGATGCGGCCTTCGCCTGCGTTATAAGCGGCGGCAACAAGAAGCGGGTTTTGGAACTCGTCCAAAAGTACACGTAGGTACCTAACGCCGCCTTCAATATTCGACGCCGGATCGCAGACGTCGCGGACGCCGAAACGCTCAGCGGTTTTCGGCATGAGCTGCATCGGACCGCGAGCGCCCTTGTCTGAATTGCGAGAACGGTCGAATTGGCTTTCCGCCCAAGTGATTGCCGTCGCAAACAGAACGTCAACTTGATGTCGACGAGCAACCTGTTCGACGAGTGATTTGATTTCGTCAGGCGTTAGGGGGGAGGGGCCGCATTCCGGTACGGATATTGCGGCCTGTTTATCGAGGGATAAATTACCGAAACGGGACGATTCATTCGGATTAGAAATATCCGTATTGGTAATCTCTGATAGAGAGCCAGTGGAAACATAGTTGCTCTGTATATTGCCAATATGGTTACTCGTTTTGGGCTCGTTTCCGCTTTTATCCTCGATGGCGACGACGCCATCGGCGCCCACAACAAATTCTTTGCTTTCGCTTGGCCAGCGGCGATTGAAAACCGTCAAAACAGATGGCGATCCGGATGCCTTCTGAGCGGACGGCTTGTCGCCATTATCTTGCACAAATGGCGCAATTCCGCCGGTTTCTTCTGCGCAAGCGGCGGCAATCTCGAGCGGAGCGTACAGTGCGGCGCTTAGTAGTAGCGCTTTGATTGATAGCCCTTCCATTCTAGCCCTTTTAGCTCTTGTCGCCGACCTCACATGCGCTGTTGAGATTGCGGCGAAAACCGATTAAGTTCGTAATTGAAAGATACCGATTTGGCTAAGTGATACATGCTTTTTTGCAAATCATAAACCCCCTATGAGCAGGGAAAACGAATAAGCAAGACGGTAAGGGCTAGAAAATGAAGAGAACCATCGCAATCGCAATGAGCAGTTGTATGCTGGCAACAGCCGCAATCGCAGCGCCAGCCATCAACAAGGATTACATCAAGTCGTTGGCGTCGCCGGGTAAGACCGTGCTTGTCATTGAATATTATGACGGGGACGGGAAGGTCACAGCTCGAAAGGGATTTGCATCAGCTTCCGGCTACAAGGCGACTTCGCCAACGGAATTCCGTGTTGATGACAAGACCGTTCTAAATCTCTACGGCCTGGAATCCTGCAAGGGCGAAATGGTCAACCGTAAGGATGACTATGCTGGTTCTTGCGCTGACTATGCACAGCAGCAACTGCAGATCATGTTGCAATCGCCGAAGGTCCTCTTTTGTCGGGCCTTCGTAAGCGAGGAGCGTGCGCCGAAGCAAAACGTCACGTGCTACGGATATTACAATTATCCCGGAAGCCTAGACACGGTTGATATGCTTGAGGAGCAGATGCTTTCTCTCGGCGCGCTCCGCATCGCAAAAACGAAAGATGGGAAGCTGGAGCGTCCGGATCTGGAGAAGGCGCAGAAGATCGGAGAAGACGGCTCTTATGGAATGTGGGCCGATCCGCGGGTGAAAGGCCAATGAAGCACGCGCTTATAACGCTAGGTCTGACCCTATTCTCGCCAACGGCAATTGCTGCGCCAGAGGGATATTTCGACCTCCAACCGGGCGTTACATTAGAATCTGGCGATACATGGGTGGCAGAAGGTCAGCGCTATCGTCTCTACGGTGTTCAGTCATGCCTTCGGGGAACTTCTTTCACCGACAGGACTGGGTATAAGAAGGACTGCGGCGAGGCATCGCTTGCCGTGTTCGCTGCATACATCAAAGACACCAAACCGGTGTGCGCTCCCGTCGCGCAAACTGCCGATACATCCTATGTCATTTGCTACGCCACAATCGGCGGAAATCGTCTCGATCTTGCTACCATATTGATTTCGAGCGGCTATGCCTTCGCAGCGCTGAAGGCTGACGGGCTTCCCTACTATCCCGCATACGCGGTTGCCGAACAGGATGCGCGCGAGAAGCGGGCAGGCCTCTGGCAATTCGAAGACGTTCAGCACCCTGCCATCATGTTGAGCAAATCGGCGAACGAACGGACGAGGAATGCCCAACAATGAAACATCTTATCTTAGCAGCATCAATTGCCCTCGCATCCACGTCAGCATTCACAGCCGACGTTATTAAACGCACGCCAGCGGTCAGCCTCCCGGTGCACCCTAGCCAGCCGGTCACGCTTCCAATCTTCAAAGGTCGTGTCGCAGTTATGGACGGTCGGACTCTTTGGTTCCCGACTTATGCACAACGAGTTCGCCTTGCTGATATTGATGCGTGTGAACTGCCGCAATGGGCGCTCGATCCCAAATGGACGAACAGGGAGGTCACGAAGGCACCGCCGCCTGTACCATGTGGCCCCTTTGCAAAAGCCTGGCTCAAAAGAACGATCGGATATTCCGCCGTCACATGTGCCGTCGTCGGTTATGATGATGAAGCCATGCCGAGAGCCAGGTGCACGTCACGGGGACATGATCTGGCTCTTGAAATGCTCCGCGTCGGTTGGGCACGGGTGGATTCGCCCTACCTCACTCATCCTCAATATATGGGCTATCAGCGTGCCGCTATGTCGGCGCGATATGGCATGTGGGCGACTTATGTTCTGGATATGAACGAATGGCGGCGAAAGGCCGTCGATAGGACGCTCGATCGTCAACCAATTGCGGATTTCAATTTGCTCGCCGAGCGCAAAAGCGAGATTTCCCCCCCCTTTCGCCGATGCACGCAGAAAGCCAAAAAGGACAGACCGATAGTTGTCGGAAATCGCTCATATTGCGCTCAATTTCGCGCGCGATCCCATGGCCTGTCTGTTGCTGGCCATCTTGTTATCGTTTTTGCTTATCATCCCGTCGTCCAAAATCTGGTGGGTCCACGGCATAATCGCGGCGCTGTTACTGACGACGTCGCTCTTTTTCCACGAGCAGCGGCAAATGTCGTTCGACGCATTCTTGATCGGCGTTTTTGCTTATCCCGCGGTATGCCGCGACATTCCAAATCAGCTCCTGGTCTATCGCGTTGGAATCTACTGGTTCTGCGCATTCACACTTATCGCCCTGTGCAGTTATGCGGCCGGAGATCTCGTCACAGGGTCGCCCTTACACGATCAAGCCATATTGCCCACTCGGCACAATTCAACCGCTACAGTATGAGGATGACCTGAAATGAAGCAGTTTCTGTTTGCACTCGCTGGCCTTGGCACTATCGCCGTGATGCCATCCGCTGCAATAGCGCAGGACACGGGAGGGACGCCATCTTGGGGCTGCCAGGTCCTTTTGTGCGCAGCATCATCAAACCCTTCGTGGCATGGTGTCCCTTATTGCGTCCCGCCAATGACAAAGTTGATCAAGGCCATGGCAAAACCGGGTTTCTCATGGCCCATTTGCCATGAAGCTAAGTCTGGCAAACCCGGATATCAGCCTTACGAGGATTGCCCATCTGGATTCAAGGAAGCCAGCAATATGAGCGATCGCGGCGCAATGCTGTCCAACCGCTGCGAAAAGACAATCAACACCTGCACCAACAAGATCAGGGAACAGAACAAAGAGCTTCAGCAGTACAAGGATGTTCAATATCGAGACATTGGCAACTCGGATCGCGGAAATAGTTGTCGAAAGGTCGTCTCCATTGCTCGTCCAATGCGAAAAGACCCTTACTTTTTCGACATTCCCGATTATCAAGGTTTGAAGGGGCGCTATTGGTTCAATTTGAAACTTTAAGGAGCTCTAATGAATCAGAACGCACTTCTCGCACTGGCAGCAAGCGCCGGCATCGCTGTTGGCGCGGGCGGTACTTGGTTTGTAGTCTCCAACGCTTCGAGCAACGCAACAGCTATTGCAAAAGCCGATATCGTTGCAGCGATCAACGCCGACCCTACACTTTGTCCCGTTCCCGATGAGCCAGCGGCGAGCGCCAAGCTCGATGTGCCAACTCAAGCTGAAGCATTGCTTGCCGTGAGGAAGCTGGAAGAAAAAAATCCGCTATTGTGGGATAGGAGTGAACTTGAAAAGCTTTCCGTCTCACTAGCGAATTGTTGGCCTGTTGACGGTGCCAACGGCATGGTCGAGTGCGTTACTAACGTCAAAAAAAATCCGTCAGCACAAACTATTGCGAGGACGGTTGGATTTGCCAAAGATCAATCATCCGGCGAATGGATAGCGACAGACCGCAAATAGATGAAGCCCGCTAGCGGGCTTCCAAAGCAATCAAATATGCTTATCGACGCTTTTCAAAACTGACGCCATTTCGCCCTGTGCGAGCGTAACCCGCCCGGAGATAAGAGAAGCGGCGAGATAGACCAATTTTCCTATAGCGTCATCCACATCTTGCGGCTCATAATCAACGATCCGGCGCGGGTCCGCTGCCAGTGATGACAGTTCCAGCAGGCGTTTAGTCGGGCCAGCATCGCTTAGGTCAACGACGCTGCTTTCATCCCGCCAGTCCAACGCATTTCCAATTGCATCCATGATGGCCTCCGAAAGTCATTTTCAGAACATGGGTGAGAATTATAAGTGCAAATCCCTATACCAATCCCCGGCGTACGATAGTAGAAAGCAGGTTCTTCAGTAGAACTGCATTTCTAGATGAGTCTTACTAGCCGACGCTTAGTTTCTCTCCTCCATGCACCAGTTTTCTGACGAAACAGTCATTCCAAAATCCAAATGATAAAAACGTTGATTAAGGTATATCGCACGATAGGATACGAAACACTGCGAAGCGAAACGAAATCTGAGCCGATAAGCGATTGATTAAGAACGGAAAGTTTTTTCTCTCCCCACCGAATGACGGGAGCGATTTCAAGGAATTGTTCAAGCGCATCGTCGCTGCCGGAGCTGGTCGCCCGCTCGGCAAGGATAACTTTCCTGCAGGCCCATGGACGCCCGAACTTCTCGCGCAAGCCATAACTCTCGTCGATCCCAAGCGGACCGGCGTGGATCTTCGAACGGTGCAGCTCTGGTTTCAGGAGAACGAGAAAGGAATTAGTGCTACCAACATCGGTTTGCTGGCCAGAGTTTTGAGTTGCGGTGATATGGCGGCCACAAGCGAATGGGTTATAGAGATCAGTGCTTCTCAATCCCGCTTAGTTGCCAAACGACGCGAACTGAAGAAGGCCGATCGTGTTACACCGTCGCAGCCGACCGAAGACGCCGCCGAAATTGGACCCGCGTATGTAAAACCGCTAGACGTGGGCCATAAGCAAGGCGAGCGACGAACTCTTGCCAGGCGCACGGAGGAGTTATTCAGCGAAGGATCTCCGCTGAATCTGTCTGCTTCGGTTTTTGCTGGAATGTCGGCGCTCGGATTCCTGTCGTTCATCATAGGCATTCACAACGTAAAATTCACTCGTACCGATGGCGTTATCAAGCAGGTTGGATTCCTTTGGGCGGCTAACTGGACGCTTGTGTTCATGGTTTTCCTACCGCTCTTCCTCGCTTTCGTGTTCGAACTGGTGAATTCATGGAAGCACGAAAAACGGAGAACGCTCATCGATGGCGCACTCGCGGACAGCGACCGAGGATGGCCGCGAATTATTGACGCGTCATTGGGTTCATTCTGGGCTGTTTTCCTAATTTGCTTGTTGTTTGCAGGTGTTTTTCAGTGGATCGGTGTCTGTTTGATGCCTCTCCTCTACGGAGGAGGTGATTACGCAACGGATTGGGGCACTATCGCGATAGTTCGTCCTGAAATCGTAACGAGACCTGTTGCGATCATTTTTACAGCGCTCGCCTACTTGTATATGTGCCTATCCTTTTATCTCTTTTTCGCCGGTCTCATCCTGATTTATTCGGTCATCAATGACTTATCGAAAATCCGCGAGGCTGCAAAATTGCAGACCAACTCCGGCTGGAGCAATCCAAGCGAGACTGGCTTTTGGGTCATGCGGTGGGTATTCCGCTGCACGGGCTTAGGCTTGCTTATCGCTACCGTTATGAAGCTGCAGAGCTCTTATCTGGCCTCAAATGGCACGAGTATCGTTGCCTGGGTAATTAGCGATCTTTCATCGATCTTATACGAGCGTCCAGAGGCGCAAAGCCGCATTAGCTATAGAATGCCTACGCACTACAGCAGCCTGCTTATCGCCATATCGACCAGTTTTGTCTTTGTATATGGAGTGATCCGCGTAGGGGCCGGAAATCATTTCAAAGTGTCATTGTGGAAAATGACCGCGGTTGTGGCGCTTCTATTCGCAAGCTATTTATCTATCGACGCGTTTTCCGGCTTTACGGTGCTGATGTTTGCCGGGCTCTTAATCGCTATTTATGGCTTATTTGATCCGGCTTTTGGGCCCCGGCGTGCGAGTGAGGTAAGTAATCAAAGTGTTTCATAGTTGGCTTGATCAATGGGATGAGAAACGGGCACGACGCGGAGAAGATGCTAAAAAAGCAACAGCCGTTACTCTGGACGCAGAACGTGCGTTTCCGGGCTCTGAAAATGTCACCAATCTCGAGGAATTCTGCGAGCTCGGGGTGCAGGCCGCCGCTACGCCATCGTTCTTCAGAGCGCCGCTCGGCAACGATAACGATTTCGAGCGGGCAGGCGATTTTCTCAAATTTCCATCTGACATTTTGACAGACGTTGAGGAAAATAACCTGGTCTGGTCGAAGATCACCGATAGCGGCTCGCGGGACAAGGCACTGGTGATATTTCATCATTGGAACGCACGATCCCGCAACCGACAAATAGCGGGTTACTTGTCCAAAAGGGGCATCACGGTCGTTGAGATTGCTATGCCCTATCACTTCGAACGCAGCCGTCCGGGGTCCCACTATGCTGATTATATGCTTAGCGCGAATCTCGGTCGAACGGTTCAGTCGCTACGGCAGGCCGTGTGGGATGGACAGAAGCTCATCCGCTGGCTCAAAAGCGAAGGGTATCAAGAAATCTCCGTACTCGGAATGAGCCTCGGTTCGTGGGTCGCAGGATTGGTAGCAGCCCATGACGCCAACGTTAAGAAAGCCTCGCTGTTTCTCACAGCCGGTAGTCTTGCCGGTATGGTTTGGACCGGGCGCGCAACGCGAGCCATACGCGAGAGCTTTGAGCCTACAATAGACCTGTCTCATCTGCACAGGGCTTGGGCACCGCTCGATCTGGGAAATTACGCCTACAGTCTCGCCCGACCGGCATTGGATATTCAGATTGTTTTGGCCAAAAGAGACAAGGTTGTACTGCCAGAATTGTCAATTGCTCTGTTGGAAAGTCTGAATAATGCTGGCGTGAATCCGAATGTTCTGCAATTAAACTGTGGTCACTATTCACTTGCCATTCCGCCGTACATTTTAGTCGCCGGAGTAAATCTAAAACGGTTTTTGTCGCAGTCTGGCAGTCTAGATCGTCGGACGTGACCTAGACTTTGATAATATTCATTATCAAGGGCAGGGGGCTTGTCCTATTCAAAGGGGATAACTTCACCATTCTCGGAGGGGAATTAATGGTCAAACTGCCTTTGAAGGCCCTATTTTGCGTCAGCTGCGCTGTTATCGCATCCGCTGGACAGGTCTACGCCGGTGGATTGGAACGTGGCGGTTATAATATCGATCTGCTGTTTAATCCGGATCGGTTCGCTACCGAAGCGACCACCATCTACGTCATGCCAAACCGAAAATTGAACAATGTCAAGGACAGCAGCCCATGGGATGGTCCTGTCGGAGGAGGACGAACCGACGGTGTTAAGGAATCTGAGGCTTATTGGGTTCCTCGTATCGGTCTCAAGGTCGGTATCACCGATTCCCTTGATTGCCTTCTCGACTATTCGCAGCCATGGGGCGCACATACAAATCCCGGTCGAAACTGGGCTGGCGCCAACGATAACACCGAAAAAAAATGAACAGCGATGGCTATTCCGGAACCTGTTCTTATAAATTCGACGTCAGCGAGAAGGCCCAGCTTCGGCTTATCGGCGGCGTGTTTTACCAAGCAATGGACGGTTTCAATGAGCAACTGGTAGCCCCAATTCCTACTAATCCGTTTGGCTGGAACGGAATCGGTCGGTTAACCCTCGAAGCCGACGGATGGGGATGGCGCAGCGGCGTTGCATATGAAATCCCGGAATACTCATTCAGGGCCAGCCTCGTTTATAATTCCGAGGTCAAGCTTGATGAGATCACCGGAACGCTCAATCACAAGGGTCTTCCGCCAGGAACTGGCGGCAATCCGCTCGCAGGCGGATCATGGGACGCGAACGGGTCCGCCAAACTTCCACAGTCCGTTGAATTGAAAATGCAGTCGGGAATTGCGCCGGGGTGGCTCGCCTTTGGCTCGCTTAAATGGACCGATTGGAACGTACTGCAGGATATACCGTTTTATTATAAGGGCGTGCGGGCAACGTCACTGGACTTGCTCTATCGCGACGGCTGGACGGTATCAGCAGGCATAGGCCATAAATTCAACGACGAGTGGAGCGGTGCGGTCCAGATCTCGTGGGATCGCGGCGCGTCTACCACGATCGGCAACCAGACCGATACCTGGACGCTCGCTGGCGGAGCATCCTACACGCCAAATGAACGCGTAGAACTTCGATTTGGGGGCTTGGTAGGGGTGCTGACAGGAGGCGAAGTTTCTAATGAGATCGTCAACCCCGCCACAGGCCGACCGTATCTGGATGCATCGTACGATTTTGATGATGATATCGTTTCTGCATTGACCGTCTCATTGAAGGTAAAAATATCGGTGATAAAAGGCCCGCCGCGAGCGGGCTTTTTTGTAATTCTCAATCCAAGTTCTCGACGCTCTTAAACACCCTTTTCATCTCGTCCTTTGCCAGCGTCGTTCGACCGGAAATCAGAAAAGCGGCGATATAGACCAGCTTATCGATCGCGTCAGCGACATTTCCCGGCCTGTAGTCTATGACCACGCTCCGCGCGTTCGTTTCGGCGGCCGCCAGCTCCAGAAGCCGTCTTGCATGCTCGGCATCGAAAAGGTCAACCCTGTTCTCGCCAGCGCCCCGCTGATCCTTTCTCTTTCCAAAGGTCCGCATGTGGGCATCCGTAGCCACCACGAGCCTGACAGGCATTTCCTCGCCACATTTCACCATTTCGCTCTCACCTTTCGATAGCGCCCCGCCTGCCAGTTGAAGGCGAAGGGCAGGTTCCATCCTGCCCTTCTGCCTGTCCGGCGAGGACCGGGAGAGAGGGGGCAAGCAGCGGCGAAGAGCGGGCAAAGCCCGCCCTGCCTGATGGTGCGCAACGCGGTTGCACCTGAAACGGTGCGACCGACTTGCTGCATCGAAAGGTCGAGGCGGTGCTTGTGGGGAGAGAGGGCAGAGCCCTTTCTTCCTCTTAAACACCGGAATTGCAGTTCATTAAGGCGACGATAGTAAGCGCAACACCTCTGGAGCGCGTGTTACTGGGACTAAGGCGTTAGTTTCGCCGTTTTTAGAGTAATCATTGCAAAACCTTCGACGGGATTTTCGGTCTCGCCGACAAGTTCACTATCAGTCGTGCATTAAGCATAAAATCGCACCATCGATTCCAATGGCAGAACCTTGATCTGCGATCCATTTCCTGCGGCTCTGAATCGTTCGAACCGCTCCACGCAGACGGCTTCCATACGGCTGATACCGGACTTGAACATGCCACGAATATCAAATGAGCCGGGATTGGCCTTCAGATATTCCCGAGCCGATCCCGTTAACGCCATCCGCAGATCGGTATCGATATTGATCTTGCGGACGCCCATTCGAATAGCACTCTCTACTTCCTCAAGCGGCACTCCAAACGTTTTGGGCATGTGGCCGCCGTTGTCGTTAATTAGTGCCTGCAGATCGTCCGGTACTGTGGAAGCCCCATGCATGACGAGGTGAGTATAGGGCAGGCGCTGATGGATCGCAGCGATGACATCCATTGCCAGGATATCACCAGTCGGCTTGCGTGAGAATTTGTAGGCTCCGTGTGATGTGCCGATTGCCACCGCCAGTGCGTCAACACCGGTTGCGGCAACAAAATCCGCGGCCTGCTGCGGATCGGTCAACAAGGCCTCACGGTCAAGGGTCCCAACGAGGCCGTGACCATCTTCCTGTTCGCCGCCGCCAGTTTCGAGCGAGCCGAGTACACCTATCTCGCCTTCGACGGAGACACCGTGGGCATGCGCGTAAGCTACCGTCCTGGCGGTGACGTCAACATTGTAGCTGTAGCTTGCCGGTGTCTTGCCATCGCCCTCCAAGGAGCCATCCATCATCACACTGGTAAAACCCAGCGCGATAGCGCTTTCGCAGACTTCCGGCGTCGAGCCGTGATCCTGATGAAAACAGACTGGCACGTTGGGAAACCGCTGCGCCGCCGCCTTGACAAGACCGCTCAACAGGATGTCGTCCGCGTATTTCCGCGCGCTCTGGCTCGCCTGGACGATGACCGGGCTGTCCGTGCGTTCGGCAGCTTTGAGCACCGCAAGAAGTGTTTCCAGATTGGTAATGTTGAAGGCAGGTACGCCATAGCCGCGTTCAGCAGCGTGATCGAGTATTTGACGCATAGTTGCGAGTGTCATGATATCCTCCCGTAAATGTAACGATAAGACCGCAGGTCCATTGCCTCCGAGTTCGTCGGGGGCTTCAGTTGGGAAAGGTCCTGTTGATCTCGGCAATTTCCTCGGCGCGCAGCGGCGAAGTCTTTCTGTCCCCAAGGATGAAGAAGAGCTTTGCCGTCTCCTCAAGTTCCTCGTAGGCGTAGACTGCTTCTTCCAAGCTTGCCCCGGAGACGATCGGCCCGTGATTGGCAAGCAGCATGGACCGGTGATCTCGTGATACTTTCTTCACTTCGTTTGCCAAGGCCCGGTCGCCCGGCCGGAAATAGCGTACAAGCGGCAGCCGTCCGACGCGCATGACATGATAAGCGGTGAGCGGCGGCAAGACATCGTCCGTCCGTTCATGGCAGAGGCAGGAGACGGCAACAGAATAGGTCGAATGTAAATGCACGACGGCCCGCGCAGCCGGTCTTTCTTCATAAACCGCCAGGTGGAAGAAATATTCCTTCGACGGTTGGTCGCCGCCGATCAGCTTTCCGTCCGGCGAGAGTTTCGAGATGCGATCCTCTTCCAGGAAGCCGAGACTCGAATTCGTTGGCGTGACAAGGATGCAACCATCGTCGAGCTTGACCGAAAGATTGCCAGCGCTGCCATGGGCAAGCTGGCGCGTATACAGTAGCCCTCCCATGCGCACGAGCTTTCTGCGCAGTTCCGCTTCCTCGTTCATTGCCGTGTTCCTCCAGAAAGAGCGGAGAGGGCTTCCTCGAAGAAATTGGGTCCGCCAAAATTGCCGGATTTCAATGCCAACGCCAGGTTTTTGCGGCGGCTGACAAGCACCGGGACGCCGGGGCTTACCTCCGGTCCGATCGCCAGATCGCCGAGATCAAGGGCCTGGGCGACTGCGCCAGAGGTCTCGCCACCGGCGACGACAAGGCGGCTTACGCCGCTGTCCACTAGTTGACGCGCGGCAGACGCAAAGAGACCTTCGAGCCGTTCGGAGACTTGATGCCGACCATAACGAGCCTGTGCGGCCGCTACATCCTCGGGACCGCTCGATGAATAGACCAGTGGAGCCTTGCCATGATTGGCTTGAATAAAGTTGACGAGGTCGCTCGGCTTCGTCCGCCCATTCATTACGTCGTCGACCGACACCGTCATGGCTGGATGATTACGGGTGTGAACGTCGACCTGGCCGCGCGTCGCGCCAGAGCAGCTCCCGGCAAGGATTGCCTCCGGACCGCTGACCCCTTTGAAGCTGCCGCGTCTGCCGACTGCGAGCCCCTTTGCGATGAAATTTGCGGCGAGCCCGAGCGCGATCCCCGAGCCGCCCGTCAGAAGAGGGGCGTCCGCACAGGCGCGGCCGATGGTCACCAGATCCTCGTCATCGACGGCATCCACGATCACGAGCGTTTCGCCGCCATCGGCGGCGGTCCGCAGAGCGTGGCCTACAGCCTCGGCGCCCTGACGAAGGATAGCGGTCGGGACCAGTCCCACCTCGGACCGCGTCTGCTGCCGCAGCCATCGGCGGATGTTCGCATCCGTCATAGGCGTCAGCGGATGGTTCTGCATTCCGGATTCGTTCAGGAGCTTGTCATTAACAAAAAGATGCCCCTGATAGACTGTGCGGCCCATTGCTGGAAAAGCAGGGCAGGCGACGACCCCTTTCACCCCAAGTGCGTCGGCAAGTGCTTCGGCAACGGGTCCGATATTGCCCTCCGGGGTGGAATCGAACGTCGAGCAATACTTGAAGACGAACTGGTGGCAGCCCTGTGCCTTGAGCCAGTGAAACGCTTCAAGGGACCGTTCGACGGCTTCCTTAACGGGTACGGAGCGCGACTTCAGCGAAATCACGCCGGCTTCGATATCGGGCGCCGCATCGCTGGCCGGCACCCCCATGAACTGTGACGTAGCAAGGCCACCCTGTCCGGGAAGGCCCTTGGCGAGCGTGTTGGCAATATCGCTCGCTCCGGTGAAATCGTCTGCAATTACGCCGAGCAGCATCGCTTACTCCGTGACCAGTGTTTTCATGCGCATGACCGCGGCGTCGGGCGCGGTAAGGACGGGCCTGTCAACCTTGCGTCGCACCTCTTCTGCCGCCCGGGAGGTAGAGAAATGAGCCAGCATGATCGCGTCCCGATCGGCAAAAAGCGGTGCCATGTCCGCGACGAGGCGATTGTGAGTTGTCGCATCGCCGCGCCGCAGAAGATCAATCGCATCAGGAACGACAATCGTGTCCAGAGTGCTCGCCGCGCCGGTCTCTGCAACAAATTGCTGGAACTCTTCTTCCATGGTCGAGACGGCCGGCGCGAAGGTCGCCAGCATGCCGATGCGGCTGCCGGATGCGATGGCCTCACGGAACATGGCCTCGTTGGGGCGCAGGATTGGGAGGGGCAGTTCCTTGACCATGCGGTCGATCGCAGGCCCGAAAGCGGAGCATGTGATCAGGATGCCATCGGCCCCGATCCTTTGCGCGTAGCGGCCAAAGTCAACAAAGCGATCGATCAGCTCTTCAGAAATCTCCGCTCCTTCCTTTGCGCGATCGATCGTCAAGCCGTCGTCGAGCAGGTTGACGGCCTCTGCTTCCGGCCAATGCCTTGCCATGGCAGCGGCGATAGGCTCCATGGCGACCGGCGTTGCATGGAAGAGAACGATGCGTGGCGGAACTTTCGTCATGTTACCCTCCAATCCTACGACGCTACCTGTAGCCGCGGCAGAAGGCCTGACCGCGCGTAGATCGCGGCCGCCTTGCTATTGCTCAGATGATCGACGAAGGCTTCGGCTGCTTCGGGATTGCGGGCTTCGGCGAAGATCGCGGCCGAGAAATCGGTATGCTTTTGATAGGGATCCGGAAATGGCCCAACCAAGTGGATACCGTCAATCGACATCAGCTCACTGATCTGCTGCACGGCCAGGTCCGCCTCGCCCGAAATGACCTTGTCGGCTGTGAAGCCGGCATGGATGATGGTAGCCTTCGCGTTGATAGCGTCCGTAATGCCCAGACGTTCGAGGACGTGTCTGAAATGGATACCACTGGCGCCCGTTTGCGAGTATGCAACGGATCGTGCTGATAGCAGCGCCTGCCTGAATCGCTCTGGTGTCGATATGTCAGGCACGGCCGCACCACTCCGCGCACCAAGACCAAAACTCGCCCGGGCAATCGGCCGAACCGATCCGGCACGCAATATGCCGGCTTCGACGAGGTTCGAGATCGGTTCATCAATCGCGATCAGGACATCTCCTCGTTCTCCATTGCGGACGCGATCGATCAGCACGCCCGTTGGGTTCCAGTCGACCGCAACTCGTCTACTTTCGGTCTGCCACGAGGGCAGGAGCACCGATTTCAGCGCCAGCTCGACAGCGAGCGTACTCATGACCTTCAGCCCATCCCTCATGTACTAACTCCTCCTGCTCGGACGGCGGGGTAGCGGTTCTCGTCCGTCATCATCCCAATCATCCCTTTTCCTGAATTACAGATGTCGGCCATGACCGGGTCAATGTTGAAAATCCGGATTTCATCAGGTGAAAATGAAATCGAATATTTTGTCCGGTTATCTCATCTACCGGACGTTGAAACGGGGACGCTGGGTTCCTTTTGCGTAAGCAGACGCGGATTTCACATTATGAAATTGCCCTATTCGCTGTGTTGACGTTGGACCACCAAGCTTCATACTCTCTGTCATGGAACTTATGCTGGAGGAGCATAATGGGAGCCGTTAGTCACAGGGTATGGCGAGAGGCGCAGACTCGTCAGGGCCAATATCAGATAGCGACAGCAGATTCAGAAAAGAGCGACGCAAAAAGCATACAATCGGTTGATCGAGCCCTTTCCATTCTCGAAGCATTGTCGTTGCGTGACGCTCCGTTGATGCTCAACGAAATTGCCAAGGTTGCCGAAATAAACCTTTCGACATGCCATCATCTGGTGAAAACCTTGGTTAAGCGGGGATATGTCGTCTATGGCGGAAGGAGTGGCGGATATTCCCTGAGTTCGCGTCTTGAGACGATCTCGCGACAATCGTCGCGGGACTACAATCTGGCCGAATTTGTTCGGGCGAACCTTCAGGAACTGAACGTCAATCTTCGCGAGGCGGTCCAGATGGCGGTACTGCGGGGGGCTGCACTGGTCACGCACATCCAGCTGCCTTCGCATATCACGCCTCAGCTGGATCTCAGGGAGTACACCAAACTTCATACGGTCCACGCGTCGGCTCCCGGCAAGGCTATCCTCGCCTGGCTCCCTGAGGCAGAACTTGCTCGAGTTGTCGCTGACAATGGTTTGACGGCATTTACCGACAAGACGATCACGTCCTTGGGAAGCCTGATAGAAGAGCTCCGACTTGTTCGCCGGTCCGGTTTCGCAATGGATGACGGCGAGTTTCGCACTGATCTTGTCGGCTATGGGGCTGTCGTTCGCGACAAGTCCGGCGCAGTTGTCTGCTCCATTGGTGCTACAATACCGCGAAAACGCGCCAGCGACGAATATCGCAAGCATATCGCTCGCACGGTCGTCGAATGTGCTCGAGACTTGTCGGGGCGGATGCCGGCCGGCTGTTTCGTATAGTGCCGCCACGACGTTTGTAATTCGCCTGGGCGGGCGCAATCCGGCGTGCGCGCTCGGCTATGATTTCAATATTTCAAAGCTCAGGCGATCGAGGCCATAATCGATCCGCACTAGAAAGGGTATCGCCATGAAATCCAAACTCGACCAACTCCGAGACATCACCACGGTGGTTGCCGATACCGGCGATATCGAGGCGGTTGCACGGCTGAAGCCGGTCGATTGCACCACTAACCCGAGTATCGTCCTTAAGGCTCTCGGCACGCCTATGTTTGCGGAGGCCATCAAGGAAGGCGTTGCCTGGGGAAGGAAACAGGGCGGCAGCCACGAAGCCGTTTCGGCAGCCGTTGCCGACCGCCTGGCAATTTCTGTCGGCGCTGCGCTCGTGGAGCTCGTGCCAGGTCGCGTCTCGACGGAAGTCGACGCCGACCTGTCTTTCGATACCGAAGCTTCGCTTGCCAAGGCGCGGTCGATCATCGCCGCATACAAGGAGCGCGGTATCGACAGGGATCGGATCCTAATCAAGCTTGCCTCGACGTGGGAGGGAATACGAGCCGCCGAAGTGCTGCAAAAAGAAGGTATTGACTGCAACCTGACCCTTCTCTTCTCGAAGGTCCAGGCCGTTGCCTGCGCCGATGCAAAGGTCTTCCTGATTTCGCCTTTCGTTGGCCGCATTCTCGACTGGTACAAGAAATCGACCGGCAAGGAATACACCCCTGATGAAGATCCGGGTGTGCAGTCCGTCCGCGATATCTACAACTACTACAAGGCCAACGACATCAGGACGATTGTCATGGGCGCCTCCTTCCGCAGCGCTGGCGAAATCGAGGCGCTGGCCGGTTGCGATCGTCTGACGATCGCTCCGAACCTGCTCGACGAACTGTCGAACGATCAAAGCAAGCTGGAGCGCAAGCTTTCGCCGGAGACAATCAAGCCGATGGCCAGAATTAGTGTCGATGAGAGGACCTTCCGCTGGATGATGAACGAAGATGCGATGGCGACGGAAAAGCTCGCGGAAGGCATCCGTGCTTTCGCCAGGGATCTCGGCACGTTGCGCCACATGGTCCAAAAGGAGCTGCGGCTCGCAGCTGCCTGATCTCGGTCAGTCGTGACTGATTTGCGGCCTATCCCGCCATGGTTGGAGCCGCTGCTTGTTGGCGGGGCAGGATTGACAGTGTTCAATCCTGCCCCGCCTTTAAGCATCGTTATGTAAATATAGCAACAAATTACGTGTATACTAATTTGCTCTGTGGTTTATTTTCACAATGTAAAATAAGAAAACCGAAAAGAGACGCAAAAAAACTTCCGATGTATTAATGATGGAACACCATCTATCGATTATGAGGAAGTGATGATTAAAAAAATAGCAGACTTGGGTGTTGTTGGTCTCGGAACGATGGGCGCCATGCTCGCGCTCAATTTTGCCGAGAAAGGGTCCGAGGTCGCGCTCTTCAATCGAACGGCCGGTAAGGCGGAAAAACTGCGCGCGGATAATCCGGATCTTGCCGATCGCCTCTATCCTCAAAGCTCCCTTGAAGCTTTCGTCGCCTCTCTGCGTTCTCCGCGCGTGATCGTGCTGATGGTTAACGCAGGCGCCGCAGTAGACGAGCAACTTGAGGTGCTGGCGCCATTGCTGGAAGAAGGCGATATCGTCATCGATGCTGGCAATACCGATTTCAATGATACGGTCTCCCGCAATCGCAAATGGGATGATCGTGGTTTCCATTTCGTTGGGATGGGTGTCTCTGGCGGCGAGCTCGGTGCCCGCCATGGCCCATCGATCATGGTCGGTGGCGATCAGCGTGTCTGGTCCAGACTGAAGCCTCTGCTCGAGCCGATTTCTGCAAAGTATGAAGGCAGCCCTTGCGTTGCCTGGCTTGGTCCCGATGGCGCCGGCCATTTCGTCAAGACGATCCATAACGGCATTGAATATGCCGACATGCAAATGATTGCCGAGATCTACAGCATCATGCGTGACGGCATGGGCCTTCCCGCCTCGCAAATGTCGACCGTTTTCCGCGATTGGAACAAGCGGGGTTTGTCGTCCTATCTGATCGAGATCAGCGCGACGGTTCTCGCTGAGCAGGATTCCCAGACCGGCAAGCCGTTGATCGATGTCATAGTTGATGAGGCCGGCCAGAAGGGAACAGGTCGTTGGTCGGTTATAGAGGCGCAGAAGCTGGGCATTGGCGCGACGACGCTTGAAGCCGCGGTTTCGGCACGAAGCCTGTCGTCCCTGCGCTCGCAGAGGCTCGCGACCAGCAAAATTTATTCGAACATGGCCCTTGCCACTGACGCCTTCGTTGTTGATGAAACGAGCCTCGATGAGCTTGAAGCGGCATTGGAAACGGCAAAGATCATCGCTTACGCGCAGGGCTATGCGATCATGTCGGCCGCATCACGTGAGTACGCGTGGAATCTGCCGCTGGGCGAGATCGCCCGAATTTGGCGCGCTGGCTGCATCATTCGATCGGTCTTCCTCAAGGATATCACCGAAGCCTATGAGGCAGGCAACGAAGTTGCCAATCTTCTCCAGCAACCATCCTTCACGCAGCGGGTGAGCGAAGGCCAGCAAGCGCTGCGCAGTGTGGTCGCAAAGGCCGTGAAAGCGGGCATCCCCATACCGGCGCTTTCGGCATCGCTCGCCTATTTCGATGATTATCGTCGGGCGCGGGGATCGGCAAACCTCATCCAGGGGCAGCGTGATCTTTTTGGCGCCCATACGTTCCGACGCCTCGATGCCGAAGGTGTTTACCATCATCAGTGGCCGGCAGTGTGAGGGAGCGGAAGGATGAGCAGTCTCACCACGACAGTCGACCTTTTCGACTATGTCATATTCGGAGGGGGCGGAGATCTTGCCGAACGCAAGCTGCTGCCGGCACTTTTTCATCGCGATCGCGACAACAACCTGCCGGACGCCGCGCGAATCGTCGGAGTCTCCCGCACTGCACGCACGGATGACGACTACCGCGAATTCGCGCGCAAAGCTTTACAGACGCATGTGACGCCCGCCGACCTCAGCAGCAATGTGCTCGAACGCTTTCTTTCACGCCTGTCTTACATCAGCGTCGATGCGACCGGCGCGAATGGCTGGAAGGAACTGAAAGCATTTCTCGAGAAAGGGGGCTCTGATCGGATCCGTGCCTTCTACCTCGCGGTAGCGCCGTCTATTTTCGGGGCCATTGCCGCCAAGCTCAAGTCCTTCGGCCTCATCAACACCAGAACGCGGTTGGTGATCGAGAAGCCGATAGGCCGCGACCTGATTTCGGCGCGCGACCTGAACGCCGAGATTGCCCGCCACTTCAATGAAGATCAGGTTTTCCGGATCGACCACTATCTCGGTAAGGAGACAGTGCAAAACCTGATGGCGCTGCGCTTTGCCAACACGCTCTACGATCCGGTATGGAACTCATCCTTCATCGACCATGTCCAGATCACCGTTGCCGAAAGCGTCGGTCTCGGCAGCCGGGCCGGATACTACGACACCGCGGGCGCGCTGCGCGACATGGTGCAGAACCATCTCCTGCAGCTTCTTGCGCTCGTGGCGCTCGAACCGCCATCGACATTCAAGGCCGACGCAATCCGTGACGAGAAGCTGAAGGTGCTGCGGGCTCTGAAGCCGATCACCGCGGCGAATGTCGGACAAATGACGGTTCGCGGTCAGTACCGGGCTGGGGCAGGCGACGGTGGCGCGGTTCAAGCTTATCTCGATGACCTTGGCGGACCCGCGAGCGATACGGAAACTTTCGTCGCGCTGAAGGCCGAGGTCAACAACTGGCGATGGGCGGGCGTGCCCTTCTATCTTCGCACGGGAAAGCGCATGCCGACCCGCGCTTCCGAAATCGTCGTCACCTTCAAACCCATTCCGCTGTCGATTTTCGATGCGTCGAGCGGGCATATCTCGCAAAACCGCCTGGTCTTGCGTCTGCAGCCGGGCGAGGGCGTCAAACAATGGCTAATGATCAAGGACCCCGGTCCGGGCGGCATGCGGCTGAGGCAAGTGTCGCTCGACATGAGCTTCGCCGAACAGTTCAGCGTGCGCCAGCCGGATGCTTACGAACGCCTGCTGATGGACGTGATCCGCCGCGACCAGTCCCTGTTCATGCGCCGCGATGAAGTGGAGGCCGCCTGGGAATGGGTCGATCCGATCCTCGCCGCCTGGCAGGAAACCGAACAGAAGGTCCAGGGCTATGCTTCCGGTACCTGGGGGCCATCCAGCGCCATCGCGCTGATCGAACGTGATGGTCGCACCTGGCACGAGCCGGAGTGAGCCATTTCGTGACCTCAACGCAAGGGAGTTTCATATGACCCATTCTCTCGCAGACTACCTCGACGAGCATGCTTCGTCGGCTCTATCGCGCGAAGTCGGGCAAACCGTGTTGCGCCTATCGACCGCTGCGGTAGCGGTCCATCGAGCGATCGCTACTGGCCGGGTTCCGGAATTGCGGCCTGCAGATGATCACACATCCAACCCTAGCGGCGAGGTGCAAAAGCCTCTCGATGTCTTCGCCGACGAGGCTTTTCGCGCTGCGGCTAGTCAATCGCCAGTGCGTGTGTACGGATCCGAAGAGCGGCGGGAGCCCATCGACCTTGGCGGCGTTGGAAAGCTGGCGCTGGCCATCGATCCACTGGACGGTTCTTCCAACATCGAAACGAACACTGCCGTCGGCACGATCTTTTCGTTGCTGCCCTTGAAAGCAGACGGCAATGCGGGCCCCCGCTCGGCATTCGAGCAGCCAGGCGTTAACCAGCTCGCCGCCGGCTTCGTCATCTATGGCGCGCAATTGCTGCTCGTGCTCACCATCGGGTTGGGGACCCAAACCTTTATTCATGTCGGGGAGGGCAGGGGTTTTGCCTTGATGGTTAAAGGACATGAGATTCCGCCAGAGACACGCGAGTACTCGATCAACGCGTCTAACCGTCGTCACTGGGCCGAGGGGATCCGGCGCTACATCGAGGACGCCGAGGCCGGCAAGGATGGGCCACGCGGACGGGATTTCGGCATGCGTTATGCAGGATCGCTCGTTGCCGATACCTACCGGATCCTGCAGCGCGGCGGGGTGTTTCTTTATCCCGGTGATCGACGCGAAGGTTACAGGGACGGCCGCCTGCGTCAGATCTACGAAACGAATCCGATTGCGTTCTGCATCGAACAAGCAGGCGGGGCGGCCACCGATGGTCGCCGACGAATGCTCGAAATCGATCCCGAGGGACTACATGTGCGGGCGCCGTTTGTCTTCGGTTCCCGCAATGAGGTCGACGCCATCCTTGCCTATGCCGGCGCTGAACAAGCGGACGCGTCCGCAGCGTGATTTTCACATAGGGAAAGAGCGGTCTGTTTGATTGACGATGACAGGCCGCAGGAGGATTCTGCTAGAAACAAACCGGGTACTAACGAAGACATCGCTTCAGCAATAAGGATAAAGCGGGTTTATCAACGGTATCTCGGAGCTATTCATCTGAATGAACAGAATTATACTGGTCTGTTCAGTAATATTTCCCAAAGGAGGAGAAGTATGTCGCAAGCAGCAAACGTGAAAACGCACCCCGACTTTCCGGTTCCGGAAACAATGAAAGCATGGGTTTTGGGCGATCCCGGGGAGTTGACGTTGGTCGAGAAGACTGTCCCCGCGCCGAAGAAGGCCGAGGTCCTGGTGCGGATCGACGCTGTTGCCATCTGTGCGACCGATCTTGAGATCATCGCTCACGGACCGCCGGCTCAGATCCAGGGCGGCCTGCCGTTCAACAAGAACTTCACGCCTGGTCATGAATATATGGGTACGGTCGTTGCCCTCGGCCCAGGCGTCGATGAATTCAATATCGGGGATCGCGTGACGGTCGAGATCCATGCCGGGTGCGGCCAATGCAAGCGCTGCCGCCAGGGAATGTACACCTCCTGCCACAACTACGGCAAGAATTATGGTGACGTCGACAAGGGGCATCGCGCCAATGGTTTCACCACGGACGGCGGCTTCTGCGAGTATCAAGTCAACAACGTCAACACACTGATCCACGTCGATGATTCCATGAGCGATGAGGAGGCGACGTTGGTCGTCACCGCCGGCACATCGATGTATGGTCTGACCGAACTTGGCGGCCTTGTTGCCGGCGAATCGGTCGTCGTCAGTGGGCCGGGTCCGATCGGACTTCTTGGCGCGGCGGTGGCCAAGGCGCTCGGCGCGCAGCCGGTGATCCTGACCGGTACCCGCGACAACCGTTTGGAGATCGGCAAGCAGCTCGGAGCAGACCACGTCATCAACGTTCGCAAGGAAGATGCCGTCGAGGCGGTTCGCCGTCTCACTGACGGCAAGGGCGTCGATTATGTTGTCGAATGCTCTGGGGCGCCCAACGCCGTTAATGAGGCGGCACGCATGCTGAACCGGGGCGGCAAGATCTGCCTTGCCGCCTTCCCCAGCGAAGAGGTTCCGATCGACGTCGCATATCTGGTCCGCAACAACATCTACCTCTACGGCATTCGTGGAGAAGGCAAGTCAGCGACCCACCGGGCCGAGGCCTTCATGCGGCAGAAGCGTTTCGATGCACGGATCATCCACACCCACACTTTCGACATGGAGAACCTTCCCGAGGCGCTTCGCTACGCCAAGGATCGTGTTGAGGATGCGATCAAGGTGGTGGTGAAAAACAAGCGATCGGAGGCTGTCGCGCAGGCCGCCGAATAATCGGACCAGAAGAAAAGTACGGGGCCGGTTGGGATGAGGGAAGCCGGCCCCGTGCACTCCAAATAGAGGCTATCGATTCCTGGGAGGAGAACATGGCACGTGAACTGCATTCAACAAACTCAGACGGTGAAGCGCGGAAGAGTATTGTCCTGCACTGGCTGAGCAAACTTTATGTCCAGGTCATTATAGGCGTTTTGATTGGCACAACGATCGGTTACTTCGAGCCGCAGATTGCGGTGGCGATGAAGCCGCTCGGCGACGTGTTCATCCGCGCGATTAAAGCAATCGTGACCCCGATCATTTTCCTGACGATCGTCGTCGGCATCGCCACGATCGGAGACATGCGCAAAGTTGCCAGCATCGGCGTCAAGGCGATTATCTATTTCGAGGTGGCCTCCACGATTGCGCTTTTGATCGGATTAGCGGTCGGCAACATCTGGCCTGTCGGCCGCGGCATCAACGCCGATCCCGCAACGCTCGACGCGGGTGCCGTTTCGACCTTCGTCCAAAAGTCCCATGATGTTACGCTCGTTGATTTCTTTATCAACATCATACCGCAGACATTTCTGTCGCCATTCGTCAGCGGAGAGATCCTGCCGGTCCTGTTTGTCGCCGTGCTCTTCGGCCTTGCACTGTGCAAGATTGGTGACAAGGCAAAGCCACTCATCAGTCTGCTTGAGACCGCATCCTATGCGCTCTTTGGTATGGTCAACATTATCATGCGCTTCGCGCCGCTCGGTGCGGCAGGTGCAATGGCCTTCACCATTGGCAAATACGGCCTCGGTTCGCTGCTCGAACTAGGACAGCTCGTGCTTGTGGTATATGTCGTCAGCATCCTGTTTGTCGTTATCGTGCTCGGGGCATTCTTGCGCATTGCCGGGTTCAGTCTGTGGAAGGTCCTGTCTTACTTCAAGGACGAAATCCTGGTCGTGTTCGCTGCGACATCAGCAGAGACGATGATTCCGCGATCGATGGCGAAGCTTGAGCATCTCGGCGTGCGCAAGGAAGTAATCGGCCTGGTGATGCCGACCGGTTTCTCCTTCAACATGGATGGCACGGCCATCTACATGACCATGGCCACTCTGTTCATTGCACATGCGACGAACACTGAGCTTACCTTGTGGCACCAGCTGACGATCCTGCTGATCATGTTGTTTACCTCGAAGGGTGCGGCAGGTGTGACCGGTGGCGGGTTCATCGCCTTGGCTGCAACTCTGCCATCGATTGGAGTGCTCCCGGTGGCCGGTCTTGCCCTGCTCGTCGGCGTCGACCGGTTCATGGCAGAAATCCGCGCAGCGACAAACCTGACCAGCAACATCATTGCTACGCTTGTCGTCGGTCGCTGGGTCGGTGCCATTGACAATGAACGAGCGCAGTCGATCCTCGACAGCGGCGAGATGCCCGACGAGAAACAGCGTGCGGAAACGGTGCCGATAGGAACGCCACAGCGCGCCGGAACCTACTGAGCCCTCTCCACAGCACCATCCAACAAAAATTGAACGCCCGACCGGTGTTCGGGCGCGACAGCCAAGCTTTGATCGAACTGAAAGGACATCGTCATGAGTTTCGCATATTCCGAAGGAAATCCGGTCGAGGATACTTCCAGGCTAGGCAAGCCGCCGTTTGATACAGACCGCCTGGATCGGCTGATGGAGGAAGCGAAACTAGACGCGCTTCTCGTCAACACAAAGCACAGCATTCAGTATCTGCTCGGCGGCTATCGCTTCTTTTTCTACGATTATATGGATGCGCATGGCCTCAGTCGTTATCTGCCGTTCTTCGTGTATGTGAAGGGAAGGCCGCTGGATTCGGGCTATGTCGGCGCGCCCATGGAGCGCTATGAGAAGCAGCTCGGCAGTTTCTGGGTCCATAATCTCAACCTCAAGAACCAGGTCAGCACCGGTTATGCAAAGGCCGCAGCTGATCTCCTGAAACAGGTCAAGGGCGCCAAGGGCCGGGTCGGCATCGAAGTAGGCTTCCTGCCGATCGACGCATTCCGGGTTTTGGAAGAAGAACTTCCCGAGGTAGAGCTGGTAGATGCGACCTACACGCTAGAGTATCTGCGTGCACTGAAGTCGCCGGCCGAACTTAAGATTCTGAAAGAAGCGTCCGAAAAGGTCGTCGATTCAATGCTCGCCGTGATCTCGAAACACGGGCCCGGCACTAGCAAGCTCACTCTCTTCGAGGCACTGCGCCAGGAAGAAACGGCCCGCGGCCTGAAGTTCGAGTATGCGCTGACCAACGTCGGCACGGCCTTTAACCGTGCTCCCTACGACAAGATTTGGGAAGACGGCGAGACACTGGCTCTCGACTCCGGCGGCAACTACAAGGGCTATATCGGTGACGTATGCCGTATGGCCTACACGAAAGAACCAGACTCGGAACTCGTCGATTTGCTTGGTCAGGTCGAACTCGTCCAGCAGACGGCGCGCAAAAACCTCAAGGCCGGCACGATCGGGGCAGAGATATTCGAGAACGCCAACGCGGCGCTGGCGCAATGCTCGGCCAGCAACAAGATGTTCTTCTCAGCACATGGCATGGGCATCGTCAGCCATGAAGCGCCGTGGCTCATGAGCACGGCCTTCCCGCAATACACCGCTCATAATCGCGAAAAGCCTCTCGAGGCCGGTATGGTGATCTCCATCGAGACGGAACTCCACCATACAGAGCGCGGCTTTATCAAGCTTGAGGACACGGTCGCCATCACGGCCACTGGCTGCGAAGGTTTCGGTGATCACGGCCGAGGATGGAACATCGCCGGCCGATGACGCGAACAGGCAAAGGCCAGGCGCGCCCATAATACCGGCGCCTGGCCAAGGACCGCTTTTTGCCGGGATCGATCAGGAAGAAGTGCAGAAAACGATGTCGACCTTTCTCTATAGCGCCCATATCGGTTATCTCTTTTCCGAATTGCCGCTCTCCGAGCGTGCCGCGGCTGCCGCGCGTGCTGGTTTTGATGCCGTGGAATACCCGGCGCCATATGCAGTTCCGGCGGAAGAGATGGCGAAATGGCTGAAATCCGCAGGGCTATCCTACACACAATTCGGTCTGTATTCCGGCGATGCGAACAAGGGCGAAAAGGGTATCGGCATCTTTCCCGATCAGCGTGATCAGTTCCGCCGCAGCGTAGCAGACGCGCTCGACTATGCAGAGGCCATCAATGTTTCGATGGTCCATGCCATGGCTGGTGTGCTGCCTCCGGATAGACGCAGCCATATCCACTGGGACTGCTATGTCGAGAATCTCGCCTATGCGGCTCAGGAGGCAAAGAAGCGGGGCATTCGTGTTATCGTCGAGCCGATGAGCGCAGGCGCCGTGCCGGACTATTTTATCTCTACACCGGACCAGGCCGCCCATGCGATTGCTGAAGCGGGCGGCGATAATCTCGGCCTTCTCCTCGACGTGTTTCACACCGTCAGTGCCGGACTTGATGTCCATCAGCAGATCATGAAGCACGCAGCACTGATTGCCCATGTTCATATTGCCGATTTCCCGGGTCGCCATGAGCCTGGCTCGGGGACACTCGATTTCCCTGCAATTTGTCGCTCGCTGACAAAAGCAGGCTACCTAGGGCGGCTGGGGTGCGAATACATCCCGGCTGCCACGACCGAAGCAGGACTGGGCTGGCTCTCTGCCGCCCGCCTCTCCGCCCAGCAAGCGAGTTGATCTGCTTGCTGGTGGCTCTTGGCATCACCCACTGCAGGTCATCGCTCCATTCATTGATCGCTTGAGAGCGGTGCGATGTCGGGCGTGCGTCTGCCTGCGTACCGGCATGCCCGTAGCAACACCCGCTTTGGGCCCGACAAAACAGGATCCACGGAATGAAAAATCTCTCTTCGCTCAACGTGCTCTCGACAACAACACGTGACGATCGCGGCACAGACATGGCGAATGCCCTGCGCTTTCTCGCCATTGACGCCGTCCAGAAAGCGAACTCCGGTCATCCGGGGATGCCGATGGGCATGGCGGATGTCGCGACCGTGCTGTTTTCAGACTTCATCAACATTGACCCCGCAGCCCCTGATTGGCCGGATCGCGACAGGTTCGTTCTTTCGAACGGACATGGATCGATGCTGCTTTACGCCCTGCATCACCTGCTAGGCTACGAAGATATGACTATGGAGCAGTTACAGTCGTTCCGGCGCCTGGGTTCCAAGACGGCAGGTCACCCTGAATATGGCCATGCGCTCGGGATCGAGACGACGACGGGTCCGCTTGGACAGGGCCTGACCACAGCCGTCGGCATGGCGCTTGCAGAGCGCATACAAAATGCCCGCTTTGGCGACGAGCTCGTTGACCACTACACCTATGTTTTCTGTGGCGACGGTTGCCTCATGGAGGGTGTCAGCCAGGAAGCCATCGATCTCGCCGGTCATCTCAAGCTCGGCAAACTGATCGTCCTGTTCGACGACAATGGCATATCGATCGACGGCCCGACCTCGCTGGCGACGTCCACCGATCAGGTCAAGCGTGTGCAGGCCTCCGGCTGGAATGCCACGCGTGTCGATGGCCACGATCAGGAAGCGATTCGTCAGGCGATCGCGGCAGCGCGGTCGTCCGACAAGCCGACATTGATCGCGTGCAAAACGGTGATCGGTTACGGTTCGCCAAAGCTTGCCGGTTCTGAGAAGTCGCACGGCGCGCCTCTCGGCGAACAGGAAATCTCCGCGACCCGTGAGAACCTCGACTGGCGCACTGAGCCTTTCGTCATCCCTGACGACGTGCGCAGTAATTGGCTTACCGCTGCAGAGCGCGGCAAGACGAAGCGCAGGGAATGGACGTTGCGCCATGAGGGGTCGGAGAAGCGAGCGGCATTCGACGCATCGATCCGCGGTGACCTCCCGGGCGATTTTGTCGGTTCGATGGAGCGATATCGGCAAAAGGTTTTCGCCGACGCGCCGAAGATTGCCACCCGCAAGGCTTCGGAAGATGTTCTCGGAGTGATCAACGAGGCGACTGAGCTCACCGTAGGCGGTTCGGCCGATCTGACGCACTCCGTCTTCACGCTGACCAAGGGTATCAGCGACGTGCAGGCCGACAGCTACGAGGGGCGGTACATCCGCTATGGCATTCGCGAACACGGCATGGCTGCGGTGATGAACGGACTGGCGCTGCATGGCGGCTTCATTCCTTACGGCGGCACGTTCCTCGTCTTCTCCGATTATATGCGCGGCGCCATGCGGCTTTCGGCGTTGATGGGATTGCGCGTGATCTACGTGCTCACACACGACTCGATCGGCCTTGGCGAGGACGGTCCGACACATCAGCCGATAGAACATCTGACCATGCTTCGCGCGACGCCGGGTCTACTGGTGTTTCGTCCGGCCGATGCGATAGAGACGGTCGAAGCCTGGGAGATAGCAATCAATCAGTCCCGTCCATCTGTTCTTTCGCTCTCGCGCCAGAATTTGCCCCTTCTGCGTACCGGTTCCGTGGAGAAAAACCTCTCCCGCAAAGGAGGCTATATCTTGAAGGATGTGGCAGGTGACCGGGATGTCACCTTGCTCGCTAGCGGTTCCGAGCTTGAAATCGCGGTGCAGGCTGCCGAAACGTTGCGCGCAAGAGGTATTGCAGCAGCGGTTGTCTCCATGCCGAGTCACGAGCTTTTCCTGGAGCAGGACGAAGCTTACCGCAACGAAGTTCTTGGAAACGCACCGCGCGTGGCGATCGAGGCGGCTGTGGGAATGTCCTGGTACCGCTTCCTCACTCCGACAGATATCTTCATCGGAATGGAAACGTTTGGTGCATCCGGCCCGGCGCCGGAACTCTATTCCCATTTTGGAATCACAGCCGATCGAGTCGTCGCCGAGGCATTGAAACTCGCAGGTAGATAGTAAACCAGTTCCAACGCGCTGACGTTTGACGAATGCACGGCGCGCGGATTCCCATTGTTGATCGGTGGCCGTGAGGTACTCGGCGCGCCAAATTGATTGTTCAAAGGAGATGGGTGATGTCAGCAACTGCGCCCGGTCTGAAATCGATTGAAGAGGAACTGTATGATCGAGGTACAGCGGCGGTTGCGCGTGGCATACGCACGCTTTTCGATGGTGACAGCGCGCGCTTCGACGATTTTTCGTTGATCCATGAAGATCTTGTCCTCGATTATTCGAAGACCGCTCTGTCGCGGGATGATCTGAAGTGTTTGGTGCGCTTCGCCAATGCCAAACGGATTGAGGCTCGCCGTGATCGTATGTTCGCGGGAGAACGGATAAACATAACAGAGGATAGGCCGGCGCTGCATGTCGCGCTGCGCGGAAGCATCGTTGACGATTATAAAGCCGATGGGTTTCCAGTCGCCCATGAGGTCGATAGTGTGCTTACCCGGATGTCGGATTTCGCCGAGGGCGTCCGGGAAGGAGCGATCGTCTCCAGCACTGGCGATCGGTTCACCGACATCGTCAATATCGGAATAGGAGGATCCGATCTCGGCCCGGCAATGGCAACATTGGCGCTCGCACCCTATCACGACGGGCCGCGCATTCATTTCGTCTCGAACGTCGACAGCGCCGATATCACCGGCGTTCTCTCTAAGGTCAATCCTGCAACAACGCTGTTCATCATCGCATCGAAGACTTTCACCACGATCGAAACGATGACCAACGCCGAGACTGCCCGCAGGTTTGTTGTCGCCGCACAGGGCGAGGAAGCCGTTGCACACCACTTCTGCGCTGTCTCCACCGCCTTGGACAAGATCGAGCGGTTCGGTATAACTCGCGACCGAAGTTTCGGCTTCTGGGACTGGGTCGGTGGACGATACTCGATCTGGTCGGCCATCGGACTGCCTTTGATGATCGCGATCGGTCCCGCCGCGTTTCGAGAGTTCCTCGCTGGCGCGCGCAGCATGGATCAGCACTTTAGGCATGCGCCGATCGAGCAAAACATGCCGGTGCTCTTTGGACTTGTCGGCTGGTGGCATCGAGTAGCGCAGGGCTATGGTTCACGCGCACTGATACCCTATGATCAGCGCCTCGCCCGGTTTCCAGCCTATGTGCAGCAACTCGACATGGAATCCAACGGCAAGGCAACCAGACTTGATGGACAGCCAGCGCGCACCCCGACCGGTCCCGTCGTATGGGGCGAGCCGGGCACCAATGGCCAGCATGCCTTTTTTCAGCTCCTGCACCAGGGTACTGACACTATTCCGGTCGAATTCCTGATCGGGGCTCAATCGCACGAACCAGACCTTCAGCAGCACCAGGACCTGTTGCTTGCAAACTGTCTCGCTCAGGGTGAGGCGCTTGTGCAGGGGCGGATGTTGCAGGAGGCTTTTGAACGACTTCATATTGAGGGGCGTTCGGAATCTGAGGCTAAGGCCATCGCACCGCATCGTCAATTCTCCGGGGATCGTCCGTCAATCACGCTTCTCTATCGAAAGCTCGATCCTCACACGCTCGGGCAGCTCATAGCGCTGTTTGAACACCGTGTTTTCGTGGAGGCGCAACTCTTTGAAATCAATCCGTTTGATCAGTGGGGCGTCGAACTCGGTAAGGAGCTCGCGCTGAAACTCTTACCCATTATGAGCGGCGCAGCCTCGATCAATACGATAAGTGAAGTCAGCCGTGGTCTTGCCACGGCCGTTCTGGGGCTAAAAACGTTTCGACCTGACATAACCGAGATGGGGTACTGAAAGTGATGAAAATACTTGGGAGATTAGTTGTTGGAATCTCTGCGCTGATTGCCGAACACCAGCCAAGTCTGGCCGACGGTGTCGAGACACTTGCTCCGGTTGGGAGCATTAAATCGACTGGTACATGGAGCTTGGCGAGCCGTGCAGGCGACTATATTTT
>Ga0180220_1000744_pt1 | contig 29868 bp, 37 predicted proteins | sample eDN5th37CBELigBY_FD_151335 | JGI IMG/M metagenome (GOLD analysis project Ga0180220, IMG submission 151335) | Enriched backyard soil microbial communities from Emeryville, California, USA - eDNA 5th pass 37_C BE-Lig BY (version 2) (version 2) | ecosystem: Environmental > Terrestrial > Soil >... | reverse complement strand
GATGGCGCTCGGCGAAGGAGGCACGCCGGAGCTTCATGAAGGCTGCAATGCGAGCGGGCCTCGTTCAGGGAGCACGACGCACGCGAGTTCGGGGTACTCTCGGTAGCTATCAGGGAATTCCCGCCGGGCTTCAGTGAACGGATATGATCCCGTCGACGGCTTTCCATTCTGAGGGCCGGATCAGACGATGGTGGGCGACGCGCACGGAGTGCAGCGCGCCCTCCAGCGTCTCGGTCCAGTAGTCGAGAAAGCCGCGCAGTTCGGGAAACTTCGGGGCGAGATCGTAATCCTGCCAGACATAGACCTGCAACAGGCTCGGGTGATCTGGAAGACAATAGTGGATTTCGGCTGTGGTCAGGCCGTAGCCTTCCATCTGCATCCGGAACTCACGACTGACGATCGCTGGCATATGTCTCTCCTTTGTCGTTTCATGCGTGAAGACGATGGTGATGGTCTGCGGATCCGCATACGGCATCGTCCGCCCCGATGTCGCCGTGATCAAGACGCCGCAGCGCATCCATGATGACATCGAATGGGATGGGGCTTTCCGCGCCCGGCGGCTGGCGCAGTGCGGGCATCGATTCGACCGCGCATGCGTCGGATGCCCATGACGAGAGAATGGCGCGCTTCTCGCCTCGGTCGAGCGTGGCGTCACGCAGCACATCCTCGGGATACCTGTAGTGGCGCGCCGGCGACAGGAGCCGGTCGAGCGCAATGTCTTCGGCTCGTGGCGCGAGAGAGGGAATGATCGTCGAAAAATCGGCTCGGCGCATCGCTGTCCTCCTTCCGTTTTCAGCCGTTCCAAAAACTCCGTTTCGATCAGGACTCCGGACCGCACCTCCCGGCACGGCACAGAAGGAAGTTCGGCCAAGCGAGCGAATTTTTCAAGTGCCCGGATGCTCGATGGTGTCAATTTCGGCTGCGATTACATTGCACTAGCAGTGAACTGCTGCGAGTGCCAAAAATTTTGCATTCCGCTCTTGAAATCGAAAATCGCCAAAATCAGATCGATACGCGCGTGACGCCGACAAGGGTTGCGCGGCCCCGCTCCGGCTCTCACCGGGCCGGAGCGGAGGGACCTCTCAAAATCTGTTTGTCCTTGAGGAGAACGATATGACGTTCCGTCCATTGCATGACCGTATCCTGGTTCGCCGCATCGAAGCCGACGAGAAAACCGCAGGCGGCATCATCATTCCCGATACCGCCAAGGAAAAGCCGAGCGAAGGCGAAGTGATCGCGGTCGGCCCCGGTGCCCGCGACGATGCGGGCAAGATCATTGAGCTCGACGTAAAGGTCGGCGACCGAATCCTGTTCGGCAAATGGTCCGGCACCGAGATCCGGCTCGACGGCGAAGACCTGCTCATCATGAAGGAAAGCGACGTGATGGGCGTGATCGAGCAGACCGCCACGCTGAAGAAGGCCGCCTGACGGATTCTTCGATCATCAACCAGTCAATGAAAACTGCCTATTGAAGGAGTGATCCAATGGCTGCCAAGGAAGTCAAGTTCAACACCGAAGCCCGCGAGAAGATGCTGCGCGGCGTCGACATTCTCGCCAATGCCGTCAAGGTGACGCTCGGGCCGAAGGGCCGCAACGTCGTCATCGACAAGTCGTTCGGCGCGCCGCGCATCACCAAGGACGGTGTGTCGGTCGCGAAGGAGATCGAGCTTGAGGACAAGTTCGAGAACATGGGCGCCCAGATGGTCCGCGAAGTGGCGTCGAAGACCAACGACCTTGCCGGCGACGGTACCACTACCGCCACTGTTTTGGCGCAGGCCATCGTCAAGGAAGGCGCCAAGGCCGTCGCCTCCGGCATGAACCCGATGGATCTGAAGCGCGGCATCGACAAGGCGGTGGATGCGGTTGTCGCCGAACTCAAGGCCAATGCGCGGAAGATCTCGAAGAATGACGAGATCGCCCAAGTCGGAACCATCTCAGCCAATGGTGATTCCGAGATCGGTCGCTTCCTCGCCGAAGCCATGCAGAAGGTGGGCAATGAGGGGGTCATCACCGTCGAAGAAGCCAAGACCGCCGAGACCGAGCTCGAGGTGGTCGAGGGCATGCAGTTCGACCGCGGCTATCTCTCGCCCTACTTCATCACCAATCAGGACAAGATGCGGGTCGAGTTCGAGGATCCCTATGTCCTTATCCATGAAAAGAAGCTCTCCAACCTTCAGGCCATGCTTCCCGTGCTCGAAGCGGTCGTCCAGTCCGGCAAGCCGCTCGTCATCATCGCCGAGGACGTCGAGGGCGAGGCGCTGGCCACGCTCGTCGTCAACCGTCTGCGCGGTGGCTTGAAGGTCGCCGCCGTCAAGGCGCCGGGCTTCGGCGACCGCCGCAAGGCCATGCTGGAGGACATCGCCATCCTCACCGGCGGCACGGCGATCAGTGAGGATCTCGGCATCAAGCTGGAGAACGTCACGCTGGAGATGCTCGGGCGCGCCAAGAAGGTGGTGATCGAGAAGGAGAACACCACCATCGTCGATGGCGCCGGTTCAAAGGCCGAGATCGAAGGCCGCGTGAAGCATATCAAGGCGCAGATCGAGGAGACGACCTCCGATTACGACCGCGAGAAGCTGCAGGAGCGGCTGGCCAAGCTCGCCGGCGGCGTCGCGGTGATCCGCGTCGGCGGTGCGACCGAGGTCGAGGTCAAGGAGAAGAAGGACCGCGTCGATGACGCGTTGCATGCGACCCGCGCGGCTGTTGAGGAGGGTATTCTGCCGGGCGGCGGCGTGGCGCTGCTGCGTGCGCAGAAGGCACTCGACAGTATCCAGACCGACAACGTCGACCAGAAGCACGGCGTGGAGATCGTGCGCCGGGCCATCGAGGCGCCGGTGCGCCAGATCGCCGAAAATGCCGGCGCCGAAGGTTCGATCATCGTCGGCAAGCTGCGGGAGAAGCCCGATTTTGCTTACGGGTGGAACGCCCAGACCGACGAGTATGGCGATCTCTTCGCACAGGGGGTCATAGACCCGGCCAAGGTGGTGCGTACTGCCTTGCAGGACGCGGCGTCCGTCGCCGGCCTGCTCGTCACCACCGAGGCGATGATCGCAGAGAAGCCGAAGAAGGAAGCAGCCCCGGCGATGCCTGCGGGCGGCATGGACTTCTGACCATCTCGCGCTGAAAGTGACCGCTCCCGTATCGGGAGCGGTCATGAGCAAAGCATAGATCGGAGACTGACATGAGCCTCATGCCAGACTTTGACCATGTACCTGTGCCGCATCATCCGCCGTCCGAGTTCCTGTCGCACGATGCGGAGGCGCGGACGGCATTGGCCCCGCTGATCGAAACCCTGCTCGACAGGCTCGTGATGGCTGGATGGGATCGGCGCACGGCAGCCTCCGCGCTGATGTTCCATGCGGCGGCGCAGGTGTCGGCCCTGTCGAGAGGCAGCCGGCCGCAATGATCCAGGAACCTCGCCTTCGGGCGGGGTTCATCTCCAATCGCACCAGATGCGCGAAGGACCGGCGGCGAAGGATCTCTTCCGGCGCGACGGGATCGTCGCATCCAACACGAAGGAAAAATATCGGGAGATCGACAATGTTCATCGGCCTGCCTCGCGCCCCGCAGATTGCCGCCATCCTTGTCACGTGCCTTACATTGTCATTTTCCGGTGGCGCCGTGCAGCCCGCTGCCGCACAGGATGTGGCATCCGGCGGGCATGTCGAGCGTTCGTTGCCTGACGTGCTGGAGGAGATCACACCCGCGGTGGTCAACATCGCGGTCACCTCCCGCGCACCTGCCGAAACCAACCCGCTCTTCAACGATCCCTATTTCCGGCGCTTCTTCGACCTGCCGCAGATGCCGCAGCAAAGGCCCCGCATGAGCGCCGGGTCCGGCGTCATCGTCGACGCGGACAAGGGTTACATTCTCACCAACCACCATGTCGTCGACGGCGCGAGCGAGATCGCGGTGACGCTGAAGGATCGCCGCCGCTTCACGGCCGAACTGGTCGGCAGCGACAAGGCGACCGACATCGCCCTGCTCAGGGTCGATGCGTCCAACCTGACCGCCATGCGGCTGGGCGATCCGTCGCGTCTGCGCGTCGGCGACAACGTGGTCGCCATCGGCAATCCGTTCGGGCTCGGCCAGACCGTTACCTCCGGCATCGTCAGCGCGCTGAGCCGCAGCGGGCTGAACGTCGAAGGCTATGAAGACTTCATCCAGACCGACGCCTCGATCAATCCCGGCAATTCGGGCGGCGCGCTGGTGACGGCGGACGGCCAGCTTGTCGGTATCAACACCGCGATCATCGCGCCGGCCGGCGGCAATGTTGGCATCGGCTTTGCCGTTCCCATCGACATGGCGTCTGCGGTGATGGCGCAATTGATCGAGCATGGCGAGGTCCGGCGCGGACGCATCGGCGTCTCGATCCAGGACCTGACGCCCGACCTTGCCGAGGCGCTGGGCATCGATGCCAGCTTTGGCGCGGTCGTTGGCAGCGTGGAGGACGGCTCGCCCGCTGAGCAGGCAGGCATTCAGGCGGGCGACATCATCGTCGCCGTCGACGGACGCGAAATCTCTGGTTCGGCCGATCTACGCAACCGCATCGGCCTGTCGCCTGCGGGCTCGCGGGTGGAGATCGCCTATCTGCGCGAGGGCATCCGCCAGACCGCCACCATGACGGTGAATGGGGAAACAGGTCCCTCGCGCGCCTCTGCGAGAGCCATGCCCGACCGTCTGGCCGGTGCGGATTTCCAGGATGCGTCCGGCAACGTGCTGGTCGCCAACGTGGCTCCGGGCAGTCCCGCCGCACAGGCTGGTCTGCGCACCGGTGACGTCATCGTCGCCGTCAACCGCCGGCCAGTCGGGACCGTGGCCGAACTGACTCGGCTGCTCGGCGAAACGCGCGGCACCATCGCGCTCGATCTCTTCCGCGGAGGGGCGCGGCTCCTGCTCGTCGTTCGTTAGGGTGCGCCTTCCGCTTTGCTGACTGTTCGTTGTGAATACGGGAGAACATGATGAGGACATTCACCACAACATTGATGGCAGCCGCGCTCGGCGCAACGCTGATGGCGCCGCTGCCGCTTGGCGCACAGGAAACCCCTGACGCGCAGCAATCCGTCGAACTCAGCGGCTTCTGGCTGACGACGTCCTGGCCAGAGATGACCATCAAGCCGGGCGAAACGCAGTCGGTTTCGCTGTCGCTGCGAAATGAAAAGCTGCCGCCCCAGCGCGCCACGATTGAAGTGTCCGGTGTGCCGGAGGGCTGGGAGTGGTCGCTGAAGGGCGGCGGCCGGGAGGTGACGGCAGCGATCGTCTCGCCGGATTCGACCGAGCGGCTGACGCTCGAACTCACCCCTCCGGAAGACGCTTCCACCGACGGCGAACATGCCATCGAGGTCCGCGCCCGCACCGCAGCAGAGACGGTGACCCTGCCGCTTGTGGTGCGCCTGTCGGAAACCGAGGAGGCCGCCTCCGGCCTTTCGCTTGAGCCCGAATTGCCTGCGTTACGCGGCACCGCGCGCTCGACCTTCTCCTTCAAGATCAAGGTGAAGAACGAAGGCGCGGAAGACGGGCTGTTCAATCTGACAGCCAGCGTGCCCGCCGGCTTCCAGACACGCTTCAAAAAGGGTTATGGCTCGGAAGAGATCACCGGCCTACCCATCGCCGCCGGCGCAACCGAGACGGTCACGATGGAGGTGATCCCATCGCGTGGGGTCGCAGCCGGGCGCTATGAAGCCGGGTTCGAGGTTTCCGGCGAAGGGCTTTCTGGGATCACGCAGCTCAGTCTTGACGTGACGGGTGAACCGCAGGTCGCCATCGTCGGGCCGCAGGAGCGCCTGTCGGGCGAGGCGGTAGCCGGCAGGGAGTCGAGCTTCACCTTCATGCTCGTCAACACCGGAACTGCTTCCGCGACCGACCTCGAGCTTTCCGCCACGCCGCCCTCCGGCTGGACCGTCGAGTTCGAGCCGAAGGACGTTGCCCAGATCGCGCCGAACTCCACCGGCGAGGTCAATGTAAAAATCACCCCGTCTGAACAGGCGATCGCCGGCGATTACATGGTGTCGGTGCGGGCCTCCAACGACACCGTCTCCGAAAACGTGCAGTTCCGCGTCACGGTCAGGACTTCGACGCTGTGGGGCGCTGCAGGGCTTGGCGTGATCGCCGTCGCCGCGCTGGTGCTGGGCGGCGCAGTGATGAGGTACGGGCGGCGATGAGCACGGTCGTTCTCGAAGCGAAGGGCCTTGCCAAGCGCTATGGCGACGCCGTCGCCGTGGCCGGCATCGACCTCTCCGTCAACCAGGGTGAGGTGATCGGCCTGCTCGGTCCCAACGGCGCGGGCAAGACCACGACGATCCTGATGCTGCTCGGCCTCACGGAAGCGAGCGAGGGAAGCGTCAGTATCCTGGGCAAGGACCCGCTGCGCCGGCCGCTGGAGGTTAAGCGCGAGGTCGGCTACCTGCCGGACGCAGTCGGCTTCTACGACATGATGACCGGCAGGGAGAACCTCGCCTATACGGCGAAGCTCGCTGGCATGTCGCGCGAACTGGCGAAGGAGCGCATCGCGGCAGCACTCGAGAGGGTACGGCTCAGCGCCCCCGCCGACCAGCCGGTCACCACCTATTCGCGCGGCATGCGTCAGCGCCTCGGCATTGCCGAACTGCTGATGCGCGACTGCAGGATAGCGATCCTCGACGAGCCGACCTCGGGCCTCGATCCGCAATCGACGCAGGAGCTGCTCGACCTCATTCTCGATCTGTCGCGCGGCGGCATGACTATTCTGCTGTCCTCGCACATGCTCGACGTGGTGCAGTCGATCTGCAGCCGCGTGGCGCTGTTCAATAAGGGCCGCATCGGCTTCTTCGGCACGATCGAGGAACTGGCCTCGAGGATCGGGCGCGGTTCCTTCGTCATCGATGTTGAGGCGGATGGGATCGACCTCGGCCAACTCGCGGGCAAGACCGACGGCGTGACATCGGTTGCATCCGCCTCCCACGGCCTCTGGCAGGTCGAGGCCACGCGCGATGTGCGGTCCGAACTCGCAAAACTCGTGGTCGAGGCCGGCGGCAGGCTGAAGAACCTCGACCTGCGCCGAGCCCGCCTCGACGAAGCCTACAACCGTTACTTCAGGGAGGTTGCCAATGCAGCGTGAAGGATCTCCGTTCAGGGGTGTGGGCACGGTGGCGCTCAAGGAGGCGGCCGACCACATGACGAGCGCCCGCATGCATCTCATCATGCTGCTGGTTCTGCTCACTGCCATCGGCGCCGTTTACGGCGCCATCGACCGCATCCGCGACACGACGGCGCAAGACGCCTATCTGTTCCTCAAGCTGTTCACCATGGCGCGCGAGCCGCTGCCGTCCTTCGCCGCATTCCTCGGCTTCCTGCTGCCGCTGGTGGCGATCGCGCTCGGCTTCGACGCCATCAACGGCGAGTTCAACCGCCGCACCATGAGCCGGCTGCTCGCCCAGCCGATCTATCGCGACGCCGTGCTGTTCGGAAAATTCCTCGGCGGCCTGCTGGTCATCGCCATCGCGCTCCTGACGCTGTGGCTGATGATGGTCGGGCTCGGCATGATTTTCCTCGGCCTGCCGCCTTCCGGCGCGGATATCGTACGCGGCGTGTTCTGGCTTGCCGCGACGCTCGCCTATGCCGGCGTCTGGCTGGCGCTTGCGATCGCATTCTCGACCGTCATCCGCTCGTCCGCCACCTCGGCGCTGGCGGCTCTGTCGGTGTGGCTGGTGCTCACCGTGTTCTGGGGCATGATCTCGCCGCTGGTCGCGGGGATCGTCGCGCCGATCGACCCGTTTGATCCGATGAGCGTGCTCAACCGCTTTGAGTGGCAGCAGGCGATTGCCCGCATCTCGCCGCAGACACTCTATGGCGAGGTGACCGGATTGCTGCTCGATCCGGCCGCGCGCTCCGTCGGACCGCTATTCATGCACCAGATGCAGGGCGCGGTGATCGGCGCACCGCTGCCGACCATGCAGAGCTTGCTGATCGTCTGGCCGCAGATCTCCGGTCTGATCGCCGCGATGCTGGTCCTGTTCACGCTCGCCTATGTCGTGTTCCAGCGGCAGGAGGTGCGGGCATGATAGCCGCGGGCCTGAGCCATTGAACGCCATCCTCCGCTGGACGCAAGCTGATCTGGCGGAGGAGTTCTGCATTTTCCGTCGGGCAGGCAAGCGACTGGCTGGAGGCGCGAACCCATGTGGCTGTCGCTATCGCCAGATTGCGGGATACTCCCGCCCATCGTCGCCCAGCCTTTCGCTCAAGTTGTAGATATACGATTAGCTGCCCCGACACCAAAATATTGTAACAAGCGGCAGGTTCTAACTCATTTAGGAGAATGATGGTGGCTTTCCCATCGAGAGGTGTTCTGAAGAAGTCCGCCATCGTGACCATCATATGTGCCGCGATTTCGATATCCGTCTCTACGGGGATCCGTTTCTACCTGGGTGTCCAGTCGGACACGATCACGATCATCGTACGGCTCATATTGCCGTTCATCATCGCGTTTCCGATTGCTATCATGCTCTTTGCCAAAATCGAGAAACTTGAGAAAGCCTACCGCAGCCTGCTGAAAGAAGCGAGAGAACTCGCAAAATGCGCCAGCACCGACCCGCTGACGGGCCTTCTCAACAGACGCAGTTTCGAGCGACAATTCAATCTTGCAATGGCCCATCGCGCGGGCGGCAAGTTCATCATTGCCGACATGGACTACCTTAAAGCGATAAACGACGAACATGGGCACCTTGTAGGAGATGACGCTATCATCTCGTTCGCGCAGGCATTGGAACTGGTACTAGGTGATGAGTGCCTCATCGCGCGGATCGGTGGTGACGAGTTTTGCGCCTATCTGCCAAAGGCTGACGCAAACACAGTCAACCAACTGGTGACACAGGTCGGATCCGCCGCCCGAAACGAATTCCTCCGCAAAACAGGGCTGGAGTATCCGCTTTCATTCTCCGTTGGGATGCAGAAATGCCATCCGAAGCTTACGTTCCGGGAAATGATCTCCCGCGCCGACAGCGAGCTTTACGCTAAAAAGCGTAGCCGTTCTGCTCCCACGGCTATCGATAAGGCGGCTTGAGTCGACCAAAGATAAAGTCAGCGGCGGGTACGCGCTTGGCCACGAGCTGATCATGCTAAACCATCCTGCCCATGATAGAATGTCCTGCCGCTACGGCTTGTAGGCTTCGTCAAGCCAAGGCATCCAATCGACTGCTCCATCAGAATCGTGCCGAACGGATCGCCCGTTAAAGAACCGAAGCTACGCTGCCGCTAGAATACCGCTTCCCCTTGTTCGCGAACGTTGATGAACGCCATTTTTTCTAACGCATAGCGTAACAGAGGGGTGCCGTTCGCGCATCCTTCTACATGCGGCACGCTACAGGCCGCCGTCTCCCCTCCATGGTTCGCCTGATTCCGAGACTTGAGCTCTTCGGATGCATCCAGAATCAGGAGGATACCATGTGCGCAGAGCACCGCCGCGTCCAAAGAGGCAGCCTAAGACAGCCAGCCCATGGAACTCTCCCCGACGATCTCTACGACTATGAAGACGATCCCGCGCCGCGCATCAGCCCGTCGGGCGGCAGTCCGTCTCATGTCTTCGACGTGGAGAAGCTCCCCGTAATCGACGACTGGCCGGAGAACGTACCTATCACCGAGGCCGAGATTAAGGTCTTCGAGCGTTGGTTCGGCGATGTGTTCGACGAGATGTTCGGCCCGATCGATCTGCCCGATGACTTAAGAAGGTTATCGTATTATGATAACGAAAAGCCTTAACCGGATCATCGGGCGATGCCATGTCAACATTGAAGGTCGGTATTGCCGACCCAGAGGAAATGAGAGCGAGAACCATGCGGATCGCCAAGGGTGAGGAAAAGCCCACGCCCGGCGAGCCAACAGTGTGGTTTGCTTCGACCATGTCATTCGCGAAGCTCCTCTCACCAGCCAATTGCGAGTTGCTCCGCCTAATTCGTGAACAGGAGCCGGAATCGCTGGAGGAACTGACACAGATCACGGGGCGCGCGAAGTCCAACCTGTCCCGAACACTTAAAACCATGGCGGCCTATGGCCTTGTCCGCATGGAGAAGGGCAAGGGGCTCAGGCTGGTGCCTAGGCTCATCCATGACCGAGTAGAGCTGGTCCTGCCATTGGTGGAACGCCGCAAGACGAAAGGAACCCGCAAATGAATGCTAAATCGCCAACCATTGCCGTGCGGGCCGCTCTCTATCTGCGTGTCTCGACCACGCGGCAAGCCGAACACGATGTTTCCATTCCCGACCAGAAGCGGCAGGGCGAAGCCTGGTGCGAAGCGCGCGGCTTTCAGCTTGTCGAGATCTTTGTTGAGCCCGGTGCCTCGGCGACCAACGACCGCCGGCCTGAGTTCCAGCGTATGATCGAAGCGGGCACGTCCAAGCCTGCGCCCTTTGACATTGTCGTGGTCCATTCGTTCAGCCGGTTCTTCCGCGATCACTTCGAGCTGGAGTTCTACGTCAGGAAACTCGCCAAGAATGGCATCAAGCTGGTCTCCATCACTCAGGAAATGGGCGATGATCCCATGCACGTCATGATGCGGCAGATCATGGCGCTGTTCGATGAATATCAATCCAAGGAAAACGCCAAGCACGTCACCCGCGCCTTGAAGGAAAACGCCCGTCAGGGCTTCTGGAACGGTTCGCTGCCGCCGATAGGCTATCGGGTCGTGGATGCCGAGCAACGCGGGGCCAAGACCAAGAAAAAGCTGGAGATTGACCCATTGCATGCCGACACGATCCGCTTGATCTACCGGCTCGCGCTGGAAGGCGTTGGCGATAGTGGACAGATGGGCGTGAAGGCCATAGTCAAATATCTTAACGCCAAGGGTATCTTCACGCGCGACGGGGGCCGTTGGGGTATCGGTCAGGTCCATCGCGTTCTGACGCGCCGCACCTATATCGGTGAACACGAGTGGGGCAAGCGCAGCAAGCATAACGATGCGCGCTCACCGGGTGAAATCGTCATCGTGCCTGTTCCGGCGATCATCGAGCGTGAAACGTTCGATCAGGTTCAGGCGCTGCTACAGGCGCGCAACCCAAAGACCGAACTGCCTGCTCGCGTGGTCATCGGGCCGACCTTGCTGACCGGCATCTGCTATTGCGGCAACTGCGGAGGTGCGATGACAATCCGCACCGGTAAAAGCGGCCGCTACCGCTACTATGCCTGCTCCATAAAGGCCCGGCAGGGCGAAACGGGTTGTAAGGGGCGAGCGATCCCGATGGACAAGCTCGACACCATGGTCGTCAACCACATCGAAGATCGGCTGCTTGATCCAGAACGGCTTGAGGACCTCCTTGGCAGCGTCCTAGGCCGCCGCTCGGAACAGGCTGAGCGGCGAAAACAACACATTGATGAGCTGGAACGACGGGCTACAGAATCGGAACTGCGACTGAAGAGGCTCTACGATGCCATCGAGGCAGGAGTGGCCGATCTGGATGATCCGGCGTTGAAGGAGCGGATAGTTGGCCTGAAGGTTATTCGCGACCAGGCCCGTGTTGACGCCGACCGCGCACAAGCCATGCTCGATAGTTCCGGTCACTCAGCAATCAGCCCCGAGATGATACGTCGCTTTTCAAAAGTTGCCCGCGATCGTATCCGCAACCGTGAGGGCGGCTATCGGCGGGATCACCTGCGGGCACTGGCGCAACGAGTTGAGGTCGCTGACGATGCCGTTCGCATCATGGGATCGAAGACGGAACTGCTGAGAACGCTTTTTACGGAGAACGTGCGGCCACCGGCGGCGATTGGCGTGCCCAGAAGCGGACCGAAATGGCGGAGAGGATGCCCGCCGATTTCTGTAAGTTATTGAAAATGTTGCATCTACAGCCTTGCTATTTGCCGTATTTTCCCTAATTTCATTGCCTTGGTTATGGCAACGGGAACAGACCATGGCGCGTAACAAGCTTTCGGAAACACGGATTCGAACCCTGACGAAGGCAGGCATTTATTCTGATGGCGATGGGCTTTATCTTCGTGTCCGCGTGGGCGGCTCAAAGCAGTTCGTCTTCATCTACAGGCGCGGCGATGATCGCAAGGAAATCGGCTTGGGCGGATATGGCCAAGGCACCGCGCCCGTATCGCTCGCGCTTGCCCGAGAGAAGGCCGAAGCGATCCGTGAACGGCTGGCGCGTGGCGAGGACCTGATCCAGCGGAAGACCTTTGCTGATGTTATGGAAGACGTAATCTCGGTGAAGACAGCCAGCTTCAAGAACGAGAAGCATAAGGCGCAATGGCGCATGACATTGGACAAGTATGCCGCCCCCTTGCACAAAAAGCCGATTGCAGAAATCAACCGCGACGACGTGGTCGAGACATTAAAGCCGATCTGGGCAACCATTCCCGAAACCGCCGATCGCACCCGAATGCGAATCGCCGCCGTGATCGACCATGCGAAGGCCCGCGGCCTGTTCGTCGGTGACAATCCGGCCGACTGGCGCGGCGGATTGAAAGAACTGCTTCCGGCCAGGAAAAAGCTATCGCGTGGCCACCATGCGGCCGTGCCCTACAACGAGTTGCCTGCCGTCATTGCCAAGCTGCGCCAATCGATGGGAACTTCGGCTCGGGCAACAGAATTTGCCTGCCTGACCGCTACAAGATCCAACGAGGTTCGGGCGGCGAAGCGATCCGAATTCGACCTTGACGAGGCACTGTGGACGATCCCGCCCGAGCGTATGAAGGCATCACGAGAGCATCGCGTTCCTTTGTCGGCACGCGCCGTCGAGATAGTGCGAGCCGCCATGCAGGAATCGACGTGCGATCTGGTATTCGAAGGTGGCGTTGCCGGCAGGGGCATCAGCGACACGGCGATGGTCAAGGCCCTTCGTCTCGCCAGCGGTGACCAATCGACATTGCACGGTCTGCGCAGTTCATTCCGTGACTGGGCGGGCGACGAGACACACCATCCACGCGACGTCATCGAAACCGCCCTCGCCCATGCGATCAAAGATAAGACCGAAGCGGCGTACCGGCGCAAAGACGCTCTGGCAAAGCGGCGGAAGCTAATGAACGATTGGGCTGAATTTTGCGCCAGTGCTAAATAGGTCGCATTTTCCCTATTGACAAAGTTCACAAGCTGACAAGAATTCATAATTGTACTGAGTGGTAGCAGTACATCGTCGGGGTGGTGCCCGGCATCCACGAGTTGGCATACAAGAAGAACAAGAAGGGCCAACGCCCGCGTTTTACGCGGTCAACTTAACCCAACCCCGGCCAACCTGCCGGCTTCTCACTCGATATTCATCCACCTAATCGAACTGCGCCCGGATTCCGTCCGGCGTTGAGAGGACACCACTTTGAAACACGACAATCAGAATGCGCCGCTGATGGCGCCGAAGGAAGCAGCTGCCGCGACTTCTCTATCTCGAACGTATCTGCAGATGATGGCCGAGGCGGGCGACTTTCCAAGGCCAGTCCGCTTGGGGGAGCGCCGCATCGCCTACGTCCGTGCAGAGGTCGAGGCTTGGATCGCTGACCGCATTGCTGCGAGGGCTGCAGCGTGAACCACCAAGATATTCTCGATATGCAAAGCCGCCCTGCGGAATTTACCGAAGGATACAAGGCGGCACTCAAAGCTCTAAGAGCATGTGCTCGCGCATACTCGCCAGCCCGTTATCATGCGGCCGTATCGGCGGTGCGCTTCATCAGCCAGCATGACGAAATAGAGTCCGTGCCAAACATTGCCGATCAGCTTGCCGATTACCACAAGGTTGCCTGTGACGAAACGCTGATGCGCCTTTGCAGCAAAGTCGCAAGGCTTCACGCCCGCGCCGCATAACAAGAGAGGAACACCTTGCAAATCATTTCAATCCGCCCGGAACCTCCGGGCCGGGGAAGCACTATTGCGCGCTTCGACGTGCAGCTTGACGGCATGCGCCTTTTCAACCTCGCGCTGAAGCGCACCGGCAATGGTTATCGCGTTTTCGCGCCGTCCGCTTTTGGCAGCGCGGCAGCCACATTCACCCCTGAATTTTCTTCGGCCCTTATTGCGGTCGTAATGGGAGAGATCCGCCAGCATGACCAGCACGCAGCTTAACGAAACGCCGTCCAACCCTATCCGTGAGCACGTTGAACTAATCCACCGCCTTGCCAATGGCATTGATGGCTTACTTGTCGTTTCCGTGTTCAATGCCAGTCTGCCCAAAGACAAAGGCGTCATCACCCACCATCGGCCCGGCGACATCGAGGGCATGGTTGCGGCGATAGAGGCGCACGGCAGCACTCCGCATATAAACATCTACTGCGGTCTTCAGGTCATGAAGCGCAGCCTCGGTCGAGGCCAACGCGGCACCGAGGCAGACGTAGTAGCCGTGCTCGGCCTTGTGGCTGACATGGATTCTGACCGTGGCTTCGACCTACAGGATTATCCTATTGAGCCAAACCTGGTTTTGGAAACGTCGTCCGGAAATTTCCAGCCGTTCTGGCTGTTTGACCGGCCGTTGCCGCCAGAAACCGCAAAGGACATTGCGCGACGCCTGAAGGTGACGACGGGTTCGGACCACGGCACGGCGGACATCGCCCACATCTGGCGAGTGCCTGGCACTCTCAATTGGCCGAACAGGGCGAAAATCGAACGTGGCCGCTCCGAGGAACCTGTTCTGGTGCGCGTTGCGGAGCCGTGGGCCGGATCTTTCACGGACCCCGCCGCTTTGGCTCTGGCGGTTGCCGGTGCGCAGGTAGCAGCGAAGGATGCTGTAGCTGTCGAGTTAGGCGAAATACCTGATGTAGACGGGGTCGAGGTCTCCCCGACTGCCGCTGGCCTTCTTGCCGCGGATGATGTTGGAGACCGTTCGGCGCATGCGTCCAGTGTGGTCGAGCAACTTGCCTTTGACGGGCATCCCGCCGAAGTAGCTTGCGCCCTGTTCCTTTCGGCGTCCGGCAACTGGAAAGACCGATATGCCAGCGAGGGGCATGCCCGCAAGGATTTCGAGCGGTGTTGGGGAAAGTTTGGCGTCCCGCACGAGGAGGAGCGGGAAAGGGCATCCACGCTTACTGCCCGCCTGAAATCCAAGGCTAAGGCATCACTGGTTGCAGCCAACGATAACAACGGCATCCGGCTTCTTTCCTACGAAGAATTCAAGGCACAGGAACACGGCACCGCCGACGCTATTATTAATGGGCTAGTCCGCACCGGAACGCTGATAGCGGTAGGCGGGCGACCGGGTGCAGGCAAGACAGCGCTCATGGTGGCGATTGCTGACACCCTAGATAAGGGCGAACCATTCCTTGGTCGCGAGACGAAGGAAACAACCGTTGCCTATATTGCCGCGGAGGATGGCGGTGACGTAGCAAACCGCCTGGAGGCCATCGGCAACACCAGCATCAAAATCGTGAAGTCGCCGGACGGTTTCCCGTTGACCAACCCAAAGCGAGCCAAGGAAATCTCCCTACAGGTGGTTAGGCTGGCGAAGGCGCTAGATCCAGACCGCCACGTCATGCTGGTGGTTGACACCCTGCGCGCCGCTTTGGGTGGGCAATCGGTTTTGGACGACAAGTATACGTCGCCTGCGCTGAACGCCCTGCGGGAAGTAGCCGAGGCCGAGGGCGTCGTCATAGCCGTTCTGAACCACACGAACCGCGAGAACAACAAGGCGACCAAGGGCGAAACGCTTGAGGCGGTCACGGCCTTGGAACTGGTGCTGCTCGATGGTGATGGTGATTGGCACACGATTTATGTCGGCAAGAACAGGTCCGGGCCTCCGTATCGGAATATCGGTCGTGTGAAATATACGTCGGTTCAGGTCGGTGACGTCACCGCGGCGATTATAGACGAGATGGTGGCAGATGAGACGCCAGCCAGCGACGAGCCGAAGGAGCGAAAGACCCCGGACAATGCCCGGCTTCTTGAAGGCGTTATCCGCACCGCCCTTCTTGATTCGAGCACATACTTGACGCCATACGGTTCGGAAGGCCCGCGCGTGAAGGCCGCCGATGTCGCGGCTATCCGTGAACAGTTCTATGCGCGGAAGGCGGGCAAGCCAGATAGCAAGCTGAAGGCGTTCAATCGCGCGCTCGATTACTGGTTACGAAAAGAATGGATCGTTCGCGGCGAATATGGGCTTGAAGGCGCCATTTGGTACGCAAGCAAGTCAGAGGAGGCCGGACATGCCTATGCGGCCTAACTCCGCCTCTAAGCCGGACGGACAAGTCCCCAACCAAGTATCTGTCCGTCTTGTCCGGTTTGAAGAAGCCGGACGGACAGGACGCGGATATAGGGAAGTGTCCTGTCCTGTCTTTCACCCTGACATAGCTGACCACCTCCACGACATTGCCGACCGGCTTGCCCGGTTGGCACCCTGCCACCGCGATCCGTTCAAATTCCACGAGGACAAGTCCGAGCTTGTGGCGGAGCTTCGCCGGCTGGCCGCAAACGATAACCTGCCGAGGAGGGTAGCAGCATGAACGCAGATAGAGACGTGCTGCGCGAAGCAGTCATCGCCGTTGTGGCCAGCCAGCACCGCAGACCGCGGCGGCCTAACCGAAATCCACTTTACCGACCAGATCCAGCGTTTCTAGCACTGGCGACGTTCACGGGCTGGTGTGAGCAAATCCGTAGCGCGGATGTTCGACTTGCGATGAGCGGCTTTGTGGATGAAGCGCATAGGCTGCGCGAAATCGAGACAATGGAAGCCGCCCTGCGCAAAATTCAGGAAGCTCTAGAGATAGCTCGGACCACAACGCTCCTGCCGTGATGGTGGTAGGGGGGGGGGGGCATATTCCGGATTCTGAACAGCCCTCCAGCGCCACACCCGCGTCCCCCTCACGCGCAACTTCTTTGAACATTTTGGAGGAACCATGAACCTGATAGCCATACGCGCCCGAGCCGCCCGCTGGGCCGAGCACGATGCCGCAATCCCCTTCCGCGACGATCGGGCCGTCCTGTTGAACGGCACGAACCCGGCAGGACGCAGGCCGCGCAGTCTGGTGGAGCCTCAGCATCTTCGAGCGGAAAACGACAACCGGGAGGAAACCAGCGATGCTGCGTGACATCCGTCGCATGAGCTGGGCGGAATTCGCCACCCTTACGGCTCCGGCCGCTGACACACCTTCTGCAGTGACCATGGTGGAATTCGCGCCGCACCAGTTCGTCGCCAGCGGTGTGCGTACAGCCATGCCGGGCGGGCGTACGTATGTGCGTCAGTCGCCGGTGCAGGGCTACACCCGCGTCATACCAGACGAGCCGGACAGGCCGCGCCGCCCTCCACGCATTGTCCTGCACCCACGTCCAGCCAATGACAACCGGCCTGCGGCCCGCGTAGTCCCGATGCCAAACGACGGCCCGACGCCAGACTGGCTTGCCCGCCGCAACGCGGCAGGATGCGCGACTAGCTACGGTAAATTTGGTTCCCGTGTGGAGCGCGCTTTGCTGACCGATGTGGCGACGGACGAAGCGGCCGCACATGCTGTTGTCGCGTTGCGGCATTTGCGGGAGATTGTGCGGCCTGCCGAGCTTGTCGCGGCCAATGACAACGCGCTCATCGACGACGGCGAAACGGAAGAATCGCGCAGCCATGGGCTGGAGCGCGTCCACAACCAGAGCGCAATCGTCCCGTCGATTCCGAAGTTGTTGCGGGCTTTTGCCGACGGCATGCGGTGCCGGGTGACCAAACAGTCGGACGGAACGCTGCGCCGCGCCGACATGGGGGTGAGGGTCTGGACCGGTCGAGATCGCTTATCAACTGTTCACATCGGCGGCTACGATGGCAGGAGGTTCGTCGGATTACAGTTCATCGCTGGGCGCTTGGAGTTCTACGGCGATCGGGGCCGAAAGTGCCGTGTCGACTACAAGACGAAGGTGAGTGCCGCCAATCCGTCACGCGAGGATATTGCTGAGGCCCGGTTGGACGAACTATGCGGCACGGCCAGTTACCTGCGCCTGCGTGGCACGCCCATGCCGGAGCCGCTCCGCTTGCCGGATGTGCCTCGACCACTACCGGGCGTCATTCCTCCCGGTAAGGGCCGCCTGCGCACCTGGCTTGCGGAGCAATGCGCCGGCATGCCCGTGACGATCTGCCCGCCCGGCGTTGCGGCAGTGTGGCGGCGAGACGGATTGGGGCTCGAATGCGGTTATGGCCGCCTCGGCGGGGTGTCAGAAGCCATAGGCGTTGGCGAAGGAAAGACGATGGCACCGGCGCACGCCTCTCTGAACGAAATCAACAGATCCGTCACGGAGTCGGATTTCACGGACGGGCTTTCGAAATGCGAGCAGGCTGTTCTGGACGCGCTCCTCGATGGCGAAAGCTTCGCAGCCATCGCGGCTGCTGCCGGGAAAAACCCGACATCCCACAATGGCCGCCGTGTTGCCGTTCAAACGTTACAAAACTTTAATGAAAAAATAGCGGCATGAGCGACCGTTTCGACGGGATTTCGGACCTCTATAATAGGAGGGCACTCTAGCCTTTCTGTTTCCACTTGCAACTCGCCGTAACTGGCGGGTTGTTTTTCTTTAATCCCTAAAAATTGGAGAGCGCCATGCGGCTTTCGGAAGCCGTGCAACTGCTTGCGCGCCGGTTGGGCGGCAAGCCGAGTCGTGTGTCAATCATTGCGAACCGGCTTCAACACGCCGGGCGACTGCCACTGGCGGATGCCAAGCGTACACCGCCGGAACTGTCCCCGGATGAATTTGCGCTGCTGCTTATCGCCGTGCTTGCCGAAACAGGCATTGGAAACGCAGCCGAGCGTGCAGTCGAGTATGCCGACGTGTCTTCGAGGGAAGGTTTCCGACTTCACGATGCCGTCGCCGCCATCATCCGTGGCGAGGCGCAGCCGGGCGATCTGATCGTTCGGGAGGGTGGTGTCACCGGCACTGTCGGAGGCGTGCACACTACATTCGGCAATCCCGTCGCCGACGGCTTCGCCCGCTTTGCGACGGGACCGACACTAGCCGCCATCGCGGCTGAATGGGGCGGCATGTCGCCCGCACAGGCAGATGCAGTCGCCGCAATTAACAGGATCCACAATGGAAATATCTGACCTGATCGACGCGGCCGCTCGCGCTGCCGTCGAGCACAATGACACGCCAACGGCGAATGCCGATCCGGCAACCAACATTCGCCTCGCCGCAGCGATCCACGATGCCCGGCTGGCCTTGGCCTCCCAGGGCATCAATGACGACCGGATGGCCGCAGCCATGTCACTGGCGAAACTCGAAACCCGCATCGATGCCGGAACTGTCACCCCGGCCATCCAACACGAAATTGATCTTCTGAAGGAATTTATCAATGACTAATCTCGCAGCCGCCATCAATGAAATTGGCGACAAGTTCAAATCCACCACCAGCGACCTTTCTTCCCGCCTTTCCGAGCTTGAGAGGCGCGCCGCACGCGAGCCCTCCGGCGACTACATCGCTGCAAACGACGACCTCCCGTTGTCCGCCGCGCTGCTCGACAGCAAGGACGTCCAGAACCTGAACCGTGATTTTCGCGGTCGCGCCATTGTTAAGCTGACCGACGAGCGCGCCGACATCACCTCCGGCAACACGACCGTAGGCGCGGGCCGCTCCGCGGGCACGTCTCTTGTGCCAGGCCATCGCGTCGACGGTATTGTCACGCCATACACTCGCGAACTGCGTGTGCGTGACGTGATCGGTTCGGCCCGCACCACGTCCAATTCGGTTGAATGGGCCAAGGAAACGGGCTTCACGAACAACGCCCGCCCGGTGACGGAGGGCACCACCAAACCGAAGTCGGACCTTGCGTTCAATCTGGTAACGACTCCGGTACGCACGATCGCCCATACATTTAAAATCAGCCGCCAGATGCTGGACGACGCTCCGGCCCTGGCAGCTTATGTTGGTCGACGCGGTACGTACGGCCTGCAGTTCGTCGAGGAACAGCAGGTGCTGTTTGGCGACGGCACTGGTCAGAACCTGAACGGTATCATTCCTCAGGCAACCGCTTTCGACCCGCAGTTTTCCGAGGCCGACGACACCGCTTTCGATCGGGTGAATCAGGCGATCAGCCAGGCTGAAGATGCCGATGTGCCCGTGAATGCGATCGTGCTCAACCGCAGGGACTGGCGCCGCATGCTCGGCATCAAGGGCGGCGATGAGCGTTACATCTCCAGCCAGTCGCCGTTCGGGCTTCAGCAGCAGGTGCTCTGGAATCTCCCGGTCGTTGCAACGAATGCCATGCCGGCCGGCGAATTCCTTGTTGGCGCGTTCCAAGACGGCGCGACGATCTTCGATCGCCTGGACGTTGAAGTATTGCTCTCGACTGAGGACGAGGACAATTTTGTTCGCAATCTTGCCACGGTCCGCGTGGAATCGCGCGTTGCGCTTGCGGTATTCCGTCCCGAGGCGTTCGTCGCGGGCGATCTCTATCCGGCCGTTTCTGGCTAAAGTTTAGGCGGCAACCTCCTCGGCGTGAAGCGCGCGCCTGAAAGCGTCATGGTCGCCGCCGCCGTTTCGGTCATGGCCATGACGTAGCGCATTCGCCGCACCATGCATAATCCACCCGGCCGCAAGGCGGGTCATGGCAGGCCATTCGCCGGCGCCTTCGGGCGTCGGCCTTTTCTTTCCCAACAGACAGGACAATCTACAATGCCAATAGGCACCATTAAAAGCTGGAACGCGGGCCGCGGGTTCGGCTTCATTTCGGATGACACACTACCGCAAAAGCGGTGGTCGTTCGTTCACGTCACCGCCATGGGCGGTGCTGCGCCCAATGAAGGCGATGCCTTCGAATACGACTGGCCGCCGGCCGTGATGGCCGCGAGACGGCGGTGAATCTCAGGCCGCTTTCGCCAGCGCGAGAGGAAGCCGATCGTGTTTTCGGGCGCAAGTGATGCTGCAGCTTTAATGCGCCTGTGCGCTGTGATGAACTTCATCGAAGACTTCATCGGCAAACATGGCCAGCGCAATAGCGACGTGGTGGCGCTGCCATCCAGCGGTCGTGGCCATCTCCAGCAGTTTCGCCAACGACGGCGACAATGCAGACTTGCATTCCTCAACCGTGGCCAACGTCCCTCGCGCGACGCGCGATGGCGCATTGATGCGGTTCCTTTCCGCCATCGCTCCCTCCATTCATCACCTATGTCGGTGAATCGCGATGGCGGGGCAACTCACGGCTGATGTCGTATTGAAACATGGGGGCGTCCCCGAAGTCTCAACTCGTCATGTCGCGGAGCGGTCGGGCAAGAGACTCTTAGCGCTAATACAGTTTTTCCTCGCGCGTGCGCAACGCGCGCGTAGAAAACATTGAACTTTTTGGGGGACCATCGGCATGGGTAAAAGTCTAGATGTGCATCCTCCTAGGACCGGCGCGGGAGTCGCGCGCGTTGCGCCGCAGGTTTCGAAGTTATTTTCCATGCGGGGCAGGCAGCCTCAAAAGTCCAGACATGCCCGGCGCGTACCGGCGGCATCCCGAACCTTTGCAAAACCTGTAAAAAAAAAGTTTCGCGGCGGGGGCTCGTTCAAAGTCCAGCCAGCCGCTTTTTGCGGAGCGGTCCCGGTCCAAAGCGCACACGATTTCAATTCAAAATATGACCCCTTCAGGTCACCGTATGGATGACGTAGCGCTGTAATCGACGTTCCACCGCTGCGCCGGTTCGCCAAAATGCAGAACGACGCCAAGGGCGATTATTGCGGCCAACAGCGGCGCGAGAAGGATAGCGGCGCGGCGAAATTCGGTTCTGGTCATGCCGTGACCATCCCCCCGGCAATTTAATCAAATCCTAGCAAACAAAGTTAACGCCGCGCCTTCCGGGCGGCGGAGGATCACATATGGAATCGAAACATTTCAAAGCCGCCCATGGGGTGGCGAGCGGCGCGGTGCGCCTGCTTGTAGACGCTGGAGTTCCCGGCGACGACATTGCTGATGCAATGTTGACGGCTTCGCTGGCGATGTGGGCGGCCGAAACAGGTCGAGACACCGCTGCGCGCGAGCTCCTGCGGATTTGGACCGAGGTTCGCGATGGCCGTTGATCTCGAAAAACTTGTAGTCCAGCTTAGCGCTGACTTCAAATCCTTTGAAAAGGCGATGGCGAAGGCGCAGGGCGTCACGAACAAGCAGTTCAACGCCATCGAGCGCCGCGCCCGCCAGATGAACAAGAATCTGGACGGCATCTTTGCATCGACGTTCAAAGGACTGACGGCACCTCTGGCCGGAATTGGTGCGGCACTGGGCGTTCGTGAAATCGTCCAGTTGGCCGATACCTGGACGGAACTGAAAGGCCGTGTCGACCTTGCTGCCGGGTCGATGGAGAATGGCGAAGTCGTGATGGGCCGCCTGTCAGAGATGGCACGGCGCACCTATTCCGGCCTTGAACAAACCGCCGAAAGCTGGCTTCAGAATGCCACCGCCCTCCGTGAACTTGGCTACTCCACCAGCGAGCAACTTGATCTCGTCGAAACGCTGAACAACGCGCTGGTGATCAGTGCCGCCAAGGGCGATCGCGCCGCGTCGGTGATGAATGCCTGGTCGAAGGCGATGGCGCTCGGCAAGCTGTCTGGCGACAACCTGAACACGATCATCCAGTCTGGCGGCAGACTTGCAGAAGCCCTTGCGGCATCCATGGGCGTGAGCACGAACCAGCTTCGTAAGCTTGGGCAAGAAGGCAAGATCACCACGCGCGAAATGTATGGCGTCACATCGCAGTTGAAGAAACTGCGCGAGGAAGCCGACGGAATGGCTGCCACTGTTGGCGATGCCATGCAGCTCCTGCGCGACGCTATGCTTCAATACGTCGGCGGTGCGGATCAGGCTTCCCAGATGTCGGCGCGCTTGGCCGAGAGCATTATCCTGGTGGCCGACAATTTCGGCACGGTGGCGGACACCGCCTTGCAGCTTGCCGCCGTCATTGCGGGCGCTTTGACCGGACGTGCCATTGCCGGCCTGATCGGGACGCTGCCAGCCGTCGTGGGTGGTGTGTCGGCGCTGGTCACGGCTTTGCGTGCGGGCACGCTGACTGCTGCGGGCTTTTCCGCTGCGCTTGGTCCGGTGGGGCTGGCGCTGGGAGCTGCGTCGGCTGCCTTAGCGCTGTACGTGACGCACCAGTCGTCCGCCGAGAGGACGGCCGAGAAGCTTCAGACGGCGATCGAGACCAACGCAACCGCCCTTGAAGTAGCCAAGGATGCCTCCGGCAAATACACGCAGGCGCTGCGCGACCAGATCGCGATGCAAGTCGAAGCGGCCCGGACGGCCTACGACATGGCGGATGCTGCGTTCACGTCCGCGGCGCGCACCGCCTCCGCCTTCGCGGCGATGACCGGCCTGCGTCTTGCGCCACTCGACTACAATATGAACCTGAAAGACAAAGAAGCCGCCGACGCTCTGGCTCTATTGGACAAGCTGGAGGCGCAGCTAAAGCGCATCGATGAGACGGGCGTTTCGAAGCCGGGGAAGACCACCCCGCCGAGCGAGACCGGCAAGGGTAAAGAAGACAGAGCTGACGAATACGAGCGGCTAGCGCAGCGCATAGCGGATAGCACGGCTGCGCTTGTGGCTGAGACAGAGGTGCAGCGGCAGCTAAATCCGCTGGTCGATGACTACGGCTTCGCGGTCACGAAGGCCCGAGCCGAACAGGACCTGCTCAATGCCGCACTGAAGGCTGGCAAGGAAATCACACCAGACCTTCGCAAGGATATTGCCGATCTTGCCGAGCAGTATGCACTGGCTTCCGTCGAGGCAGCCAAGCTGGGCAAAAGCCAGGACGAGATCCGCCGCAAAGCCGAAGACATGGCTGAGTTCCAGAAGGATCTCAGCCGCGGCATTGTCGACGGTTTCATTCAGGGCAAGAAAGCTGCTGACCTCTTTGCCGAGGCCCTGACCAAGGTCGGGAACAAGCTTCTCGATCTGGCCTTCGATGGCCTGTTCGACGTCAAAGGCGGGGGCGGCGCGATGCTCGGTTCAACATTCACTCTAAATCTGAGGAGCGCGAATTGAGCGCATTTTACGCACTGGCGTATGCCGATCGCGTCGAGCTTCTGACCGACGGAGCAATCTACCAGCCGGACGGAACGCTGACGGATATCCGCAGCAAGGTATGGGCGTCTCATCATGTCCCCATGGCGGTAACGGGGCGTGGTCCGTCTGTGGTGGTCGAGACCATGGCCAGACTGGTGGTCACATTGGCCGCAGGCGGAACGTTCGACGGTGCCATGGATCGGCTTGCCGAGGTTGTGGCTGGTCGCCGCGATCAAGAATGCCCGCAGCACTTCGAGATGGCCATCGTCGGAATGTCCGGGGCGCATGGACCTTGCGTCTACTACTTCGCATCAAAGGACGCTTACGGCGCATTCGAACCGTGGACGTTGTACCGCATCCCAGACGGCGAACTGGGGGCGGGCGCGGAGCTGAGCCGCGAAGACATGGCAACCATTGGCGATGCCTCAGGCGGGCTTCTGGGCGTGGCGGTGCCGTTGTTCGAGGCCATGCGGAAGCAGAAGGGCCCGAACCCAACGGATCCCGCTGCACCTCACGTCCACGGCATCGGCGGGCATCTGGACTGGACTGTCGTGGATGCGTCTGGTGTGGCCACGGTACGGTTGCACGACTGGCCCGATGTGGTGGGTGAGAAGATCGACCCGGAGCGCGAGGGGTATGAGCCGGGATGGGCGGAGGCGGGTTAGGGGGTAGCTATATAGCTGCCTCAATCTCTGGGGAATTCATCAGCACTTGCTTGGTGCCATCGGAATGTATCTTCACCAAATCCCACTTGGTAATCATTGGCGCTTCATGGCTATGGACTTGCTCTGTCTTCCCGGTCTGCAAGTCCACCAATTTGAAATATTCCCCATCTGACGCCACTAGCCTCAGATGGCCATCGACGATGCGGATTGCGCCGAGGAAAATATTGTGCTCCCGAAACCTTATCGTATTACGTTCCACAATAGGCTCTATCGACAAGTCCGGAACGACGACCATTTCAAGAACGTTCTGAGTGATCCTCACTTTCTTTTCGGATAGTATAACGACGTCATTTCGGTTGTTGGAAGAACTCTCGACGACCATGCCGTATTCGGTCGAATTCCCAACTTGGAATATCCCGAATGTGCCTTGCGGCACTTCGGAAGATTTTACCGCCTTGTATCCAGAGACCATGCTTCCCTCCCGTCCGCGCCATGATGCTGGCGGGGACGGGAGGGGAGTCAACCATATGCAGATATAGAGCGCAGCGCTCTAAACACCTCTGCTGCCCCCATGATAAAAGCAAGCCAAGATAAAATACCGGAAATTGCTGCGGCGAAAAGCGTGGCTGTTACCGGATCTCGGCGCTCATCTTCGTCGTGTATAGTGTCCGTACGATAAACCATCGCTGGGTTACTAAGTTTGAAATAAGAAACTTCAGCGCACTGGAAATTCAACCAAGCCATAAACGCAGAAACCATAATAAGGCATATGCCAAACACATGGCAAACTGCTGCGTTTACGAGATTATGTGATACTGACAAAGGTAGAGATGTGCGTATACTACTTATTGCATAGATAGCGCCTCCATGTATGGCTAACATGGAGGCGATAAGCCATTTTCCGTATTCCAGGTGCCCGCGCTGCGCTGAAAAGCGCATTTCCTTATTTTGTTCGTAGTTTTCGCGGGCATGAAACGTGTATCTTCGGCGAAAATTTTCATCCGGATGATCGTCGACGAAGGGAGATAGGTCATGTCTTTCCATTGGCGATCTTACCGGTTTTCTTGCCTTGGTTGCCAAGCTGCCGTGCAGCGCGTGGCCGTGCTAATTTGACACCGCCCGTTTTCACTACCTGGCATCTGAGGATGGGGAATGCAAAATGCCCGTGTCAATCTCAATTTTGCTTCTCTCAGCCCTTATCCCGACCAGGGCTAAGCAGGAGGAATCAACCTTTCCGCTTCTCCCCCAACCGCTTCTTTTTCTCCTGTTCCACCTCCCACTGCTCGAACGGGCTCAATTCTGGAACATCGTCCGGCCCGGCGCCAAGTGCGCGCTCCATCGCCGCACGGCTCCACCGCCGCGTGCCGGCAATGGCAGGCGGGACGATGCCCTTGCGCACCCATACATCGAAACCGGCTGGCGTGAGGCCGCACAGGGCGGCGGCCTGTTGGCGGGTTAGGGTGAAGGGCTAGTTCGCAGCCAGACGGGTCTCCCGCTCCCTACGGAGTAGTTCCTTCCGCTCGAATGTCCAGTATTCGGGATCTCGGTTCGAGCGGTCGAGTTTTTCGGGGGAGACCTAACCTCCTTTCCATTGATTAGGATCTTCATCTTGGAACTCGTTGAAAAATTTTGTGTCCTCGACCCACTGCCTTCCCATTTCAGCTAAATCAGGCGCCTTCTCAACTCGCTCGACCAGTAGTGCCCATCCTCGATCAAAGAAGCCGTCGGTGATGAAGTATCGGTCGATGACCCTGTAGGACACGAGAGCGACGGACCCGGGGCAGGTCACTATCGTGTCGCCCGGAATGGGAATATTACCGTCGAAATACTTTGCGGTGTAGGCAATAAGAGTCTCAAAGCCGCCATCTTCATGGCGCCCGTAGAGCCGAACCTCAAGTTCCGGGTCCATTTATCAGGGATTATTGACGACGCAACCTTACCACTCCGTCGCCACGCTCATCATTGATGAACTCGACGCCGGCAGATTCAAGGGCGGCGCGGATGGCTTGAACGGTGCGGGGCATTAGCTCCTCGCCGCGTTCGAGGCGGGTGATTGTGGCGGGAGACACATCTGCTAGCGCGGCGAGTTCTCTCACGCCCAGTCCTGTGGCCGCTCTAGCCATCTTGCATTGCACTGCATTCATTTGATTACCCTGTGCGCTTTTGCGCTTGACGTGCTTACTGCGTGATCGTATAAGCACACTGTAGTCATTTTAGCGCCACGATGCAAATGGAGCCCGCCGACATGGATAACAAATCGATACCACCCACCTTCTGCGTCCGAACCGATGCAATGGAGTCGCTGGTAAACAGAGCACGCCAGTCCGCGACGGTCGTGATGTTGCTGGCTGAAAGCGAGAACTGCCTGCCCGAGGAGGTTCTGTTCGCGGTCTACGAGGCACAGCGCTACGCCCAGGAGCTTTACGACGGCTTCTATGCGGAAACGGAAAAGGGGTTCCGGACGAACGTTCGGGTGGAGGCAGCAGCATGACCACCACCACAAACACATGGTCCGTAAAGCCCGAAGCCTCCGTCACTTTCGAGGCTGACCTGAACACGCTGCACCGTCACTGCCGCATCGCCTGCCATCTGGCGGAAGCTGCGGAGAAGAATGTCGCAGCCATTCGCAGGCTGGCGAAAATCGGATCCGACCTTGAAGTCGGTGACGAGCTGGTCTCCGAACAGGTCTATGCCGTCAAGGCGGCAGTCGAGCGCTTGCAAGCCGCATGGCCCGCAATGTTCACCGGCGAGGAGGTGGAGGCGTGAGTGCAGAGTTAAGTGTTTCCGGTGTCCAGAGATTGCGGCGCGGAAACATCTAAATTGACAAACTTGATATAAGTGTTTCCGCTTGGACACCATGTCATAGGGGAAACACTTAGGAGACGCGATGAGCCGGGGACCAGGGAAGATAGAGAGGGCGATCGAGAATCTCTTGCGAGTCAATTCCAGACGGTCGTTCACCGGCGAAGAGCTTACGCTTGCCTGCTATCCGGGCATTAATCGTCCGGAAAAGAAACATCGTGTTTCCGCCCTGCGAGCGATGCGGAAGATTGCCCCCAGTCTTCACTGGGGATCGCGTTTCATCTGGGGGAGTAACGGGTCGCTTGTATTCTTCAATCTGCTCGACCTCAGATCATACGCAATCGGGGCAACGCGGGCATTCGAGAATGGGGAAACCATCATCACGAAGAAAGAGTACGAAGACACAGAATCCCGGAAGAAGGTCAATGTCTACCGCCGCGCACTCGGCGTCAGAGAGGTGGCAGAGGTCCGAACGCTAGTTCGTAGTGAAGTGCTCGACGAAGATAGAGCCATAGCCATGCTTCTCGGTAAAGATACCGGCACCCGCTGGCACGGCAAGCGAGACAAATCTAGATATATACGCACCGATGGACCGTACCCATTAGCAGTAGCAGCCTATAGCCTGGAGGCTGCAGGCGAAGACGCATCGGCGGTGTGGGAGGAATATAACAAGCGCGTTAAGATTGCTGCCTATACGCCTCACGCAATCGTTGGGGACATACACCCTGACTTTTTCTAACCCCTAATTCCAATCGGCGCGTATCCTCCTCTATCCCGCGCCAGCCCTGCCTGCCACCGTCTCCTCGAAACCCAAGCGCGGGACGCCGGCAGGGCAAGCATCCCGCCACCGGCCTCACCAACCGGCTGCGGCTACCACTGGGGAAAAGCACATGGCGCCCCGTCGCTCGAAAGGGTGGCGGGGCGTTTTGCGTTATGGCAAACGTTGAAAAATGCCAAAAAACTCAATGAAATCAATGGCGATGGCGGAGAGGATGGGATTCGAACCCACGAGAAGCTTTTGACCTCTACTCCCTTAGCAGGGGAGCGCCTTCGACCACTCGGCCACCTCTCCACAGCGCGCTTTCTAAGGGTTTCCGTCAGTTTGGCAAGGCTCAATCTCGCGGTTGAGCGCAGCTATTTGCAGAATGGCGCAGAAACCCACAAGGCAAGGAGGAGAAAATCGGGGAACAGGTTCCACACGATTCTCCTTCGCGCAATTTTTCCCCGGTACAAGAAATCTCTTCCGGTGATCCCTGGCGCTTCCCGCGCAAGCGCCGGGCCCGGTTGGAGTGCGCCAAACCGGGCCACGCACAAGGCCAAAGCTCCGATTCGCCTCTTCAGGAAGGGATAAGAGGCAGAGTTCAGTCAGCAGATGCTTGCGCAGCACCTGCCACTTGGCTTAGCTGCAATCCGGTTCGACAACAGGATTGCCATGCCCATCCATCCTCCTTTCACCCCTGTCATCGAGGCCCTGCCCTCCACCGTTCCCTTCGTCGGGCCGGAGGCGCAGGAGCGCGCCACCGGACATAAATTCCGTGCCCGTATCGGGGCCAACGAAAGCAGCTTCGGGCCCTCGCCGCGCGTCATAGCCTGCATGACCGAGACGGCGCCCGACATGTGGATGTATTGCGATCCCGACAATCACGACCTCAAACTCGCGGCCGCCGCCCATCACGGTGTCAAGCCGCAGAACATCGTCGTCGGGGAAGGCATAGACGGGCTGCTCAGCCTGCTGACGCGCATGTATGTTTCGCCCGACGAGCCGGTGGTGACGTCGCTGGGCGCCTATCCGACCTTCAATTTCCATGTCGCGAGCGTGGGCGGCAGGCTGGTGTCCGTTCCCTATGAGAACGACCGCGAAAACCTCGACGGGCTGCTCGATGCGGTACGCCGTGAAAATGCCCGGCTGGTTTACCTGTCCAACCCCGACAATCCGATGGGAAGCTGGTGGGAGGCGGACGACGTGACCCGCTTCATCGAGGCGCTGCCGGAAACGACGATGTTCATTCTGGACGAGGCCTATTGCGAACTCGCACCGGCTTCCGCCCTGCCCGCGATCGACGTGACACGGCCGAACGTCGTGCGGATGCGCACCTTCTCGAAGGCCTACGGGCTCGCCGGCATCCGCTGCGGCTATGCCATCGGCGAGGAGACGGTGATTGCCGCCTTCGAGAAGATCCGCAACCATTATGGCGTCAGCCGCATGGCGCAGATCGCCGGCGAGGCGGCGCTGGAGGACCAGGCCTGGCTGGCCGAGGTGGTGCGCAAGGTGGATGCCGGGCGCCGCCGCATCACGGCAATAGCCGCGGACAATGGCTTGCAGGCCCTGCCCTCCGCAACGAATTTCGTCGCCGTGGACTGCGGCCGCGACGGAGCCTTCGCGCTGAAACTGATGGAGGCGCTGCTGGCGCGCGGCGTGTTCATCCGCAAGCCGATGGTGGCGGGGCTGGACCGCTGCATCCGCATCAGCGTCGGGCTCGACCACGAACTCGATGTTCTGGCCGAGGAAATG
>Ga0180220_1000742_pt1 | contig 29980 bp, 34 predicted proteins | sample eDN5th37CBELigBY_FD_151335 | JGI IMG/M metagenome (GOLD analysis project Ga0180220, IMG submission 151335) | Enriched backyard soil microbial communities from Emeryville, California, USA - eDNA 5th pass 37_C BE-Lig BY (version 2) (version 2) | ecosystem: Environmental > Terrestrial > Soil >... | reverse complement strand
ACCAGCCTGCCCTGGCTGAATCAAGAGGCCGAGTTCACGCGTTCGGTGATGGGCGACGATCCATGGCCGTATGGCGTGGAACAGAACGCCAAGACGCTGGACGCCATGTTGTCCTACCACCATGAACAAGGTTTGTCGCTGCGCAAGCTTGCGCTGGAAGAGGTGTTCCATCCAGGGTCGCTGCAGCAATTCAAGATCTAGGAGTAAAGCCATGACGAAGGCCGATTTGCGCGGACGTTACGCCGCAATGTCCCTGGAAGAGACATTGCCGAGCCGCCGCCAGCTCTATTACGGCGGCGGATGGCACGATGGCGAGCAGGGCGAGGCGGCCCTGGCGTCGCCTTCTGACGGCCGCAGCCTCGGGCGGGTGGCCGTTGCGGGATTGGGCAATGTCGACGCCGCCGTGCGGGCGGCGCACGCCGGCTTTTCCGTTTGGAAGAACGTGCCGCCTTTCGAGCGGGGACGGACGCTGCGCGAAGCGGCCCGCATCCTGCGTGAAAACGCGCTCGAGCTTGCCATGATAGACGCGGCCGATTGCGGCAACCCCGTCAGCGCCATGGTCGGAGACGTCGAATTGGCCGCCTCCGGGCTCGAGTACTTCAGCGGCCTGGTGCAGGAAACCAAGGGCGACACCATACCCATGGGTCCCGGCCGCATCAACCTGACCCTGCGCGAACCGTTGGGGGTGTGCCTGCGCATCATCCCCTACAACCATCCGCTGATGTTCGCGGCGATGCGGGCGGCGGCGCCGCTCGCGGCCGGCAATGCATTGATCGTCAAGGCGCCCGACCAGGCGCCCTTGTCGTGCCTGAAGCTCGCGGAACTGTGGCACGGCCTGTTGCCCGACGGCGTATTCAACGTCATGACCGGCGGCCCGGAGATCGGCGCCGCCATGGTGGGGCACCCGCTGGTCTCCAAGGTGGGCCTGATCGGCTCGGTCGGCACGGGACGCAAAGTCATGGAAGCCGCGTCCAGGCGCTTGACGCCGGTGGGCCTGGAGCTGGGCGGCAAGAACGCGCTGATGGCCTGGCCGGATGCGGACGCGGACAAGGTGGCGCAGGCCGCGATCGCGGGCATGAACTTCACCTGGGCGGGGCAGTCCTGCGGTTCGACCAGCCGTGTCTTCCTGCATGAGCGCATTCACGACGAGGTGGTTCAGCGCATGAGCCGGCTGATCGAAGGCATGGCGCCGGGCCTGTCTCTCGATTGGGATACCCGCATGGGAGCGTTGATCAGCCGGGCCCATCTGGACGCGGTGAAGGGCTTCGTGAACGAAGCCTTGCGCGACGGCGCCGAGGTGGTCGCGGGAGGCGGCATTCCCGGCGACGCGGCGCTCGCGCACGGGAACTTCTATCTTCCGACCATTCTGGCCAATGTGCGCAGCGATATGCGGGTCGCCCGCGAAGAAGTCTTCGGGCCCGTGATGTCCGTGCTGCGATGGTCGGACGAAGAAGCGTTGTTCAGCGCCGTCAACGGCGTCGACTACGGCTTGTCCGCGTCGATCTGGTGCAACGACCTGGCGACCGCCATGCGGGCCAGCCAGCGCGTCGAAGCCGGCTACGTATGGATAAACGATGTGTCCCGGCATTTCCTGGGGGCGCCGTTTGGCGGCTTCAAGCAATCCGGCTTCGGTAAAGAGGAGTCATTGGAGGAGTTGTTGGAACATACCCGCCTGAAGAATGTGAACATCAACCTGGCTTGATGGCAGGGCGTTGTATGTAAGAGCGGTGGAGCCGGCATCGTGCGGCAGTAGTCCCATATCGGGAGCCAGGCTGCCATGCATGCCGTATAAAACATAGGAGACTTATATGCAACACCTTAAGAAACTGGGCGCCGGACTGGCATTGGCGGCCGCGGCGGCGCTGGCGCATGCGCAACAGCCGGTCGACATCGGCTTTATCACCACATTGTCCACGCCTGCCGGCTATATCGGCGAAGACGAGCGCGACGGCTTCAGCCTGGCGGTCAAGCAGGAGGGCGGCAAGCTCGGGGGCGTCCCGGTGCGCCTGCTGATAGAGGACGACGGCCTGAAACCGGCAACGGGCAAGCAGTCGGCCGAGAAAATGCTGCAGGAAGGCGTGCGCTTGTTCACGGGGGTCAATTTTTCCAACGTGCTGATCGCGGTCGTGCCGTCGGTTTTGAAAGAAGACGGTTTCTACGTCAGCCTGAATGCCGGGCCGTCCAATTTCGCGGGCAAGGCCTGCCATCGCAATTTCTTTTCGGTCGCGATGCAGAACGACGCCTTCGGCGACGCCGCCGCCCTGGCGGCGAACGACATGGGCATCAAGAAGGTGGTGATCCTGGCCCCAGCATATCAGGCGGGGCGCGATGCGCTGACGGCCTTCAAGCGCTCTTACAAGGGCGAGATCCTGGCCGAGGTCTACACCAAGCTCGATCAATCGGACTTCTCGGTCGAACTGGCGCGCATCAGGTCGTTGAAGCCCGATGCGATTTTCGAGTTCATGCCGGGCGGCGCGGGCATCAATTTCGCCAAGCAGCTCGCCAACTCCGGACTGAACAAGGAAATCAAGATGGTGACGACCTTGTATTCGATGGACGATCGCATGCTGGCCGCCACCGGCGATGCCGGCGAGGGGTTCTACCTCAGCACCCAGTGGACGGCGGAGCAGGACAACGACGCCAGCCGCGCTTTCGTCAAGGCCTTCGAGGAAGAATACGGCCGGCGCCCCACGGTATACGCCGCGACCTCATACGACACGGCCCGCTTGATCGCCTCTGCGCTCAAGTCCGTGAACGGAGACATCAAGGGACAGGCCGACGCCTTCCGCGAGGCCTTGCGCAAGGCCGACTTCGAAAGCGTGCGCGGCAAGTTCAGGTTCAACACCAACCAGTATCCGATCCAGGACTGGTATCTGGTCAAGGTCGAGCGCAACGCCGCGGGCAAGCTGGATTATGCGCCGGTACGAAAGATCGTCGAAGATCTTACCGACCCCTACCATACCGAGTGCAAGATGGACTGATCCGGTATTGCGGGACTTCGCCTGGGCTTGCTTCCCCGCTTGGCCGGGCGACGGAAGAACCGTCCCTGGCCCCGGCGGAGGCCCGGGCCGGCTTCTGTATTCAATCGAACAGATCCGGCGTGCCGCCGGCGGCCGAACTGGGCGCGGCAAGACCCAGATGCCGCCAGGTGGTCTGCGTCGCGATGCGGCCGCGCGGTGTGCGCTGCAGGTAGCCGTGCTGGATCAGATAGGGCTCGATCACGTCCTCGATCGTGTCGCGCTCTTCGCCGATGGCCGCGGCCAGGCTGTCGACGCCCACCGGGCCGCCGTCGAACTTGTGCACGATGGCCTCGAGCAGCTTGCGGTCCATCACGTCCAGGCCTTGCGGGTCGACTTCCAGCATCGCCAACGCGGCGCCCGCCGTGTCGGTGTCGATGCGGCCGTCCGACTTGACTTCCGCATAGTCGCGCACCCGCCGCAGCAGACGGTTGGCGATGCGCGGCGTGCCGCGCGAGCGGCGTGCGATTTCCATGGCGCCGTCGGGCGTGATGTCGACGTTGAGCAGATGCGCGCTGCGCGATACGATGCGGGCCAGTTCGTCCGAGGTGTAGAACTCCAGCCGCGACACGATGCCGAAGCGGTCGCGCAGGGGATTGGTGAGCATGCCGGCGCGGGTCGTCGCGCCCACCAGCGTGAAAGGCTGAAGGTCGATCTTGACGCTGCGGGCCGCGGGGCCCTCGCCGATCAGGATGTCGATCTGGAAGTCTTCCAGCGCGGGGTAGAGGATTTCCTCGACCACCGGTGAAAGGCGGTGGATCTCATCGATGAACAGGACGTCGTTGCGTTCGAGATTGGTGAGCAGGGCGGCCAGGTCGCCCGGCCGCTCCAGCACGGGGCCGGAGGTCTGGCGCAGCTGCACGCCCATTTCATGCGCCACGATGTGGGCCAGCGTGGTCTTGCCCAGGCCAGGCGGGCCGAACAGCAGCACGTGGTCCAGCGATTCGTTGCGCTTCTTGGAGGCCGCGATGAAGATCTCGAGCTGCTCGCGCACGCGCTGCTGGCCAACGTATTCATCCAGCAGGCGCGGGCGCAGGGCGCGCTCGATCGATTCCTCGTTGGGCGAGGCGCTGCGCGGCGCCACGATGCGTTCGGAAGGTGCCGCGCCGGAGAGCGAATCGGAATGAATGACCATGGCCTTGTTGCCTAACAGAAATGCGGAATCAACAGCAATCGTACACTAGGGCCTGTCGACGCTAACAGGACAGCCGCGCAGCGCCGCAGACGGATCGTCAACGCGACAGCGACTTCAATGCCAGCCGTATGCCTTCGGCGACTTCGACACCCTCGGGCAGGGCCTTGAGCGCCTTTTGCGATTCGCTGCTGGAATAGCCCAGCGACAGCAGGGCGTTCAGGATGTCGTCGTGGCCCGACGAGGGGCGCGAGGCGTCCACGTCCAGGTCGGCGCCCATCTTGCCGCGCAGTTCCAGCAGCAGGCGTTCGGCGGTCTTTTTGCCGATGCCCGGCACGCGGGTCAGCAGGCCGGTCTCCTGGCGGGTGATGGCATTGGCCAGGTCCTGTACCGACATGCCGGACAGCACGGCCAGGGCCGTGCGGGCGCCGATGCCCGTCACCTTGATCAGCGAGCGGAAGGCGGAGCGCTCGGGGGCGGTGAGGAAGCCGAACAGGACATGGGCGTCTTCGCGCACTGTCAGATGGGTGTACAGCGACACCTTCGCGCCGTTCTCGGGCAGGTCGTAGAGCGTGCTCATGGGCACGTCGATTTCATAGCCGACGCCGCCGACGTCTATACATACGGTGGGCGGGGTTTTTTCCAGCAATGTGCCGGTGATGCGTCCTATCATCGATACATCCTTGCAAGGCCGGGTCTGCCGGCCGGGTGGGAAATCAGCCGGTGAGGCGGCCGGCGCGCAGCCTGAGCCCGCGCCTGGCGGGCAGGCCCGCGGTCTGCGCCAGCCGGTCGGCCAGAGGGCCGATGTGGGCATGGCAGATGGCGCAGGCCAGCGCGTCGGCCGAGTCGGCCGCGGGCAAGCCGTTCAGCTGCAGCAGGTGCTGCACCATGGCCTGCACCTGTTCTTTGGCCGCGTGTCCGTTGCCGACCACCGACTTCTTGATCTGCAGCGCGGTGTATTCATGCACCAGCAGCCCGTGGTCGGCCAGCGCGCACAGGGCCGCGCCGCGGGCCTGGCCCAGCAGCAGCGTCGAAGTGGGGTTGGTGTTGACGAACACTTTCTCCAGCGCCGAGACGGTGGGGGAAGTGTCGCGCACGATCTCGCGGATATTGTCCAGTATGACTTTCAGGCGCTGGGCCAGCGGCTCGTCCTTGGGCACGACGATGGTGCCGCTGGCGACGTACCGCAAGTGTGATCCGTGAACATCGATCACGCCAAAGCCCGTGCGCCGCAGCCCGGGATCGATGCCCAGGATGCGCATCAGTGGCGGAAGTGCCGAACGCCCGTCAGCACCATGGCTATGCCGCGCTCGTCGGCGGCGGCGATGACCTCGTCGTCGCGCACGCTGCCTCCGGGCTGGATGACGCAGGTGGCGCCGGCTTCGGCCACCACGTCCAGGCCGTCGCGGAAGGGGAAGAAGGCGTCCGACGCCACGGCGGATCCGGCCAGGCTGAGGCCGGCGTTGGAGGCCTTGATGGAGGCGATGCGGGCGGAGTCGATGCGGCTCATCTGGCCCGCGCCCACTCCCACCGTCATGCCTTGCGCGGTAAAGACGATGGCATTGGACTTGACGTACTTGGCCACATGCCAGGCGAACATCAGGTCCTGCATCTGCTGCTCGGTGGGCGCCTTGGCGGTGACGACCTTCAGGCCGGCCGGCGTGAGTTGGTGGTCGTCGGGCGTCTGCACCAGCCAGCCTCCGCCCACGCGCTTGACGTCGAAGGCGTTGGCGCCCTGGCCGGCCGGAATCTGCAGCACGCGCACGTTCTTCTTGGCGGCAAAGACTTCGAGCGCCTCGGCGTCGTAGGCCGGCGCCAGCAATACTTCGACGAATTGCTGCGAAGTGATGGCCTGGGCCGTGGCCACGTCCACCGGACGGTTGAAGGCGATGATGCCCCCGAATGCCGAAGTGGGATCGGTCTTATAGGCTTTTTGATAGGCCTGCTCGGGCGTGTCCGCGACCGCCACGCCGCAGGGATTGGCATGCTTGACGATGACGCAGGCGCATTCCTGCAGGGTGCGCACGCATTCCCATGCGGCGTCGGCGTCGGCGATGTTGTTGTACGAGAGCTCTTTGCCCTGCAGCTGGCGCAGGCTGCCCAGCAGCCCGGCCTGCAGGGGCTGATCGACGTAGAAGGCGGCGGACTGGTGCGGGTTCTCTCCGTAGCGCAGCGCTTGCTCCTGCTTGATCTGCAGGGTCAGCGTGCGCGGCCATTCGTCGCGGGCGGGGCTGGCCTGCTGCGCGGGCTCGGCTTCGGCCAGGCTGCTCAGGTAGGCGGCGATGGCGCCGTCGTAGGCCGCGGTGTGAGCGTAGACCTTGGCGGCCAGCTCCAGGCGCAGGCCATAGGAGGGAGCGCCGGCGGGGCCGTCGATGTCGGCCAGCACGCGCGGGTAGTCGAGCGGGTCGATCACGACTGCGACGCCGCCCTCGGCCGTGCCGTGGTTCTTGGCGGCGGCCCGCAGCATGGCGGGCCCGCCGATATCGATGTTCTCGACCGCGTCGGCGAAGCTGCAATCCGGCTTGGCGATGGTTTCGCGGAAGGGGTACAGGTTGACCACCAGCAGGTCGATGCGGTCGATGCCGTGCTCTTCGATGGTTTTCAGATGTTCGGCGCTGTCGCGGCGGGCCAGCAGGCCGCCGTGGATCTTGGGGTGCAGCGTTTTTACACGCCCGTCCAGGATCTCGGGCGAGCCGGTGTGTTCGGCGACCTCGGTGACTTCCAGGCCCGACTGCAGCAGCAGCTTGGCCGTGCCTCCGGTGGAAAGCAGGCGCACGCCGCGTTGGGCGAGGGCCTGAGCGAATTCGACAATACCGGTTTTATCTGAAACCGAAAGCAGGGCGGTCTGGATGTTCATGCAGAAAGTTGAGGGAAAGAAGAGGGATTCAGGGTTGGATATCGTGGGCCTGGAGCTTCTTGCGCAGCGTGCTGCGCGTGATGCCCAGCATTTCGGCCGCGCGCGACTGGTTGCCGTGGGCTTTTTCAAGGGCGACCTGAAGCACCGGGCGTTCGACGCAGCGCATGACCATGGCCAGCATGTCGTGAGGTTCGGAGTCGCCCAGGTCGGAGAAATAGCGCTCGAGGCTGTCGCGCACGCATTGCTCTATGGGATTGATGATGCTCATAGTGGATAGTGATTGGTTCTTGTGCCGTGCTCAGGCCGCCAAGGCCGCCGGCGCGGTGCAAATCGGCTCGTTGGGTGGATGCTGGTCAAACCATTGTTCGAGCGCGCGGACCTGGTCGGTGGTCCGTTCTGCTTGGTTGATGCAGGTTATCAGAGTTTGCGCCCCCGGCATATCGGCGAGGTACCAGCCGATATGCTTGCGGGCCGAGCGTACGCCGGTGAATTCGCCGTAAAACCGGTAGTGGTCTTCGAGATGCTCGAGCAGGCATGCGCGCAGCTCGCCGAAGACAGGCGGGGGAAGGTGGGTTCCCGTCGCCAGAAAATACGCGATTTCGCGGAAAATCCAGGGGCGGCCCTGTGCGGCCCGGCCGATCATTACGGCATCGGCGCCCGTATACTGTAATACGTATTGCGCCTTTTCGGGAGTATCGATGTCGCCGTTTGCCACGACGGGTATCTCGACCTCTTGCTTGACCCGCCTGATGGTGTCGTATTCGGCCCGGCCCTGATACATGTCGGCGCGCGTGCGTCCGTGCAATGTCAGGGCGGCGATGCCCAGGTCCTGGGCCAGCCGGGCGATGCGCACGGCATTGCGCGAGGCGCAGTCCCAGCCTGTGCGGGTCTTGAGGGTGACCGGCACGCCATGGGGCCGGCAGGCCCGCACCACGCTGTCGAGTATGCGCGCCACCAAGGCCTCGTCGCGCAGCAGCGCCGAGCCCGAGGCCACGTTGCATACCTTCTTTACCGGGCAGCCCATGTTGATGTCTATGATGCGCGCGCCCTTGCCGATGTTGAATACGGCCGCCTCGGCCATCATGTCCGGGTCGGAGCCGGCGATCTGCACGGCGACAGGCTCGGTTTCGCCCTGGTGATCCAGGCGCCTGGACGACTTGACGCTGTTCCAGAGGCGCGGATTGCTGGCGGCCATCTCGGACACGGCATATCCCGCCCCCAGGCGCTTGCATAGCTGGCGATAGGGGCGATCGGTCACCCCCGCCATGGGGGCGACGAACACGGGATTGGGAAGTTGCCATGGGCCGATGCGCATGGGGCGATTTTACCCTACCGGCCTTTCGGCCCTAGGTGCGCAGCCCTTCGAGCAGATGCCGGGCCAATGGAGTGCGCAGCGCTCGGCTGGCGTCCATGGCCAGAAGGCTCAGGCCGCAGGCGTGTTCGACCAGGGGCATGCGGGTGGCGAAGACGCGCGGCAAAAAGTCGGTGACGGCCGAGGTGATCCAGCGGTCGGGACGGCGCTGCCTGGCGAAGGCGCGCAGCAGGGGAGACGGGTCGTCCGTGGGGCGGTGCAGCCAGCCGCGCAGGCTTTGCGCCAGTTGGGCCGCGTCGCGCAGGCCCAGGTTCAGGCCCTGGCCCGCCACCGGATGCAGGGTCTGGGCGGCATTGCCTATCGCCAGGGTGCGGGGGCCGAGCAGCAGGGGGCCGGCATTCAGCGCCAGCGGAAAGACATGGCGCGGACCGGCCAGGCCGAGGTTGCCGAGCCGTCCCCCGAATGTCTGTTGCAGCGCCTGCCCGAAGCCGGCTTCGTCCAGTTGCTCCAGCTGCCGCGCACGGTCGGGCGCACAGCACCAGACCAGCGAGTACAGCCCTTTGTCTTTGGGATGGGGCAGAATGGCCAGCGGCCCCTGATCGGTGAATCGTTCGTAGGCCCAGCCCGGTTGCGGGCGGTCCGCGCGGAGGGTAGCCAGCACCGCGTGCTGGTCGTAGCTGCGCCGCAGGCCGGTGGGAGGCGAGCCGTCCGAGCGCACGCGCAGGCGGCCGTCCACGGCCCCGCCGTCGGCCGACCGCCACTGGGCCGGCTTGTCGTCTTGCGGCGCGGCTTCCAGCATGGATACGCCGCTGCGGGAAAGCGCCTGAAGCAGCGACTGCTGCAGGTCGGGATAGGCGACGACGCTGCCAAGCCTGGGTACGCCCAGTTCGTCGTGGGTGATCAGCGTGCGGCCCAGGCGGCCGCGCTGCGATACATGGACGGTGGTGATGCTGGCCGACCGAGCCGGCCAGGCGCCCAAAGGCTCGAGCAGGGCCCGGCTGCCGTGGTTCATGGCCAGCATGCGCGGGTCGCGGGCGGCATCGTCCGCGCCGGCGGCGTCCTCAGGCAACTGGCCGCGCCCCAGCAGAGCGATGCGCTGCGGCGCGGGAGCGACCTGCGCCAGCAACAGCGCCAGGGCGGACCCCACTGGGCCCGCGCCGGAGATGACGATATCGAATTGGGGCGTTTGCATGATGGCTGGCCTGGGTTTACTACAATGCAGGCCATTGTACGTTTTCGGGCCGATGGCCTTTGACGGGATAGAGTATGAGCATGGAGCAGAATCGCTCTGCCGCGGACGGTGGAATCGGACCGGTCCGGCGGCACCGGAGCAAAGTCATTGTAGCGCTGCTGGCGGCGGTCCTGGGGGTATTCGGCGCCCACTGGTGGTACTTGGGGCGCCGGCCGGCCTGGATGGTGACGCTGGCGTCCTGCGTCCTGATCGTGCTGGCCCAGTTCTACCCCGTGTGGTGGGACAGTCCGCCTTTCCTGCTGCTGATCGTTCCGGTTACGGCGGGCTTCATCGAGGCGCTGATCTTCTCGCTCAAGACGGACGCCTGGTTCGACGCCCGCTACAACGCCGGGTCGGGCCGGACCACCCGGACGGGCTGGGGACCGGTGCTGATCGCCATCTTCACCACCTTGCTGGGCAGCTCGGTGATGCTGTTCGGCATCGCCCTGATCGTCATGCACGTCTACCGTGCCCTGGGCTGGCTGGACGGATATGTCCTATAGGGCGCGTTCCCGCGAGGCAGTCCCGCGCACTGTTGCGGCAGGCACACGCGGGCTCGCTCGCCGGGCGCGCGCAGCCTCTTGGGCTTGTTATATAGGGGTGGAAAAAGCTAGAATATGAGTCTGTTGCATTTTATGGAGCTAGAAGCGGTGAATTCCGATTCAGGCGATGGCAATTGTCGATCTTGCATCGAACAAGCCACTGACTGAAACCAGGCGCAGGCCTAGGCGGCCGGACCAAGGCGACCCTTAGCGGGTTGGCCGAACTCCCGTTTCAGCCCATGTCCACGCCCTGGTGTTCAGTTCGACGATACCAATGGGCGTGGGCGGCATGATCATGACAGAGTCCTTCTGTCATACGAGTCTCCCACATGTTTTTGAATGACAGGCTGGCCAAGCGGCGCGGCCTGTTTGCGCGGCTGTGCGTCTTGTGCGGCGGCCGCATGTTTACGGGAGGTCTCTTATGCGGCTCTTCAACCTCTTCCTGCGTCGTGCCGGGGTGCGCCAGGCGCCCGCGCCGGTGCGCAAATCGCTTTCGCGCCTTACCATCATGTGCCCCCGGTCCGACCTGGCCCAGTTGCGCAAGCAGATCTATACCGATTTTGGCGCCGCCGGGCTCAAGGTGGCGGGCATGCAGGTCGACCACGGCAGCCATTCGGACATCGCCACGGCCTGTGTCACCGTCAACTGCCCGCCCGAACTGCGCACCGTGCTGATGGACCGTGCCCGGCAGCTGCGCTCCAACCCCTCGGTGCGCGGCCTGCAATGGGGTGACCACCGGCATATTGCTTTAAACTAGGGCCTGTTGACCCTAAAGGGGCGGGCGTGCCCAAGCGTGCACGCCCGCCCACTGGTTTGAATCTGGATCGTCCATGGATCTCGGCTGGCTCATACCCTGGGAGTTCTCCCCAGCCCTCGTCATTGCTTTCATTGCGTCAGGCGTGCTGTTCGTGCGCGGCACCCGGGTCCATCGGGTAGGCGCCGCGCGCCAGATTCTCTTCTGGTGCGGCTTCGTCCTGCTGTACCTGTCGCTGCACACCCGCATCGACTACTACGCCGAGCGCCTGTTCTTCGCCCACCGCCTGCAGCATCTGGTCCTGCATCATCTGGGCCCGCTGCTCATCATGGGCGCCTATGCCGGCCAGGTCATGCGGGCGGGGCTTCCCATGCGGGCCCGCATCTGGCTGCGCGATTTCCGCAGCACGCCGGGCGGCCGCGCCGTCAAGGCGGTGCTCACCAACAAGTATTGGGTGCCTTTCCTCTTCGTGTTCCTGGTGGTGGTGTGGCTGATACCCACTGTCCAGTTCTATTCCATGCTCGACTGGCGCCTGTACCGGCTCATGAACTGGTCGGTGGTGATCAGCGGCTTCATGTACTGGAACCTCATCCTCGATCGCAGGCCCAGCCCTCCGGCCGTCATGTCGCCCGGCGCGCGCATTCTGTCGCCGGTCGTCACCATGGTGCCCCAGATGGTCGTCGGCGCGGTCATCACCTTCACCGAATACGACCTGTACCCTGTCTTCGACCTCTGCGGGCGCGCCATTCCGGGCATGTCGGCGGTGACGGACCAGGCCATCGGCGGACTGACGATGTGGGTGCTGGCCGGCTTCATCGAGGTGTTCGGCCTGTTGTTCGCCCTGGCGACGCTGATGCGGCTGTCGGGCAAGCATCGCCTTCCGGACAAGCGCAATCGCGGCGGGGCCGGGCGGCAGCGGCCGGCCGCGCTCGGGGCATGATGATCCAGGGGCGCCTGAGCGCCCGTTTCCGGCCCCGCGCCGCCTTGCGCCTGGGGGCTCTGCTGGCCGCCGCCGCCATCGGCACAGGGGTACAGGCCCAGCCGACCGGCCTGCCCAGCATGGGTTCGGCCTCATCGGCCGAGCTGTCGCCCATGCTCGAACAGACCCTGGGCGACGCCATCATGGAGCAGGGGCGCCGCGATCCCACCTACATCGACGATCCGGACGTCAGCCAGTATCTTTCGGGCCTGGGCAGGCAATTGGTGGCGGGGTCGTCGAATCCGTCCCAGTCCATTCACGTGTTCGCGATCCGCGACCCGCAGATCAATGCCTTTGCCCTGCCGGGCGGCTACGTGGGCATACATAGCGGTTTGGTGGTGTCGTCCGACAACGAGTCCCAGCTTGCCTCGGTGGTGGCCCACGAGATCGGCCACGTGCTGCAGCGGCACGTGGCGCGCGGCATGACCCAGCAGGCCCAGTCCAGTCATCTGATGATGGCTTCGGTGGCGGCGGCGCTGCTGGCCGCGCTGGCCGGCAGCGGCGACCTGGCCATGGGCGTGGCTGCGTTCGGCCAGGCCGCGGCCGTCGATCGGCAACTGGGCTTCTCGCGCCAGGCCGAACAAGAGGCCGACCGCATCGGCCTCGATATGTTGCGCAAGGGCGGCTACGATCCCAACGGCATGGCGCAGATGTTCGGCCAGCTCATGAACGCCTCGCGCCTCAACGAAGGCACCGGGGGCGGTTCTTATACCAGCACCCATCCCTTGTCCATCCAGCGCATGTCCGACATCCAGAATCGCATCCGCGAAGCGCCGAGCGCCCGGCATCGCGACAGCGACACTTACTGGTATGTGCGCGCCAAGCTCAGAATCCTGCAAGAGCGCAACACCGGCCAGCGCGGCGCCGAGAACGCCCTGCGGCGCGAGACCGAGGCCTTCCAGGGCGTACGGCGTTCGGCCGCCTGGTATGGCCTGGCCTATTCCGCCTGGCGCCAGGGCAACCTCGAGGCAACCGGCCAGGCGCTGGACAAGGCGCGCGAAGGGGGCATGAATTCCCCCGAAATAGCGGGGCTGTCCGTGGCCCTGGCCGTCAAGCAGACACAGCACGACCAGGCCTTGGCCCAGGCCGAAGCGGCCTGGGCCCGCTGGCCCCAGAGTCTGGGCGTGGCGCTGGCCCTGGTCGACGCCTTGCAGAAGTCCGGCCAGGACCAGCGGGCCGCCGAATTTCTCGGCCAGCGCATCCGCCAGTGGCCTGACGAGGCCAGACTGTATCAATTGCGCGCTCAAAGCTACGAGCGCCTGGGCCAGGCCGTGGAGGCCAGGCGCGCCATGGCGGTCTACTACGAAAAAGTCGGCGCCTTGCCCACCGCGGTGGAGCAACTGCAGCAGGCCCGGTCCCTGTCCGACGATTTCTACGTGCAGTCGCAGCTCGACGTCGAAATACGCCGGCTGCGGGAAAAAGTGCGCTCCGACCGCGCCTTGCTCGAGCGCTTCAAGCAGTAATTAGATTCAGAGCCGGGTTTCGAAATACCTGGCGATGCGCTGGGGCAGCCAGTTGAGGTGTCCCGGAAAGGCCCCGGTGACAAAACCCATATGCCCGCCTTCGGCGGGCTGGTGCAGCAGCACCGTATCCGAACATTCGTGCGAATCGGGCAGCGAAGGCGCCGGCACGAAGGGGTCGTTGCGCGCGTTCAGCACCAGGGCGGGCAGGGTGAGCCGGCTCAGCCAAGGCTTGCTCGACGCGCGGGTCCAGTAGTCGAGGGCATTCTTGAAACCATGCATGGGCGCGGTGTACATGTCATCGAACTCGCGCAGCGTGCGCGACTGCGTGAAGCGCAGCACGTCGATGTTGCCCGGAAACCTTTTGGCCTTGTCCAGCACCTTGCGCTTCATGGTGCGCAAAAAGTAGGGGCCGTACAGGCGCCGCCCGGCAAAGGTGTCGGACAATGCCGCGCCGCAGGCGACCAGGTCCAGGGGCACCGAAACGGCCGCCGCCGCCTCCAGGCGCTGGGCGACTTCGGGCCGCTCGCCCAGGCACTTGAGCATGGCGTTGCCGCCCAGCGAGACGCCCACGGCGTGCCAGCTGGCATGAGGCAGCCGGGCATGGACGGTGTCGAACATGAAATGCACATCGTCCGAATCGCCCGAGTAATAAGCGCGCGCCATCCGGTTGGCGAAGCCGGAGCAGCCGCGCAGATGGGCGATGACCACGACCCAGCCCCGGGCGCGGAAGTGCTGCGAGATTGCCTGGGCGTAATGGCTGGTGCTGCTGCCCTCCAGGCCGTGAAACAGCACCAGCGCCGGCGTGCCCGGCGTAGAGGGCAGGGAGGCCCAGTCGTGCTCCTGCATCCAGCGGCGCGCCGCGGTGGCGCCCAGCCGAGGGTCCGCCTTGACCCGTCGGTTGTCGGCCGTTTTATTGGGAAACAGGCCCGGGCCGACCCAGTCGAAGTCGATGAAGTCCCCGTCCGGGGTGTCGACGCGGTCGCGTACGAAGGCGATGCGATGGTAGCGCGCCGCCAAGGCGCCGTATAGGGTCTGGACGTGGCCGCTGGGCAGCCAGAAGGGTTGCGGGCAGGGAGAGGAGTCGATCCGCGCGGTCACAGAGCGTCAGTGTTCTTCTTGAAGCTGATAGGTGGCGCCGCAATAGGGGCAGGCGGCCGTGCCCGACTTGGCCAGCTCGATGTACACCCGCGGGTGCATGGACCAAAGCGGGGCCTTGGGGCCGGGGCAATAGACCGGCAGGTCGTCTTCCTTGACGAGTATGGGTTGCGTGCTGGGGGCGGTCGTCGGTTCTGCGCTCATGGCGTTTCCTGGAGGGTTGCAAAGGCGATGGGTGGGGCAGGCGTGATGTGCGGCGGCCCTCAGACCTTGGTCAGCCAATGCAGATACTTGGGGTTGCGGCCGTTGACGACGTCGAAGAAGGCCTTCTGCAGCTTCTCGGTGACGGGGCCCCGGCTGCCCTGGCCGATGCGGCGGTTGTCGATCTCGCGTATGGGCGTGACTTCGGCGGCGGTGCCCGTAAAGAAGGCTTCGTCGGCAATATAGAGATCGTCGCGGGTCAGGCGGCGGGTGTGCACCTGCAGGCCCAGGTCGGCGGCGATGGCGTGCACCGAGTCGCGCGTGATGCCGGTCAGGGCCGAAGCGATCTCGGGCTCGTAGAGCACGCCGTTCTTGACGATGAAGATGTTCTCGCCCGAGCCTTCGGCCACGAAGCCGTCGGTGTCGAGCAAAATGGCTTCGTCGTAGCCGTGTTCGATGGCTTCGGTGTTGGCCAGGATGGAGTTGGCATAGGTGCTGGCCACCTTGGCGCGCGGCATGGTCACATTGACGTGCTGGCGCGCATACGAGGAAATCTTGACGCGGATGCCCTGGGCCAGCGCCTCTTCGCCCAGGTAGGCGCCCCACGGCCAGGCGGCGATGGCGACATGGACCGTCGCGCCCTTGGGCGACACGCCCATTTTTTCGGAGCCGTAGAAGAGCAGCGGCCGGATGTAGCACGATTCGAGCTGGTTCCGGCGCACGACTTCCAGCGTGGCCTGCATGATGGTTTCGCGATCGTAGGGCACCTGCATCTGATAGATGTGCGCCGAATTGAACAGCCGGTCGGTGTGCTCGCGCAGACGGAAGACCGCGGTGCCGATGTCGGTGTTGTAGGCGCGTTCGCCTTCGAATACAGCCAGACCATAATGCAGCGAATGGGTCAGGACGTGGGTGGTGGCGTCGCGCCAGGGCACCATTTTTCCGTCATACCAGATAAGGCCGTCGCGATCGGACATCGACATAATGCTCTCCATGAAAAGAGGCGTCATTGTACCAAGCGGCAGGCCTGTTTTCGTATATCATCCCCGATTGGCCCGCGCATCGTCGTCGGCGGGCCGGGACGGTTTTTAAATAAAGGTTTTTGTCGGTGGCGCATTCCAGAAGCAGCATATCGTGGCCCGACGCACGGGCGCGCCGCAGCTTTGCGGTCGGCTTCGGAGAGGCCGCCTCGGCCCTGGCGGCGCTGTGCATCTGGGCTTTCGTGACGGGCTTTGCCATGGTCAGCTACGGCCTGTCAGAGGGCATGGCCGTGCTGATGTCCGTGCTCGTCTATGCGGGTTCGGCCCAGCTCACCGCCTTGCCCCTCATGATGGCCGGCGCGCCCCTGTGGCTGATCTTCGCCGCCGGCTTCGTGGTGAACATCCGCTTCATCATCTTCGGCGCCGCCCTGCAGCCTTATTTCCGCAAGTACTCGTGGCCCAAAAGGCTGGCCCTGGGGTACTGGTGCAGCGACCTGGTCTTCGTCTTCTTCATGACCCGCTACGGCGATGCGCGGCGCAAGGGCACGCGCGGCCAGCTGTGGTACTACCTGGGCATCATCGTGCCGGGCTGGTTCCTGTGGCAATTCTTTTCGTTGCTGGGCATCTACATGGGGGCTTTCGTGCCGCCGGAATGGTCGCTCGAGTTCGCGGCCACCCTGGCGCTCATGGGCGTGGCCATCCCGCTGGTCAAGGCCATGCCCATGGCGGTGTCGGTGCTGGTGACAGGAGCGGTCGCGTGGCTGGGCCAGCCCCTGCCGCTGCGCCTGGGCCTGGCAGTGGCCATCGTGGCGGGCGTGGCCGCGGGCGTGCTGGCCGAGCGGCACAAAGCCAGGAGGGCGCCATGAACGGCGTGACGGACAACTATGTGCTGGCTGCGATCGCCCTGCTGACGCTATGCTGCGTGCTGACCCGGGCGGGCTATTTTCTGTTCGGCGACCATTTGCCGCTGACCGACCCGGTGCGGCGCGCCCTGCGCTATGCCCCGGTCGCGGCCCTGACGGCCATCATCGTGCCGGATCTGCTGCCCTGGGAAGCCGGCGCCGCGGCCGTTTTCGACGTGAAGATGCTGGCGGCCGTGGCGGCCACGCTGATCTACTGGCGCACGCGCAGCACCATCGGCCTGATGGTGGGCGGAATGTGCGCCTATTGGCTCATAGATTGGCTGCTCTGACGGCCGCGCCGCAGCGCAAATCGTTGAAATTTCACGACACTTGTGGCGGCGAAACACGGCTTTGAACGCGGCCGGCCGGCCGCTGCGCTAAAATAGATCAGTTACCAAAGCCGGTCTGGGCATTCGCCCGGGCCGGCATTTACCATTTCAATGACAGACACCATCACCACTGACACACCCACGTTCTCGGACTTTGGTCTGCATCCCAGCATATTGCAGGCGATTGCCGCGACCGGATACACCACGCCAACCCCCATCCAGAGCCAAGCGATACCCGTCGTCATACAGGGACGCGACGTCATGGGCGCAGCCCAGACAGGCACGGGCAAGACGGCGGCTTTCACGCTGCCGATATTGCATCGCCTGATGGCGCTTGCCAATACCAGTGCGTCGCCGGCGCGCCACCCCGTGCGGGCCCTCATCCTTACCCCTACGCGCGAGTTGGCCGATCAGGTGGCCGACAGCGTTGCCAAGTACCGTCAAGGCACTCCCCTGCGCTCTGCTGTGGTCTTCGGCGGCGTCGACATCGGGCCGCAGCGCGATGCCCTGCGGCGCGGCTGCGAAGTGCTCATCGCCACGCCGGGCCGGCTGCTCGACCACGTCGAGCAGCGCAACGTCAACCTGAGCCAGGTGGGCATCCTGGTGCTGGACGAGGCCGACCGCATGCTGGACATGGGCTTTCTGCCCGATCTGGAGCGCATTGTGCGCCTGCTGCCGGTCAAGCGGCAGACGCTGCTGTTCTCGGCCACCTTCAGCAGCGAGATCCGCAAGCTGGCGCGCGCCAGCCTGAACACGCCGGTCGAGATCGAAGTGGCGGCGCGCAATGCCACGGCCGACACCGTCAGCCAGATCGCCTATCCGCTGTCGGGCGACGACAAGCGCGCGGCGGTGGTGCATCTGGTCAAGTCGCGCGGCCTGAATCAGGTCATCGTGTTCTCGAACACCAAGATCGGCACCAGCCGGCTGGCGCGCCAGCTCGAGCGCGACGGCGTCAAGGCGGAATCCATCCACGGCGATAAAAGCCAGCTCGACCGCATGAAGGCGCTCGAGGCCTTCAAGGCCGGCGAGCTCGAGGTGCTGGTGGCCACCGACGTGGCGGCGCGCGGCCTGGACGTGGCCGGCGTGCCTTGCGTCATCAACTACGATCTTCCGTACAACGCCGAGGACTACGTGCATCGCATCGGGCGCACGGGCCGCGCCGGCGCCAAGGGCGAGGCCATTGCCCTGTTTGCGCCGGACGAAGAGCGCTTCCTGCTCGACATCGAAAAGCTCATCAAGGCCAAGATTCCTCGCGGCCGCCTGAGCCTGCCGCCGCGCTCGCGTTTCGGCGACCGTCCGCGCAGCCCCGGGTCCAGCCCGCGCAAGCCGGTCGACGATTTCTTCTATCGTCCCTACGTGCCCGCGCCCAGCGCCGGCAAGGCGGCCTCCGAGTCTCCCAACAAGCCTTCTTCCTCGGGCTCGAGCAAGAAATCGGTAGGCGTGCTGCTGGGAGGCGGCCGCTGACCGCTCCCGGCGGGAGCTCAAGCCTTTAGCGTCGACGCGCCCGAGGGCCTGTTGACACTGAAAGGGCAGCCCTTTCAGTGTCAACAGGCTCTAGTGCAGGCTCGCCGCGGCCGCGGCCGCCGATCCGCCGGCCTGTTCGAACGCGATTTTCTCCATGATGCGCCTGACGCGGACGAGGCCGACATCGTGCTGATACAGGTTCTCTTTGGAACGGGCGTCCGCCGTCATGGTTTCCAGGACCAGGCGGTCCTGCTCCAGGACGTCCCAGTGCAAGCCTTCGAGGCGGTTGCGATATAGGAATCTCCACATGTCGCGCTCGAGTCCCGAGGCCTTCTTGATGCGCCAGAAGTAGACTTGGCAGTGCTGCTCGTCCACGGGCGTCACGAAGCCGACGATAATGAACTCGCCCCCGCCGTACTTCTTCTGGTATGGCACGGCAAGGCGCAGCCATATGGCCGAGGTCATGCCGAATTCCACCCAGTCGAAATTGACGCCGCGCTGGTTCTTCTTTTCGAAGATCAGGCCGGTTTCGGTATGCCTGATCTCCATTTCCGCGCGCTTGTCGCCCTCGGCCATCGAATGCGACGAGGCATGCAGATAGCGGCCGTGCATCAGGTCCATGACATTGTCGATGGCGTAGCGGTGATTGCACTTCCAGTTCTGCATGCATAGAAAGCCGGAATACTCGTCGCTGCTCATTTCTTCGGGAAGCTGGAACGGGGCGGGGGGTGTGTCGGCCTGATCGCCGAACCACAGGAAGATGGCGCCGTTCGATTCCACCGCCGGGAAACACTTGAGGCAGGTCTTTCCTTTCAGGGAGCAGGACGCTACCGCGGGAACGTCGGCGACGGCGCCGCTGCCGTCGACTTCCACGCCGTGGTACCAGCAGGCGATACGGTCGCCCAGATTCCAGCCCAGCGAAAGCCGGGCGCCGCGATGCGGACATCGGTCTTCAACGGCATGCACCCGGCCGTCCTGGTCCCGCCATAATACGATTTCCTCCGAAAGGCGGGTAATGCCGATGGGCGTGGGCCCCAGCATGTAGCTGGGCACCACGGGATACCAGAAGTTTCTCAGTCCTGTTTCGACCCGTTCGGCCGATCGATGGGCGATGTCGTGGTTCATGGTTTTCTACCTTGTCGTGTCGGTTCGGGAGAAGCGCGGCGGTTCAGCGTGCCGGGATGAATGTGTTGGTATACAGCTCGTCCAGGGGAACGGCCTTGTTGACGATTCCTTCCTTGACGTAGAAGTCCTGCAGGGCGCCCAAGCGCTCCGGATCGATCTCGCCGGGGTGTTTCTGGCCGGCGTACACCAGTTCGTTGTAAAGCTTGAAGACGCGTTCGACGTAGTCGTCCTTTCCTTGATATGTGGGAACGGCCTCGATGTACGCTTTGGCGGCCGACGCGGGGTCATTGATGATGTCTTCGAGCCCCTTCAGGGTCGCGCGCACAAAGCCGCGAACCAGCTCGGGATCTTTCTCGATGGTCTCGTCCGAGGCGAGAATCGCCTGGGCCATGCTCTTGAAATACTTGTCGGCGGGAATGATTTCCACGTTCACGCCGGCAAGTTCGGCATTGACGCTCCATTCGGGGATGGAGGCGAGGGCGGGGATCTTCCTGTCGGCAAACAGCTTCCACACGGCCGGCCCCGACGCCTGTATGTCCACGTCGCTCTTGTCCAGGCCGTTCGCCTTGAGCATGCCCAGCAGGGCAAAATAGGTCGTGTCCGAATAGGACATCGCACCCGCTGTCTTGCCTTTCAATTGCGCGACCGACTGTATGCCCGAATCTTTGTCGAGGGCCAGATGCATGAACGATGCGCCGCCCAGCACCGCCACGGCCTTGATCGGGATTCCATTGGCCCGCACGATGATGGGCGTGTCGCCCACTCCGCCGCCCAGGGGAGCGTTGCCGGCGCCCACCTGCTTGGCGACGTCGGCCCCGCCTTTTGCCGTGACGAACGTCACGTTCAGACCCTCTTTCGCGTAGTAGCCGCGCTGCTGCGCCACCATCCACGGCGCGAAGGCCGGCAAAGCGGGCGGAGCAGGCAGAAGGTAGGTGACGCTGCGCAGGTCCTGCGCATGGGATGCGGCAGCCCCCAGGGTCAATGCCATGCCTGCGATGGCCAGCGCCATGCGTTGGGTTGTACTCATGATGTGTCTCCTTGGGATTTTATGAAATGAAAGAAGGATTCATTGGCCCAGCACCGACATTTCCGATGTCAGGCTCGCCACTGTCCAGCGGTCTCCGGATGCGTTCCTGAGGGCCCGCCGGTTCAGGCTTTCGACGATTTCCTCGGCCGTGACGGCTCCCGATGTGTAAGCCTGTTCCAGGGCGTCGGCCAGCGCGTTCTCGTATTCGGTGGGCGCGGCCTTGCGAGTTTGCCAGCGCAGGTTTTCAGCTTTGCCGGGCAGCTCGATGTAGCCCTTGCCGCCGACATGGACGGACGGAGGCGAAGAGGGCTGTAGATAGGGGTTGAAGGCGGGTTCCATGCAAAGCTCCATGATGTGTGGAAGGGTGGGGGCGACCGCGGGCGACGGGGCGGAAACGTCCGACTTGCCTAATTCCCATATGTGGGAATTAGGCAAGTATAATGAGGGTGATTTTTTGCTGTCAACAAAATTTGATTTTTTCGGTGCCTCGATACTCATGACTCGTTCACGCGCACAAAAGGCCGGCAGACCGCGGCAGGCGGGCCGTCCGTCCGAAAGGGATTCAGTGGGTCGGGAAGCGATCCTGCAATCGGCGGTTCTGCTGCTGCGGCACAAGTCGGCCCAGCAATTGACATTGAGCGACGTGGCGGCCGACGCCAAGGTGGACCGCGCCCTGGTGCGGTACTACTTCCGCGACAAGACCGGCGTGCTGAAGGCGGTGGCCGCCCGGGTATTGAGCGAGCTGCAGGGCAGAAGCCAGGCCATGTTTTCCGAACGGGGCAGCCTGGAAGAAAAAATCCGCATGCGTCTAGAGCTGCTCATAGACGTGATGCACGAGATGCCCCAGTTCGCGGACTTGGTGTTCAAGGAGATATATCTTGCCGAAGGCCGCGAAACAGATGGCACCGACCATGACGAAGGCATCGCCCAGGGCGTGGTGGACCGCGGCCTGGCGCTGACGCGCGTATTGATCGATTCGGCCGAGGTCGATGCGGCCGGCCGGGAGAGCGACCCCAGGTTCCTGCATCTCATGATGCTGGGAGCCTGCGTGTTCTACGCGAATTCAGGGCCGCTGCTGCAGCGGATGTTCGGCGACAGGGCGCATGAGCGCAGCCTTACCGACGACTACATTGCATTCGTGACACGGATCCTGATGCGGGGGTTGGGCGCCCCTTTGCCCGGGACGGACCAGGCAAAGCCCTCGGGCGGCGCAGCGGGTCATGGCGAGCCGAGCAGGGGACGCAGAAGCGGAGGGCAGTGATCGGGTCCCAGCGGCCGCAGCTCGTCCGCCCGTTCCAGCAGGCGCTCGAGATGGCTGACGTAAGGCAGCTGGGTGCCGAAGAACAGCGTGTTTTCCGGCGTCTGGAGCAGGACGGTCGGAAAATTTTCGACGTCCTCGTCGCCCAGCAGCTCGGGCTGCTCTTCGATGTCCACCCAGACGAACACATGCCCCGGATGCCGCTCGGCAAGCGCGGTGAAGTCGCGGCGATACTGCGTGCAGGTATCGCACCATGCGGCGCAATAGCAGACGACGAGCAGATCGTCGTTCCCGTCCAGGCGGGCCTTCAGGGATGCAAGGTCGTGTTGCGTATCGTAAATTGGCATAAAGACAAAGCGAATGGTGTTTGATTATGATAGCCGGGTGTTCATTTCAAAGCGTCGCCCATAATGGATTATGACATTGCGGTCCGGTCTTCCTCGTCCACGGGGCTTGCGGCGGTAGGGGTGGCGTTCAAGCGGGCTCTCGTCACGCAATGCCATCCCAAGATGCTGTTGACGCTGCTGCTGCCCTTCTTTATTGCCCTGGTGGGCGCCGTGGTGCTCATCTGGGCCTTCTGGACACCCCTCACCAACTGGCTGGACGTCCACGCGCTCAATTGGTCCTACCTGAACGAGTTCGACCAGTGGCTGCTGGCCATCGGCCTGTTCTCCATCAAGCTGTATCTGGTGCCCTTGCTGGCCGTGGCCATCCTGCTGCCCTTGTCGGGCATATTGGGTCTGGTCATCGCCGCCGTCTTCGTCATGCCCATCGTTCTGCGCCACCTCGAAAGGCGCGAGTACGTCGGCGTGGTGCGCCACGGGCAGTTCTCCACTTCCTACGGCATATGGAATGCAATATGGGTCGGCGTATTGTTTTCGCTGGGCTGGCTGCTGACCATGCCGCTGTGGCTGATTCCGCCGCTGCCGGTCGTGCTGCCCATCGTGTGGTGGGCCTTTGCTTTCACGCGCATGCTGCGGGTGGACGCCGTCATCGAACATGCCAATGCGCACGAACGCAAGCTGATCTGGCGCCGGCACAATCGGCAGTATTGGCTGATGGGCTTCGTGCTGGCGCTCATCAACCTGTTTCCGCCCGCGTGGCTGGTGCTGCCGGTATTCTCGTCCCTGGTGTTTGCCCACTTCAGCCTCGAAGCCCTGCGCCAGCTGCGCCAGCAGGCCGCGCTGCAGGCGGCCGCCACCCATGATCGACAGGTGCAATCGCCATGACTCCTCCCGCCTCTGAATCCACAAGGCGCATACGCCTCATCATCATCGGCGACGAAATTCTCTCGGGACGCCGCCAGGACAAGCACATGCCCAAGCTGATCGAGCTCTTGTCCCAGCGCGGCATGCAATTGGCGGGGGCGGAATTCATTTCCGACGATCGCGACGGCATCGCCGCCACGCTCGAGCGCAGCTTTGCCGGCGGGGACGTCGTGTTCTGTTGCGGCGGCATCGGCGCCACGCCCGACGACCAGACCCGCCAGGCCGCGGCCCAGGCGCTGGGCGTGCCTCTGCGTCTCCATCCCGAGGCCGAGCGCCTGATCGCCGAGCGCTGCGCCGAGATGGCGCGGCGGGGCAGCGGCAGCGCCGACATGTCCACGCCCGAGAACCAGCAGCGGCTGCAGATGGGCGTGTTTCCGGAAGGGGCGGAAATCGTGCCCAATCCGTACAACAAGATTCCGGGCTTTTTCATCCGCGACCATACCTTCATGCCGGGATTTCCCGTCATTGCCTGGCCCATGATGGAATGGATGCTCGATACCCGCTACAAGCACCTGCATCATCGCACGACCCGCGTCGAGCACTCCTTTCTGGCCTTCAACCTGCCCGAGTCGCGCATTACGCCCGCGCTCGAGCATCTGGAACGGCAATGGCCCGGCGTCAAAGCGTTCAGCCTGCCCAGCATGGGCACCGGCCATCCCCACATCGATCTGGGCGTCAAGGGCGAGCCCGAAGCGGCGGCGCAGGCCTTGGCCTATCTTCGGGCCGAAGTCGAGCGGGTAGGGGGCAGCCTGACGCCGCCGGAATGAGCTTCCTGATATTTGGTTAAGAAAAAACGCTTGCCAAGCGCGGCGGTTTTTTCATAATATGGGATTGTTGCGTTGCGTCATATCCCTTAGCTCATGCCCCAGTCCTCTCTTGCTTCCAAGATATCTTTGCCGGATGCCCCTGCGCCGGGCCACCCCGCGGCGGGCGCTTTGGGGACGGGCAACGGGGGCTCTCAGATCGCCATCCAGGTGCTGGAACGAGCCATGCTGCTGCTCGACGTACTGGCGCGGCAGTCCGAACCCGTGGCCCTCAAGAACCTTGCCGCCGCGACCGGCCTGCACGCCTCCACCGCCCACCGCATCTTGAACGACCTGGTCGTGGGGCGCTATGTCGAGCGCGTGGACAGCGGCCTGTACCAGCTCGGCATGCGCCTGCTGGAACTCGGTTCGCTGGTCAAGGGCCGCCTCAATGTGCGCGAGGTGGCCATCGAGTACATGCGCGAACTGCACACCATCACGGGCCAGACCATCAATCTCTCGGTGCAGCAGGGCGATGAAATCGTCTATATCGAGCGGGCCTGGAGCGAACGCTCGGGCATGCAGGTGGTGCGCGCCATAGGCGGCCGGGCGCCCCTGCACCTGACCTCCACCGGCAAGCTGTTCCTGTCTGTCAGCGAGCCCAGGCAGGTCAAGGCCTACATCATGCGCACCGGACTGGCCGGCACGACGCGTAACAGCCTCACCAAGGCGGATCAGCTCGAGCGCGATCTGGCGCTGGTGCGCCGCCACGGCTATTCGCGAGACAACGAAGAGCTCGAGCTGGGCGTGCGATGCATCGCCGCCGGCGTGTATGACGATACCGGCAAGCTGCAGGCGGGGCTGTCGATCTCGGCGCCGGCCGACCGCATGCGCGACGAATGGATAGGGCTGCTGCAGGACACCGCGGCGCGGATTTCCGAAGCCATGGGCTACGAACGCAAGTCTATGGGCGCCTGAGGGCGGGTGTACGCGCTTTTTTCCTACAATTTGTTGCGACGCAACAAAAGTGCTTGACGGGCATGGGATTTCCCGTAAAATATCGTTTGTGCAGTGCAGCAAATGCCCAACCGTCTTAGCCTATTACGAGGAACAGTCATGAGCGCTATCCCCCAACAAGTTTTTGCCACGCAGAAAGCCTCACTGGACAATCTGCTGGCTGTCCAAGGCGCATTTTTCGATGGATTCGAAAAACTCGTCGATCTCAATCTGAAAGTCATGAAGGCCACCCTGGACGAAGCCGCGCAAAAGTCCCAGGAAGCCATCGAAGTCAAGGACGCCCAGGAAGCCGTCGCGTTCACGAGCTCGCTGGTGCAGCCCAGCGCCGAGAAGACGCTGGCCTATGGCAAGCATGTGTACGACATCGTATCGACCGTGCAGGGCAACCTCAGCCGCCTGACCGAAGAACAAGTCGCCCAGGCGCAGCAGCAAATCGCCGATGCCGTCGAGCAGTTCTCCAAAACCGCTCCCACCGGCTCCGAAAGCGCCGTCGCCCTGCTGAAGTCCTCGCTGGCTTCGGTCAACAATGCCTACGAGTCGGTCAGCAAGGCCGCCAAGCAGGCTACGCAAACGGCCGAGTCCAACCTGAACGCCGCCGCCAACGCCACGCTGCAAGCCGCCACTTCGGCTGCCGAAGCCGCCAAGCCCGCCACCCGCGCGCGCCGCGCCACGGCCTGATTCGTCTCCTTGTGCCGGCCGGCTTCACAAGAGCCGGCCCGGCGTCAAGAGGCGGCCGCGGTCGCAGATCCCGTCAAAGTCCAAGGGCTTTGACGGGATTTTTTGTTTCTGGCATCAAGCCGAGCGGCATGCCGGCCGCAAGCCGGACAACGGCGGGGCCCCGGCCTGCGGAACACGGGGCTTTCTTTGCCGCGGTCAAGCGGCGAAAACGCTTCCTTGGGCCTATCGGGCGTTCGCCGCGGCGCCGGCCAATGCCTGGACGCAGTCCTTGATGAGGGCGGGGCCGCGATAGATCAGGCCGGTGTATAGCTGGACCGCGTCGGCGCCCGCCGCCATTTTTTCCCGGGCGTGCCGCCCCTCGTGGATGCCGCCCACGCCGATGATGGCGATGTCGGAACCGAGGCGCTGGCGCAGCCTTTGTATGACGGCCAGCGACAGCGCATGTACGGGCGGACCCGACAGGCCGCCGGCCTGGCCCGCATGCGGATGGCCCTCGACGGCGTTGCGGGTAATGGTGGTATTGGTGGCGATGACGCCGTCCACGCCATACTGCGGCAGGATGTCGGCCAGGGCGTCTATCTGTTCCGCCGTCAGGTCGGGGGCGATCTTCACCACCAGCGGCACCCGGCGTTGATGCCTGTCGGCCAGTTCCTTGCGTTTTTCCTGCAAGGGCCGCAACAGCTCGGACAGCTCGCTGCCGCCTTGCAGGCTGCGCAGGTTCTGCGTGTTGGGCGACGAAATATTGACGGTGACGTAGTCGGCATGAGGGTATACGCCTTCGAGGCCGGCCAGGTAGTCGTCCACCGCGCGTTCCATGGGCGTGTCGGCGTTCTTGCCGATGTTCAGGCCCAGGATGCCGCCTTCGCTGCGCCAGGCGCTGCTGCGCACGTTGTCGATGAACTTCTTCAGGCCGTCGTTGTTGAAGCCCATGCGATTGATCAGCGAATGCGCCTCGGGAAGCCGGTACATGCGCGGCTTGGGGTTGCCCGCCTGGGCGCGCGGGGTGACCGTGCCGACTTCGATGAAGCCGAAGCCCAGCTGTCCCAGCGCGTCGATGTGGGCGCCGTTCTTGTCCAGGCCGGCGGCCAGGCCGACGGGATTGCGCAGGGACAGGCCCATCAGCTGTGTGGGCAGTTGCGGCCGGCTGGAGAGCAGATGCCTCGTCAAGCGGCAGTCGTAGGCCTTTTGCAAAGAGGAGAGCGTGAGCTCGTGGGCGGTTTCGGCGTCCAGGGAGAAAAGCGCGGGACGCGCCAGCGGATAGGAACTGAATAGCAGGGACATCGATTTACAGAGGAGACCAGTGGTTGCCGCGCAGGATTTCGCAGGGCCGGTATTGTGTTTTGTACGCCATTTTACGGCTTTCACCGATCCAGTACCCGAGATACAGCCAGGGCAGGCCCATGGCGCGACATCGATCGATCTGCCAGAGCACGCCGTAGGTGCCCAGGCTGCCCGGCGCCTGCGGATCGAAAAAGGTATAGACGGCCGAGAGGCCCGTGTCCAGGATGTCGATGATGGACACCATCTGCAGCACGCCGCTTTCATCGCGAAATTCGATCAGCGTGGTGTCGACCCGGCTGGTCAATAAAAACTGGGTGTACTGCGATTGGTCGTCGTCGTCCATGCCGGCGCCGGCGTGGCGGGTGGAGACATAGCGCCGGTAGAGCTCGAAGTGTTCGAGTTCGAATTCCAGCGGCGCGTTGCCGGCCCGCAGATGCTGGTGCCGGCGCCATATCTTTTTTTGCGTGCGGCTGGGCTGGAAGCGTTCGACGTCGACACGGATGGGCAGGCATGCCCGGCAGGCGTCGCAGTGGGGGCGGTAGGTAAAAAGGCCGCTGCGCCGAAAGCCTTTTTCGACCAGGCGGGAATAGGTGGCCGCATCGATGAGGTGGGTGGGCGCCGCCACCTGCGAGCGTGCCTCGCGCCCTTCGATATAGCTGCACGGGTACGATGCCGTCGAATAAAACTGCAGGGTCTTGAAGGTCAGCTCGGTGGGATGGCTCATGGCGGCGCTTCGCGGGGCGGGGCAGATTTCATTATGGCGTCAATGCAGGCAGCGGGGCAAGTTGTCCATCGGCAAGCAAGCGGCCTTTCGGCCAGCGCGGGGACGGATGCTGCAGAGCATCGCCCAGCAGTGCGAGAAAGTCTTCGCGATCCATGGGCCGGGCGCCCAGACTGGCCAGATGCGATGTCTGCTGCTGGCAATCGATGTGCCGGATGCCTTCCCGCTGAAGAAAGCGCACCAGGTAGGCCAGTGCCAGCTTGGACGCATCGCTGACGCGCGCGAACATGGATTCGCCGAAGAAGAAACGCCCGAGGCTCACACCATACAGGCCGCCCGCAAGCTCTCCGTCCATCCAGGTTTCGATGCTGTGCACATGGCCGGCCTTGTGCCAAGCATGATAGGCGGCCTGGATCTGGGGCGATATCCAGGTGCCCGCGACGTTGCCGCGCGGTTCGGCGCATGCCTGGATGACGCGCACGAAAGCCGTGTTGATCCGGATTTGAACGGGCGCCCGCGCATCGTGGTCGCCGCGGGCGATCTGGCGCAATTTCTTGTCCAACGACCGCGCGACGCGGAAGTCGGCGCATGCAAGCACCATGCGTGGGTCGGGGCTCCACCAGAGTATGGGATCGCCCTCGTTGAACCACGGAAAAATGCCCTGCGAATAGGCTTCGGTCAGGCGCTCGATGGAGAGGTCGCCCCCCACGGCCAGCAGACCCTCCGGCAAGGCCTTGCTGGGATGCGGAAAAGGGGTGTGATCGTCGATCCAGGCCAGGGGGTTCATATCCGCTTCAGTGTCGACACGCCCTAATCGGGTACCGGCAGGGGAATATCGTAGTGGTGCATCGGAAACACGCCGCGCTCGGTGTCGGCGACGTAGTGTTCCAGCGTCGTGATGACCGTACGGAAAGCCAGTTCGGGCCACGGGATTTCATCCAGCGCGAAGAAGCGCGCCTCGAGGCTTTCAGGGCCGGGAAAGAGGTCTTCAGACAAGGCCCGGGCCAGATAGAAGAAATGCACCTGTTCGGCATGGGGCACGTCGATGATGGTATAGAGCGAGCCCAGCTCGATCTGGGCGCCGGCTTCTTCCTGGGTTTCGCGCATGGCGCCCTGTGCCGTGGTTTCGCCCAGTTCCATGAAGCCGGCCGGCAAAGTCCATTTGTCGTAACGAGGTTCGATGGCGCGCCGGCACAGCAGCACTTTGTCTTGCCAGACGGCCAGCACGCCCACGACATTGCGAGGATTCTGATAATGGATAGCCCCGCAGTTTTCGCATACGGCGCGCATGCGATTGTCGTCGGGCGGCACGCGCAGCGTAATGGCGGCGCTGCATTGGCTGCAGAACTTCTGTGTGCGGGGCGCGGGAAAATAGAACGCGGGGGCGGGGGTCGTCATGGCCTTATTCTATATTCATTTGGAGGCGCTGCGTGCCGAAGCCCCATGCCGCGCGGCGGCTAGGGGCAGGGCACGAAACCGAGCCGCCGGGCGATTTCAGAAGCGGGACAGAACCCCAGCGGGGCGCCTGCATCCGGACCATGCATGAGGGAGATGTCTTTGATCTCGTCGAGCGATTCAAGCGTGTCGAGCGATTCGAGGAAAGACAGAAGCGGGCGGCCGTCGGACGTGCGCAGCGACTCGGATAGGGAAGGGGCATCCCGGCCCGAGATCAAGCCTGGACCGTGGTCGGTCCGGGCATAAAGACGGCCCTGCTCATCGAGCCACCAGCCCTCGATACGCTCTATCGAAAGGCCGTTGTGCGTATGGAGCGCCGACGGCTTGCTGCCGGTGCGCAAGATGTAGGGAGCGGCGTCCAGGCGCACATAGACCCGTTGCGGGCCGTTCTGAAAATACCAGCACCCTTTGTCGTCGCACGCATAATTGCGATCGATGAAGTTGCGGAGCTGTGTGTTTTCAATGGGCTCGCCCGAAGGCAGCGGCGGCTTGCACGGCTGGCCCGCTTGCCAGGCATCGCCCGCGGGGTGCAGGCGCCATTGGCCTTGCTCGGAAAGCGACATCCAGCCTCGGACCGCCGGCAGATCGGGCCACCGGGCGATTGAAGCAAGGACGCGGTCATCCATGTTTTCTCGTCAATGTTTATGCAAATATTACTGCATGATAGCGTAAAAAGAGAGTGCGATGCACGCAAATACTGGAACTACTTGACATAATGTGATATACTGGCAAGTGTTGCCGGACGCATGGGCGTTCGGCCGGTGCAAGCAAGGAGAGTTCTACATATGTCGAAAAAGCCGACACAGAAAAAACCCCCTTTTGTGATCGAGCCCCTTAACTGGGTGGCTCCCGATGCCAAGCGCGCCCAAAACGAAAGCAGCCGCGACGACGACCGGCAATCCACCGCCGAGCGCAACGCTAAAGACTAAGCGTTCGCATCCCGGCGCCTGATATCGGGCGAAGCGAACAAACCCCTCGAATTCCCCTGTAAGGTGAATCGAGGGGTTTTTCTTTAGCTGGATTTTTTCTTGGGTTTTTCCGTGCCGATCGATACGGGATCGCTGGCGGGAAAGGTTTCGTCCAGACCCTCGTCGAGCAGCTCTTCCTCCGTCTTTTTCTTCTTGTCCTTGTCCTGTGGAGGCGAAGTGG